>Ga0102879_1001225_pt1 | contig 10621 bp, 10 predicted proteins | sample Colrivmet1548B02_FD_78187 | JGI IMG/M metagenome (GOLD analysis project Ga0102879, IMG submission 78187) | Estuarine microbial communities from the Columbia River estuary - metaG 1548B-02 | ecosystem: Environmental > Aquatic > Marine > Intertidal zone > Estuary | place: USA: Columbia River... | reverse complement strand
TTTTGTAATAAATACGATTTCAGTACTTTACTAAAATCAAGCTGATGTACACAATTCCAAAAATACGACAAGCGTCTTCTTTTTAATTGAGAATGCGTAGTAGACATATACAAACGCTTACTAGCAGCGTCTAGAATACGGGTAAAAGCTAAAAGATTTATGATACCAAATACAATATGAGGAAAATGAATGAATGAATACATAAGTGCTTGTCCTAAACGATTGCCTGTTATAAACTTGAAAAATCGACTATTAAAAACTCCATCAGGAGCTAAAAGATAAAATTTTTCTACAGCAGTAAAATCTTGCTCAAAAATAGACAAGGCTATTCTCGCACCAATACTATAGGCTAATATAGAATAGCTTTGTATATTAAATTGTTTTTTAAAATAAGCAGTTAAAGCATTTGTATGAGCTGCGGTCCATTCAAAGCCCTTTTTATGCATATTAGCACCATGAAAAGGCAAATCGACAATAAGTAGCGTATGAGTATCTTTTAGATACGCTGCTAGTTCATCAAAAACAGTAGCATTTTGACCATAACCATAAAAACAAATTAAATACTGCTTTGCATTTCCTCTAACATAGAAGTGTATCTCCGTATCTAATAAAGTGGTAGCATAAGTAACAACGGTTTGCATATAGTAAGTTTAATTATTCATCGCGTAAAGCCTTGCCTGTTAGATTAATAAAAACATCTTCAAGACTGGCTTGCTTTACCGGTAATGGTTTTTGAAAGCCTGTTGCTAATAATTGATCAATCAAATTAGAAGGCGTATCAATCTTACTAATAACGCCGGCATCTACAATAGCCACTCGATCACACAATACTTCAGCTTCATCCATATAGTGCGTGGTCAATACAATGGTAGTACCTGTAGAGCGAAGACTTAATATAAGATCCCACAAGTTTCTTCTAGCTTGAGGATCCAAGCCTGTAGTAGGTTCGTCTAAGAAAATAACTTTAGGATTATTAATTAGAGTAGTTGCAATAGAGAATCGTTGTTTCTGCCCTCCAGACAACTCCTTAAATTTTGCTTTTGCCTTTTCTGTCAATTGCACTTTATTTAATAACTCAATAGCATCAATTTGTTTATTATACAAACCTGCAAAAAGCTCTATTAACTGAGTTAAATTTAAATTTGGATAATAACCAGCAGCTTGCAATTGTACACCAATCACTTCTTTAATTTTAATTGGCTCTTTATCTAAATCAAATCCACACACTTGCACCTTGCCAGAAGTTTTAGGTCTTAGTGTTTCTATAATTTCTAAAGTAGTAGTCTTCCCTGCTCCATTTGGACCTAAGAGTCCAAATATTTCCCCTTCATTAACATGAAAACTTATGGCATTTACTGCCGTAAAACTGTCATACTTTTTAACTAATTGCTGAACTTCTATGATCTTATTCATTTAAAAACTATTTTATTTAGTTATTTCGAAACAATGTCTATGCAATTTACCAACAAAATCAAATGGAGTGGTAAATTTGGTAATATCTTTTATTTTAAATGCCGGAATAGCTGCTTCGTCTAGTACAAAATTTTTGAAATTATTACTAAAGATAATTGTTCCCTCCACTTTAGTTGTTTTTAATACCAGCTTTAAAAGAGCTACATGGTCGCGCTGCACATCAAATACATCTTGCATACGCTTACTATTACTAAAAGTAGGCGGGTCAACAATTACTAAATCAAAATAATCTTTAGGTGCTGCCTTAAGCCATTCCATAACGTCATCTTGCACTAGCATATGCTTATCTGCACTATACAATTTATTATACTGTAAGTTTCTTTTTGTCCAATTGATATAAGTATTTGATAAATCTACGGAGGTAATTAAGTCTGCGCCACCTGCTGCTGCATAAACAGAAAACGAGCCGGTATAACAAAATAGATTTAAAACGCGTTTCCCTTTAGCTTGATCTCTTACATAAGCTCTTGTAATTCGATGATCTAAAAATAAACCGGTATCTAAATAATCTGAAAGATTAATAATAAAACTCAATCCTTGCTCTTTAACAATTCGCTCAATTTTAGTGCTCGCCTCTTTCTCATATTGTGCATCTTTATGATTGAGTCTTTTTCGTTCTTTCATATAAATAAGCTCAACAGAGATCTGCAACACATCAGCAATAACCGCCTTACATTGTTCTACCCATAGCGCATGTTCATCGTCTTCCATGCCATGTTTTCTTTTATACTCTGACACATATACGGCTCCGTCATACCATTCCATTCTAAAAGGAAATTCTGGTAAGTCATGATCATAAAAGCGAAAGCAAGCAATACCTTGTTTAGTGGCAACCTTAGCGATATGTTTCCAAACTTTTTTGATTCTATTTTCAAACATGCTAAATTTAGCATCTAATGGAACTGTCATATAACTTAATTTAAAAGTAAAAATCGTTTATTAGGAGGTGGTTTGAAATAATTGTTCTTTACATGAGGCAAACTACGAGTCCTGGCATTAATAAATGCCGTATCTTCTTTATTTTTATCATAAGACTTGATAAAGATTCGTTCATCTACTTGCCACTCTTCAATTTTCAACAATTCTCCACTAGGTGCGTCAAAAAACTCCCAGGTACCATGTTTGGTTGTGCCTTTATCAGCTGGCACAACAACCTGTTTAAATTTCCCGCTTACTGGATCTTCTACTTTGATGGTGTCAAATTTATATTTAGAACTTACACTTCTATAATGGCCTATACAAATTAAATAACCTCTTTCATAAAATTTATTTTCACCATCAAGTAAATTATTTTTATAATTTTCAATGCGTAATAACTCATTCATTTCATCTAAAACATACCATAAACCTTCCTTCATTCCATGATTATAAAAACCATAAGATGTGGTATTTTCTTCACCTCTTTCTGCATTAGTTTTTAAAAACCAATTACCTTGCTTATTACCTGCCTTATCCAATTGATTCCAAAGGGTGTCTGCAGTAGTTGAAAGATCTTTTTTGACAACTTTATTTTGAGCACATAAATCTACACTTGTATTCAACAAGCAAAAGCTAATAGAGAAAAGAAAAAAGAGGGTTTTCATGGTTTGCATAAACTTACAACATATTATACAAAAAATAAAAAGTGTATTGCTTATAAGTTAAGATAGTAAGGGCTTAATAGTTGTATAAAAGCACTTGTATAAGTACGCTCTTTATTATAGATAATCAACTCTTCCTGCTTGCAATTGGTATTTACTGACGAACAAATAGCCACTATTCTATTAGGCGCTTTAGACGAATTGGGTTGAATAGATAACTTTCTATTTACAAACCATCCTTGTGTTAAAAGCAGCTGTTCAAACTTTAAAAACTCATCAAAAGGAAGTAAGACTCCTATTTCCGCTGCGGTATTCGTAAGTTGTTGAAATAATGAAACTAATTTTTCTAAGGTTAATTCTTGTTGATGCCGTGCACGATTTCTGGCCGTATCAGGACCTTGTAAACTATTACTAAAAAAGGGTGGATTGCAAATTATAAAATCATATCTAGTTTCAAAATTGTAACTCAACGCATCTGCATGAATAAGATTAATTTGCTTTGCATACGGACTTAAATCAAAATTCTGTTTGGCTTGTACTGAAGCCATTTCATCTATTTCAATGGCATCAATTGTGCAATTAGGATATCGTTGAGCTAACATTAATGTAAGTAATCCCGTACCGCATCCAAGATCTAAAACGCGTTTACTAGTACTCGGAATTTGTACCCATGCACCTTGTATACAAGCATCAGTGCTTACTTTCATGGCACATTGGTCTTGATGAATTGTAAACTGCTTAAATTGGAAATAGTTATTACTCATTACCAAGTTGCTCGGGGTGAAGGAACTACATTATAATCAACAAAATCTTTTGCTTCGTATTTGTAATGAGCCACGATAGCTATCATTGCTGCATTGTCCGTACAATATTCAAATGAAGGGATGTAGGTCTCCCAATTTAATTGCTTACCTAAGGATTCAAACGAAGATCGTAAACCTTTATTAGCAGACACGCCCCCAGCTATACCAATTTGCTTTACTTTATAATCAGTAGCTGCTTTATTCAACTTCATTAAAAGTGATTCAATAATGGTATACTGAACAGATGCACAAATATCATTCAAGTTTTCTTCTACAAAAGCTGGATTTAGCTTTTGTTGTTTTTGTATAAAATATAGAATATTCGTTTTTAATCCACTGAAACTAAAATTATAGGCTGGCATATTGCTTTTAGGAAAAACAAAAGCTTGAGGATTCCCTTTTGCTGCTAAAGCATCGATTATTGGTCCACCAGGATATTTAAGCCCTAACATTTTAGCTGTTTTATCAAAGGCTTCACCAGCAGCATCATCAATAGTTTCTCCAATTACACGCATCTCCAAAGGCGAATCGCAAAGCACTAATTGGGTATGCCCACCTGAAACTGTTAAACATAAAAAAGGGAAACTAGGTTTTGGATCTTCTATAAGATGAGCCATTACATGTGCTTGCATATGATGCACTGCAATTAAAGGTAAGGAACGAGCCTGAGCAAATGATTTTGCAAAACACGCACCTACCATTAAAGAGCCAATTAAACCGGGAGCTTGTGTAAAAGCAACAGCTTCTATTTGTTGCATCGAAATACCAGCTTTGTCAATAGCAGCTTCTACCACTGGCAAAATAGCATCCATATGCGCACGCGATGCCAACTCTGGGATCACCCCACCATATTTACTATGATCTAACTGAGTAGCAATAACATTGCTCAATACCACGCCATCATTGATTATAGAAGCGCCGGTATCATCACAGGAAGATTCAATTGCAAGTATGATGGCCATAATAGAATGTAAAAATACATTTTCAATCGCAATAAAAAGAAAAATGGCTTACTCCAATTAGAGTAAGCCATTTTTAGTTGTAATGAATATCTACTAGTCTCTTTTGCTTCCAAATAGACGTAATAACATTAAAAATAGATTGATAAAATCTAAGTATAAAGTAAGTGCTCCAAAAATAGATAGTTTCTTAACATCATTTTCGCTAATCCCTTCTGCACCTATACCGGCACCAATGTTTTTTAATTTTTGAACATCGTAAGCGGTAAGTCCAGTAAATACCGCAACTCCTACAATACTGATAATATAATCGATAGTTGGATTGCCCATAAACATATTAATTAAAGAGGCAATAACAATACCAATTAAACCCATAGATAAAATTCGACCAAAAGAGGTTAAATCTTGTTTGGTAGTATAGCCCATAACAGCCATAATGCCAAACATAGAAGCAGCCGCAGCGAAACAGGTAATAACGGAGCCTTGTGTATATACTAATAAGATAAAACTAAAGCTAATACCTGTGATAGCAGCATAAGCAACGAATAATAAAGTAAGCACCGGTGCCGATAATCTCGCAAAACCAAAAGACATAACTAATACAAAAATCAATGGGGCAAACATAGTTATCTTACCTAAACCCGTAAGACCTCGCTCACCAATTAAATAGCTTAATAAGGTTTCATTGCTGCTAAAAGCAAATGCGAAAGCTGTTGAAACTGCTAAAGCAACAAACATCCAAGAAAAAACATTGGACATAAATGATTTTGCAATGTTTTTAGAACCCAACTGGGTACCTTCTACTGTATAATTTGAAAATTGTTCCATAAAAAATTGTTTTAATAAAATTACTAAAAAAAATTAATCTGCTTGATGAAAAGGATATTGATAATTGGTAACTGGTACAAAAGTTTCCTTAATAGTGCGCGGACTCAACCAACGCAACATATTCAACATAGATCCTGCTTTATCATTGGTACCTGAAGCCCTAGCACCACCAAATGGCTGTTGGCCTACCACTGCACCCGTAGGTTTGTCATTGATATAAAAATTACCAGCGCTATTTACCAATTTATTAGTTGCTAATTCTAAAGCATATCGATCTTGAGAGAAAATTGCACCCGTTAAGGCGTATGCACTTGTGGTATCTACGGTGTGTAGAATTGCTTCAAAATCATCAGCTGGGTATACGTAAATGGTTAATACTGGGCCAAACAATTCTTCGCACATCGTTTCATAGAACGGATTAGTAGTTAGGATAACAGTTGGTTCTATAAACCAACCTTTTTCTTTGTTATAATTACCCCCAACTAAAACTTCAGCTTCTTTAGATTGTTTTGCACGATCCAAATAAGCCGCTATTTTATCAAAAGAACGTTCGTTAATTACCGCATTTACAAAATTAGTAAAGTCATCTACTACACCCATTTTTAAGTCCTTAGTTTGAGCTACTAAAGAAGCTAATATTTCAGGAGCAATGTTAGAAGGTAAATAGGCTCTTGAAGCAGCAGAACATTTCTGGCCTTGATACTCAAAAGCACCTCTCACTAAATTAGCCACTACGGCATCTGGCATGGCACTTTTATGAGCCAAAACAAAATCTTTACCACCTGTTTCGCCAACAATTCTTGGGTAGGTTTTATATTTATGAATATTAGTACCAATAGCATTCCACATTTGCTGAAAAACACCTGTAGAACCCGTGAAGTGAATACCAGAAAAATCTGGATGCGCAAAACAAATCTCCCCAGTTTTAGGACCATCGGTATAGATTACATTGATTACTCCATCTGGCAAACCTGCTTCTTGCATTATTTCCATAAATACTTGAGCAGAATAAATTTGTGCATCTGAAGGTTTCCATACAATAACATTACCACACATAGCAGGAGCACAAGCTAAATTAGCTCCTATGGCAGTAAAATTGAAAGGGGTAACGGCTAATACAAATCCTTCTAATGGACGATATTCCATTCGATTATTAAAACCTAATGGAGAAATTGGTTGTTCTTGATAAATTTTAGATAAGAAATGTACATTGAATCTTAAGAAATCAATCAATTCACATGCTGCATCTATTTCTGCTTGAAAAGCATTTTTACTTTGACCAAGCATGGTAGCTGCATTCATTTTAAAGCGGTATTTGGTAGCCAACAATTCAGCTGCGCGCATAAAAATTCCCGCTCTATGTTCCCACGACATAGCAGCCCACTGTGCTCTTGCAGCCAATGCAGCTGAAATAGCAGCGTGCACATGCGCTTCTTCACCCATATTAAAACAGCCTAAAACATGACTTGTTTCATGTGGTGGATGAATTTGAATTTTATGATTAGTAAAAACTTTTTCGGAACCAATATACATAGGTATATCTATCTGCTTGCTTTTTAATTGTGCAATGGCTTCTCTTAAAGCTTTTCTTTCCGGACTATTAGGACCATAATTAAGAACCGTTTCATTTTTTGGTTCTGGGTAATAAAAATAAGCGTTGTTCATCTTTTTAATTTTAATAAGTAAAGGTACAAATCGGAACGGAATCTTTGTTTTAATATTCGTTAATTTTATCAAGTAAAATAAATTCGATTATCTAGTGATTCTAAACTAATTTTGCGACGCAATGGTTAAAATTGGTCCCATAAATCTACCAACATTTCCCTTATTGTTGGCACCCATGGAAGATGTAAGCGATCCTCCCTTCAGATCTTTGTGCAAAGAGCATGGTGCTGATCTTATGTATACCGAATTTATATCATCAGAAGGTCTTATTCGCGACGCCATTAAAAGCAGATAAAAGCTAGATATCTTTGATTATGAAAAACCCATAGGCATACAAATATTTGGTGGTGACGAAGAAGCCATGGCCTTATCTTCAAAAATTGTATCGGTTACCAAACCTGATTTGGTAGATATCAATTTTGGTTGCCCCGTAAAAAAAGTAGTTTGTAAAGGAGCAGGTGCTGGTGTATTGAAAGACATAGATTTAATGGTAAGACTCACTAAAGCTGTTGTAAACGCAACGGACTTACCCGTTACCGTTAAAACAAGACTTGGCTGGGACAATAACAGTTTGAATATAGAAGAAGTGGCTGAGCGCTTGCAAGATGTGGGCATTAAAGCACTAAGTATACACGGCAGAACCCGCATGCAAATGTATAAGGGAGAAGCGGATTGGTCGTTAATAGCAAAAGTCAAAAACAATCCTCGCATACATATTCCTATTTTTGGCAATGGCGACATTGACAGTCCTGAAAAGGCATTGGCCTACAAAAATCGTTATGGTGTAGATGGTGTTATGATAGGAAGAGCAGCAATAGGATACCCTTGGATTTTTAGAGAAATTAAGCACTTTTTAAATACAGGCCAACATTTGGCAGCGCCAAGTATAGAGGAGCGTGTAGCTGCTTGCAAAAAGCACCTAGATGGATCTATGGCTTGGAAAGGAGAACGTTTAGGCATTTTAGAAATGCGCCGACATTATGCTAATTACTTAAAAGGATTCCCAAATATTAAAGAATTTAGAGCTCGATTGGTAAACTCGCTAGACAAAAACGAACTCTATGAAATTCTAGAGGAAGTAAATGCAATTAATTTTGAAGCATCCTAAATATTTTATGCATAAATAGATATTTGTAAAAAGAAACCTACTAAATTTGTTTTTCATTATTTCTAATACCCTTTTTTGTGGCTAAACACTTACACAAAGCTTCCCTTGCAGGATCTCTAATTGCCTTAGGCATTGTATTTGGAGACATTGGTACATCACCACTTTATGTATTCAACGCAATTTGTAACAACAAAGTAATAAGCGACGAACTCATTATCGGTGCCTTGTCTTGTATCATCTGGACACTCACCTTACAAACAACCATTAAGTATGTAATGCTTACGCTGCGTGCCGACAATAATGGTGAAGGCGGTATCTTTTCCTTGTTTGCCCTTGTTAGAAGACATGCTCCTTGGCCTGTTTTTTTAGCAATGATTGGCGGTGCAGCCTTATTAGCCGATGGTATGATTACACCACCCATCTCCGTAATTTCTGCGGTAGAGGGATTAAGAAACATTCCTGCATTAAGTGAAATTAGCGAGGGCAGTTTAGTTGGCATTGGCATTATCATCATCTCTCTATTATTTTTCTTCCAACAATTTGGAACCTCCTATATTGGTAAAGCTTTTGGGCCTATTATGACCATTTGGTTTTTAATGTTAGCGGCTTTAGGCTTTATACATATTACGGATGATATTAGCATTTTAAAAGCATTTAATCCTTACTATGCATTTCGATTACTTACCCACTATCATGAAGGATTTTGGTTATTAGGTGCTGTATTTTTATGTACAACTGGAGCTGAAGCATTATATTCTGACTTAGGCCATGTAGGAAAAGGTAATATTCGTGTTTCTTGGGCTTTTGTAAAAATTACTTTATTAATTAACTATTTAGGCCAAGGCGCCTATTTGCTAACACTTAAAGGTCAGACTTGGGATGCTTCTATTAAAAATCCTTTTTATGAACTAGTACCGCATTGGTTTTTAATTCCAGGTATTATAATCGCTACCATGGCAGCCATTATTGCAAGTCAGGCTTTAATTTCTGGTTCATTCACTTTAATAAGTGAAGCCATCAAAATGAATTTATGGCCAAAAATGAAAGTCAATTATCCTACTGACGAAAGAGGCCAATTATACATTCCAGGCATTAATACATTACTATTCTTTGGCTGTGTTGGTATCACGCTTTACTTTCAAAAGTCTGCCAATATGGATGCAGCTTATGGATTAGCCATAACTGCATGCATGATTATGACCTCTTTACTATTCTCTTATTTCTTATTTATCCGCAGAATAAACAGAGTGACCATCTTGATTTATTTAAGCGTTTTTTTAAGTATTGAATTGAGTTTCTTGGTTGCTAATATTATTAAATTTAGCCATGGCGGTTACGTTACTGTAATCATCGGTGGTTTATTATTTCTTTGCATGTATGTTTGGTATAAAGCCAGAAAAATTAAAAATCGCTATGTGGAGTTTGTGAAAGTGGATGACTATGAAATACTCATGCAAGAGCTAAGCTTAGATAAGAGCATTCCTAAATACGCTACACATCTTGTTTATCTAACAAGTGCCAATAATAAAAAAGAGATCGAACATAAAATCATGTTCTCCATTTTCCATAATATGCCAAAACGTGCAGATATTTATTGGTTTGTGCACGTAGATGTTTTAGATGACCCTTATACTACTGAATATATTGTGCAAACAATTATACCTAACGAAATCATTCGTGTTGAATTTAGACTTGGCTTTAGAGTAGAGCATCGAATTCAATCTATGTTTAGACAAGTAGTAGAAGACATGGTGAAAAACAAAGAAGTGAATGTAACTAGCAGATATGACTCTCTTGGTAAAAACAATTTAGTAGGCGATTTCCAATTTGTAGTAATTGAAAAAATTCTATCTAGAGATAACGCACTGCCTTTATTAGAGCGATTAATTATGCGCGCTTATTTCATACTTAAAAAATCATCCTTATCAGAAGAGCGCGGTTTTGGATTAGACTCTTCAGAGGTAACTGTAGAAAAGTATCCACTTCTCCTCTCTGCAGCTCCAGAGAAACGCCTTAAAAGAATATATGAGAAACGAAACCACATGAAAAGTTCCTTATAAAAAAAGTGGCTCAATTGAGCCACTTTTTTTTATAAGCTTATTTCTTCATGCATTTTTGGTATGATTACATTTTTAAAGCCTTTTTGCTGTAAACGTTTTTGCATAGCTAATTGATTTTCGTATTCACCATGTACTAAGAAAAATC
>Ga0102879_1001213_pt1 | contig 10672 bp, 10 predicted proteins | sample Colrivmet1548B02_FD_78187 | JGI IMG/M metagenome (GOLD analysis project Ga0102879, IMG submission 78187) | Estuarine microbial communities from the Columbia River estuary - metaG 1548B-02 | ecosystem: Environmental > Aquatic > Marine > Intertidal zone > Estuary | place: USA: Columbia River... | reverse complement strand
TGTAAACTTAAATCATTATAAATTTTATCTAAATCGTCTAATAATTTAGCTTCATCAGTAGTTTGAAAAAACTCTAATCCTTTAATATCATTTTTATAATATTTAATATTAATTTTTCTTCTTTAAATTCGAATTATATTTTCAAACAGCTGACGGATATTAGTAATATCATAACTTTTCCTGGATAATTTATATTCACCTATTTTTCTAATAGAGATTAATACATCTGATGTAACCCAATCTTGAAATTTTTTAGCTTCTATTTTTTTAGAATTTAAAACTAATTTATATAAACTAGAATCATTAATATATATTGTTTGAGAATCTTGATTTTGAAGAAACTTATATAACTTTATAGGGACAAATTGAAAGCATTGTTTTCAATTTATTCTAATCTAACAAAGTTAGATTAGGACATAAAAAAAATTTAAATTAAAAAGTAAATAATTAAATTAGTAAATTTTCTAAATTATAGAATATAGAATTATTCAAAAAGTTGATTTTAGAATAATTTTATCTAATCAATAAATATTATATTATCATTTTTAATATATCAAAAATTTGATTATTTTCTTTGTCTTTATCTATATTAAGATTTGTAGATATATCAAATTTAAATATTTGAATTGTAATTTTTTTTTGCTGAATTTTTATTTTTCCGATGTTTTCTTTGGTATTATAAAAAATAAATTCTAATGAATTCTTATCATCGAATTTAATTAGCCATTCATTACTTTTGATAAAATCTAATAATCGAATTAATAATGGATATATTTTTTTCTCATGATATGTTTTTTCTAGTATATTGATAAATTTATCTTGATCGGGTGATTTTAATGCCACATTTATATTATTTTGAATTGTATTTATAATTTCATTAATTTTTTTTTCTAGATCATACTGATAATCTCGTAAAATAACATGATAATTAGATAATAGTTTATGAATATCTTTTTCCATAGAATAATAATGATCTCGTAAATGATAATTTTTTTGCATTATTTTATTTAATTCAATTAAACTTTGATTTATATCTTTGATAACCCAAGGAAATTCATTAATATTATCATAATATAAAATTAATTTTCTAATGATTTGTATAGCCAAATCTAGTTTATGAATATCAGAAGTTAGATTACTAATAAATATAATAGAATAATTTTCATTCTGATGAGTAAATGTTTGAAAATCTAATTCTTTCATACCTTGAATTGTTGAATTAAAACTTATCATAATAGCCCATTTAATATGATGATTTATCATATCATTATGAAGTTTTAAAATTTCATCTTTATTAACAGTAGTTGTATAATTTTTACTTTCAATCATAATAATTTTATCATCGGGTAAATATAACCAAGCATCGCCAGAATGTGGAATATGATTTTTTTTTTCAAATTGAATATCACCATAACGAGACATAAATAAATTTTCTAATATGCATTCTCCAAAATTACCTTTTTTATATGAATTGGAAGATAAACCAATAAGTTTATTTAAATTATGCTCAAAAGATTCTAATTTATGTGTAATTTCGGTATTATTGAATTCATGTTTGATATCATTTTTAATAATATCAATTCTATTAATTAAATCCTGATATTCTATATTATGTTTAAGACTATCTGTATCTGGAAAATGAATTTTATAACCAGTTTTAATTAATTGTAATACCATATTAATTTGTTCCCGAGGTTTTAAATTATAAATTAAAGGGAATTCATTATCCTCTAATTCAATTGTTAAAATCATAATATATCATATAAATATATGTTTATAAATAATTTTATAAAAGTTAGCAAATTCTGAATAATTTATAAATTATATATTTTATATTTTATATTTTATATTTTATAATATAATATGGTAAACTTTAATATTTATTTTTTAAATGAACTGTATCCATTAAATAAACTATCAAGATCCCAGATAAAAAAATATGTCAACAAAAGCTCTGCTTTTATTAATGGCAAAACCAAATCCTCATCTTTAGATTTACCAAAAGAACTTTATAATAGTTATTCAGAAAACACTAATGTTTTTTCATCTCAAAATATTTTAAATTTAATAAAAATTAAAATTCTAGATACCGAAAATAAAATAATAAGATCACCAGATGAAAAATTAAATAATTCTGATATTAATAGTATTAAAATAAAAATATATGTAAAAAATAAACCAATATTTTATATTAATAATAATATAAATAAAATAAATAATATTATTAAATTATATAAACATATTGATTTCGGCGAAAAAACTAGTCTTAATCAAGAATTTACTATAAATATTATTTTTGATCAAACAATAGATCTTATCATAAAAAAAGCAATTATAACTCGTTTAAATAATTTATTTTATGATTATCAAAGTGATATTAAAAAAAAAATAAAATTTCATAATATTGTTGATTCAGGTAAAAATTTAATGAATGAATTATTTACATATAAAGATATAATAATGGATCCAAATAAAAATCCAGATACATATTTAAAATATATCAAAGCTAACATACCAAAAAATTATATTTTTAAATATACTACTATAAATACTAGTAATTTATTCCCTTTAAGTAAAGCAATTGGTGCTGGATCAAAGTATAAATCATATTTTGTACATATATATCCTAAAAAAATTAATAATAATAAAAAATCTATATATTTAGTAGGAAAAGGTATAACTTTTGATTCAGGTGGAATGAATTTAAAATTAGGGGATTTTTCAAATATGAAGACTGATATGACAGGATCAGCTTTAATTCTCAGTACTTTAAATTTATTGGTAAAAAATAAAGTTGATACTAAATTCAATATTCATATAGTTGCATCAATTGTAGAAAATATGATAGATAATATGGCAACAAGACCAGGTATGGTTATTAAAGCTTTAAATGGTAAAACTATAGAAATTGTCAATACTGATGCTGAAGGAAGATTATGTATTATTGATAATATTAACTATCTCAATAAATATATTATAAAAAATCCAAATTGCTTACTAATTAATGTAGCAACTTTAACAGGAAATGCAACTCAAATAACGGGAACTGTATCTAGTATAGCAACTTCTAATGATCAAGGGTATCATTATTTAACAAAATTGATTAGTATAGGAGAAAAAATAGAAGAATATGTGGATTATTTAAAAATCCACAAAGAATATTATGAATATTTAGGAAGCACTGTTGCTGATATTAAAAGTACTAATTATAAATTCCGAGCAGATTGTATACTAGCAGCAACTTTTATTTCATCTTTTATTAATAATGAAATACCTTGGATTCATATTGATCTTGGATCTGTATGTTATACTAATTCAGTTGTCCAAAGTTATGGATTACAATTATTATATGAATTTATCTCAAGTTTATAAATAAATATTAATATTATTTCTCGATATAAATAAAGATTGCAAATTCTTAAAGAATTTGATTTCTATTTAAAATAGTATTATATATTTTTATGTATGACTATGAATATTATTTGTCGTAAATGTGGAGACAACCATTTAACAATAAAATGCAAAAATAAAAATGTAAATACTAATTTACCACAATTTATATCTGAAACTTTAAAAAAATCACCGGATGAACAAACTGTATCATTAGTAAAACCAAATCCAATTGAAACAACATTTTCTAAACAACAAAGTGAATATCGAGTTAAAAAATTTAAAAATTATAATTCATTTGATGATAAAAATTCAAAAAAATATCCTGATAAATCATATCAAGTTAAAATATCTGATTTACCTTGTGATATTACACAGAGAGAAATATTAGATTTATTAGAAGATTGGGGAGATATAGTTAAATTAAAAGTATTTAATTATATTGAAAATTCTATAGTCTATATTGATTTTAAATATGAAGAACAAGCGAATTATTTTGTAAATGCTTTAAATAAAACTAATTTTGAATTTATGATAATTTCTGTATCAAGAGTAAAATAAATTTTAATAAATTTGATGTATTCCTATTAAATATGTTATTAAAGATAACAAATTTAATTTAATTTTATTAAAGTTAATACTTTTTTCAGTAGTATAAGAGTAGATATTGTCTTTAACTCTAGTAGAAGAATCTTTAATTTTTCTAGTAGACTTTTCAGCTGTATTAGAGATTGTAGATTCCAAAGTTCTATTTTGACATCTAGAGTTCATGATTTCATTATGAGCTGTACATGCTTTACTTTCATTATTAACAGAAAAGCTATATTCTTCTTTTATTAAACCAAGATCAAGTAATTTTTTTTTATTTCTATCTTTATCTTTTTGTCTAATAATATAATTTAAATATTTATCATGATCAAGAGGTTTATTTAAATTAAATAAAGTTTTTATAATATAATACACAATAATTATAGCGATACATATAACCCAAAAATTATTAAATATTTTTAACATTATTAATAAAATATTTAATAATTTTTAATTAAAATAAAATGATAATTTTTATTAGATAGGATTATAATAAAATATTGGTATATTATTATTCATAGCAAATTCAATTTCGGTTTTAGTTGAATCTCCAATATAATTATTTTCATTAATAACATATATACAATCAGACATTAAAATTTTTTCTTTATGCAGTTCATCTAAAGCTTTTTTTTGTTTATCAGTAATTACAATTTTATCAAAATGTGCAAAACATCCTGGTTGTAATATTATTTTACCTTGTAAAGTTAAAGTCATATTAACTTTTTCAAAAATAGTTTTAAATTTTGTAGATCCGCATAATGTAACTATTTTAAATTTGTCTAAATTAATTAAGATATTCATAATAATATTAATATTATATTATTTTTTAAATATTATAAATCAATTTTAATTTGTTTAAAGATTAATCCATATTTTTTTATTAAATGATTACACATATCACACATAACACCATTTTCAGTAATTATGGATTTACTTCTAGGATTTTTTAATCGGATAACATAAATTTTGCAATTTTTTAAAACAGATTTATCTTTAATTTTTAAAATAGCATCTTTTTCTGCATGAATGCTATATTTATTTGGTATATAATCATCAGAATAATTATTAGATAATCTTCCTTTAAAATAATTATATCCTGTTGAAATTATTTTATTTCTATACATTATAATGCATCCATGTTTATGATTCATGGTACTTTTTAATGCGGTATTTATCAGAATATTCAAAATATCACACATAATAAATTTAATAAGTAAAATATATTATATATATATATTTCAATTTTTATTAGGTTTATAAAGTTAACTTAAAATCTATAATTTTTATCAACGGTACTACTCCATTCAAATCTTTTAAGTAATGTTTTAGTAAAAATTTTTTCTGGAGGAATATCAAATTTTTTTATAAAAGCAAATATTATTCTAGGGTCAATATAATTATTTTTTGATGTATTTAAGGATACATTGCACATTTTAATTTTTGTTTCTTTTTTTAATTTTAATGCATTTATTTTATTTGTAACTTGTTTTAATTTATTAGAATTTTTGATGTCTTTATATAATTTTTTCTTTTTTTTTAAATTTTTAATTTGTGCATCAATTTTAGCTAAAAAATTTGAAAGTGTAGTTTTAGTATTTTTTTGATGATTACATAATAAAGCAACGGCAGTATTTGCTTGATTAAACATAGCAATTAAATAATTTAATTTTTCATTTTGATCCATATCTATAAATTTATCTTCTTTTATTTTATCTAATTCTTTTTGAAAATGCATACTAGCATTATATGTTCTCCAAACCTTTGATGTTAGTCCAACCATAAAATTAGTTAAATATTCATTAAGAGATGTAGGTGTGATTAAATCAAATAGTTGATCTTTTTTCATTTTATTTTGTATAAAATTTAACAGATTTTCATATACTTGGGAATGTACGGCTATTTTTTTACAATATCTAATTGAATCTTTTCCTAAAAAATCTAATTTGATTATATTATTTTCCAATAAACTTATATGTTCAACTCGTAATGATGTTACCCCGACAGTATCTGCTTCTTCTTTAGTATCTTTGTTTCCTCCAATACGTAAAGCCAAATTATCTATTAAATATAATGCTGTAGCACTTTGTTTAATTTTAAGATTAGAATCTTCTAATTGTTTTTCATATTCAGTTCGTATTGCATGTACTTTTTTTTTTAATTTTCGTGCTAAGTCAAATTTACTCTCATCGCTCTTAGATTTAAAAAAAGAATCAAAACTTGTAAATATATATTTATTTTTTCCAGATATATTTTCTTTCCAAGAAGCTAACCATATAACATTTCTATCATGAATAATTTTACCCCATGTATGATTTTTTATACTAGGCTCAGGAATGGTTGCATCTTTAGATAGATTTATAACAATATCTTCAGGATAAATTCTTTTTTTTATAGATCCTAATTTAGGATGAGTACCACGTCCTAAGAAAATACTAGGTGGTTCAATTTTATAATTACCAATATTCTGTTGAATTCCGTCTATAATACAATATTTATAAGGTTTTTCAATTTCGTCTTGTTTACGTTTAATTTCTTCTTTTTCTTCTTTGCTTAATAATAATTTTTTTTCTTTTTCTTTTTCAAGATAAGCAGATATTAAAGAAAAATCTACGTTATCTAATGACGGGATCTGAATTTGTAAATCTTTAGACAATAAAATTTTGAAATCTTTCCAAAAATTTTTTTTAAATATATTATTATTAATATAGTCTGTTGATAAATATTTTGTAAATATTGTTGCATATTCTTCTGCTTCTGGAGGTAACACAATTTTTATTGAATTAACTATAATAGGTATTTTATGAGGTTCATATTCTGGAGGGAATAAAGGTCCATTATGTTGTAAAAATGTCCATTGAGGAGCACCCCCGCCAAATAATAAATTATATTTCCAATGTATTGAATTACAACATTTATTCTTTTCTGTACATCTTTCTGTTTCACAGAAAGATCTATAAGTTAAATCTTTGATTTCTCTTGTACATCCTAAAGCTTTACAATTAGAAATTAAATAATTATCATCAAGTTGTGATTTTTCGAAAAAATTATAAGATTTCGAAATAAATCTAAATAATTTATTTTTCATTATAAAATTATATATATAAAAAAATTAAAATTTAATAGATCTATTAAATTTTAATTTTTCTAAGCTTTAATTATATTTACCATTATCATAATCAGAAATAAAACAAACCATCCATTCTTTAAATAAATCTTTTTTATTTTTAATATAAAAAATATGATTTGAATCAAATGATATATTATAGGTTTTTCCGGAGAATTGTTTGATTTTTCCATACCAATTATTATTTTTGTTAAAAATTTTAATTAATAACCCACCACTACGTAAAAACCCATCATATTTATTAATATATTTTAAAGGTCCTCGTAGAGATAATTCACAAAAATCTACTATAGATTTAATATATGTATAATCAGTTAATTCTATTTTATATTTTTCAATTAGTGCATCTATATTATTTTCTATATTATTATCTATATAATCATTAATTTCTTTGAGACGATTTTTTTTATTATATATATTTTTTGACATATTATTTTACTTTATTTTAAAATTTTATATATGTTAATATATGAAAATTGATAAACATATTAATTTATTAATAGATATATATGGATTAAAATCACTATACTTAAAGTATATACTATGTGCTCTTTTAACTTCTAGTACTCGTGAAGGATTGTATTGGGCATTAATTTATTTTAGCCAAATAGTTCAATCAAAACCATATATGAAAAATAATTATGGAAGTATTTTAATAGGATTATTTACAATTAATATACCAATAGAAAGATATTTTAATTATATTAAAAATCTATTTATAAAAGAACTAAAAGAAGCCAATACTAAATTTTTTATCAATAAACTTAGTAATGTAAGTAAAACAAAAATAATGAATATTAATCTTATAGAATATAATAATAATATTGAATATATAAATGATAGTTTAGATCAATATGTATATAATATAAAAATATTGTATGATATACCATTAAGATTTATATCTTTATATGTAATAGCGGTCAATAAAAATTTAAAATATTTGGTGAAACTATTTTTTATTTATATTATAATAATAAAAATTTTAAATGATCATTATATTCTCAAAAAATCTAAATTAAATAAGGATAATATTACTTATGAAAATATAATTCGTAATTATATTATACATAGTAAAAACTTGTTAATCAATAATAATATTAATGTAAATTATTTAAATAAAAATATAGGAATTCTTCAATCTATAAATAAAACTATTAATGAAATAAATAGTAATTTAGATCTAAAAATGAATATATGTATATTATTTTATATATTAATAATTTTAAAAATTAATATTAATATTTTATCTACAACCGATTTTTTATATTATTTTTTACTTATTTATGATATTGAATACGTAGGAGATAAAATAACAGAATATTATAAAAATAAATTACATTTAAATAAAATGGAAAAACGAATAGAATATTTATATGAGTTTCATCAAAAAGATGAAAATAGGTGTTATAAAAATATTGATATTAATCATATTAATATTATTAGAATTATTAATGATTTACCCAAGTTAAATATACATAATATATATATTAACAAAAATGATCATATGTTAATTGATGGTGTTTCAGGTAGTGGAAAAACTTCTTTATTATATATATTAAATGGATTAATTAAACCTCAATACATAGATATTACACCAAATCTCAATTTATTAATAACACAAACATATTTAACTTTAGTAGATCATATAAATATATATTCTTCTTATTTATATGATATCATTACTAATTATGAACAAGATCCTGATGAGAATTTAATTTTTAAATGTTTAAATTTGTCTAAATTTATATATTTAAATAAAGCAAATTATTTTATAGATATTGATAAAATAAGTAGTGGAGAAAAAATAAGATTATCAATTGCAAAAATAATTTATATTGTACTTAAAAATAATTATAAGATATTATTATTTGATGAAATAGATAAAAATTTAAATGATGAATTAGCTATCGCTATTTGTAAAAATATAAAAACCATATTTGCCAATAAAATTATATTATACATAACTCATAATCAAAAAGTTAAATCTTTGTTTACAAAAGTTATTTATATAAATAATGGAAAAAATATTAAATAAAATTTAAAGCATAATAATATTAATATATAATATTAATATTATTATGAAATTCATACTTCGTAAAAGTACTTTAGATGATTTAGATGCTATTTATAAGCTTCATCTTGAATGTTTTGAACAATCAGATCAATGGTATAAAAGAATAATTAGTCAATATCTACTAACAGGATATGTTATTGAAACAATTATAGATTCAGATCATTCTAAATCTGTTATATCAAAAAAACTTGTAGGAGTATTATTACAAGGAAATATTAAACCATGTTCAAATGATTTAAAATTAAATGACATTAGCTTTCAACAAAGTCGAGATTCTCTTCAAGAAGCTCAATGGCAAAAACAAAGTTTTTGCAATCAAGAGTTGATATTAGCAACACAAGTTGCCGACATCAATTCCACAGTTGATATTGGAAAAAATCTTAAGTTTTTCCCTGACAATATATGTGATAATTTTTTATTTGAACATAATTTGAATTATGAAAATGATCCATCCAAATTTCACTATTTAGATATTTTTGTTCCAATAAATGAAAATGGTCATATATTCCTTCAAAATAATGCTCATGTAAAAGAATATTATGGGATAGTCATGTTATGTATTCATGAAAAATTTAGAGGACAAGGATTAGCCAAAAAGTTAATTAACAAGCATTTAAAATCAAATTTAAATAAAATTTTATGTTTACATACTAGAAAATCAAACTTATCTGCATATAATTTATATAAGAAGGTGGGATATGACCACATCGCATATATTAAAAATAAATATTTTTTTCCTACAGAAGATTCTATTTTTATGATTATAAAACCAAATAATTAAACTAAAAAATAACTAGATATATATAATTAAAAGGCTAATAATTTATTAATTAGATCTAATTTATTTCCTATTATTTCTACTAATGATACTATATTAGGCGCAGGTAAATGATATGGTTTTGTAGATAGTTTAATATCATCACAACCATCGCGACCATCACGACCATCACGACCATCACGACCATCACGACCATCACGACCATCGCGACCATCACGACCATCACGACCATCGCGACCATCACGACCATCGCGACCATCAAGTTTATCTAATCTAGTAGCACCAACAGTACTAGTAATACCAGTGGGATCAGGAGGATCTGGAGGTCCAGATGGACCTTTAAGACCTTGAGGACCTACAATACCAGGTGGACCTTGAGGACCAGAAGGACCAGAAGGATCAGATGAACCTTGAGGACCAGGAGGACCAGGAGGACCAGATGAACCTTGAGGACCAGGAGGACCAGGAGGACCTGATGAACCTTGAGGACCAGGAGGACCAGGAGGACCTTGAGGACCTGTAGTACCAGGTGGACCTTGAAGACCTACAAGAGGGACTGTAGCACTAAAAGGCATAGGAGAACCTGGAGTACCAAATGAACCATGAGGACCAGGAGGACCAGAAGGACCAGAAGGACCAGAAGGGCCAGAAGGACCAGATGAACCTTGAGGACCAGGAGGACCAGATGAACCTTGAGGACCAGGAGGACCAGGAG
>Ga0102879_1001197_pt1 | contig 10748 bp, 9 predicted proteins | sample Colrivmet1548B02_FD_78187 | JGI IMG/M metagenome (GOLD analysis project Ga0102879, IMG submission 78187) | Estuarine microbial communities from the Columbia River estuary - metaG 1548B-02 | ecosystem: Environmental > Aquatic > Marine > Intertidal zone > Estuary | place: USA: Columbia River... | reverse complement strand
ACTTGGCTGGCAGTTAATGCAAAAGTTCTTTTAGAGAAAGTGTTGGTAATCAACCCAAATAATGATTCAGCCATCATTAACTTAGGAGCCTGCTATTTGTTTGGAAATATTTCAGACAACCCTATGCAAGGCATTTTAAAAGTTAAAGAAGTAGTAGATAAAAATCCACAAAATATTTATGGAAATATGATGTTAGGATTGGGTGGTAAAAAATCGGGCCAATATCCAAAAGCCATTGAAAGATTTTTGAACATCCTAAAGTTGGAACCAAAAAACATGGAAGCTATGGTGAACCTTGCAGAGTGTTATGAGCTAAGTAATCAAAAGTCGTTAGCGATAGAGTGGTATACAAAGATGAAAGCCTTGATAGATAACCCAGAAGCTAAAGATGCAATTGATAAAAGAATTAAAGAGTTGAAGAAATAAGATTTTTAATAATAAAAAATATCGGACATGCCTTGTGGTAAAAAAAGAAAGCGTCATAAAATTGCGACGCACAAAAGAAAAAAACGTTTAAGAAAGAATCGTTATAAGAAGAAGAATAAATAGTTCTCTTCCTAAATACTAGTGTGTTTCTGTAATAGGCGCACACTAGTATTCTTTTCAAATACACGCCACCCTTCTACTTAGCAACTTTACCTTACCTTTTCCTTTCTTCGTAAAGTGGCCGTGTTTACAAAAATTATAAAGCATTAGCTAAGCTATTACGATGGCCTACTATATGTTTTTAAAAAAGTTGCTATAAGTGAATAAAGAATTAATTATAAATAGTTCCGCTGATGGGGTTGAAATAGCCTTGTTGGAGGATAAAAAATTAGTGGAAATCCATAACGAAAAAATGGATACGCGCTGGGCGGTGGGAGACATGTACTTAGGAAAAGTACGTAAAATAATTCCAGGGCTCAATGCTGCATTTGTGGATGTAGGATTTGAGAAAGATGCATTCTTGCATTATACTGATTTAAGCCCTTACATAAAATCCATTATCAAGTACACGCAGGATGTTATTAATAATAATGATAACCGCTTTGATTTCTCTAAGTTTCAAACCGCACCTGAAATAGTCAAAACTGGAAAAATTAGTGAAGTTTTAAATGGTAAGCCAAATATTTTGGTGCAAATTTTAAAAGAACCGATTGCAGCTAAAGGACCAAGATTAACTTGCGAGTTATCATTAGCGGGCAGATTTATTGTTTTAACGCCATTTAATGAAATTGTTGCAGTCTCTAAGAAAATTCATAGTGGCGAGGAGCGCAAGCGTCTACAAAAAATGATGGAGTCCATTAGACCAAAAAACTTTGGTGTGATTGTAAGAACGGCAGCCGAAGGAAAATCAACGGCCGAACTACATGAGGATTTATTAACCTTAGTAGAAAACTGGAAAAATATACAAGCCAACCTAAAAGGTGGCATCGCCCCAGCTCGTATCATGAGTGAGGAAAGTAAGACTACTAGTATTTTAAGAGACTTATTAAATGAGGACTTCAATAAAATTGTAGTCAACGATAAAAAAATATTTGACATCACCTTAAGTTATTTGCAAAGAATAGCGCCTGCAAAGGCAAATATTTTAAGCTTGCACAGTGGAGATCAGGAAATATTTGATCAGTATGGTATCACCAAGCAAGTGAAATCTTCTTTTGGGAAAACAGTGAATTTGCATAGCGGCGCTTACTTAATTATTGAGCATACCGAAGCCCTTCACGTGGTTGATGTAAACAGTGGATTTAAAAGCGTGAGCAATAATCAAGAAGAGAACGCATTGCAAACTAATTTAGAAGCAGCCGAAGAAATTGCACGACAATTAAGACTAAGAGATATTGGGGGCATCATTGTTATTGATTTTATTGACATGAAGCTTCCTGAAAATAAACGTAAAGTGCAAGAAGCATTGGACGAGTTTATGAAAACGGACCGTGCTAGGCATTCTGTATTACCTATTTCCAAATTTGGGTTATTACAAGCAACGCGTCAAAGAATTAGACCCGAAGTGAATATCAATACTTCCGAGGATTGCCCAGCTTGTAAGGGTACTGGAACAATCACTTCAACCCTATTGTTAGAAGATGAAATGGAAAAGAAACTTTCCTTTTTAGCTACCCATGGACACAAGCGTATTCAAATACTAGTGCACCCTATTATTTATTCTCATTTAACCAAGGGAATATTTAGTAGTATTATTAAAAAGTGGAGACGCAAGTATAAGTTAAAGCTGACTTCTCAACCTGACAATAGTAGTCATTTGGTAGAATATAAATTCTTGGATGACCAGCAGGAAGAAATTAAGCTGTAAAACTTTTTTCGGTTTTTACTTCATAAATAATTCAAATAGCGTTTATCTTTAAGGTATGAGCAAAGCTAAATCGGCCTTCTTTTGTAATAACTGCGGTTATGAATCTGCTAAATGGGCAGGAAAATGTCCTGCTTGTAATGAGTGGAATACATTCACTGAGGAATTAGTAGAAAAAGGGGAAAAGAAAGATACCGGTTGGGATGATTATAATACGCAACAAAAAGGCACGCAAGTAATTGCCATCAACGAAGTAAATAGTCAATCAGAAAAAAGAATTAGTAGCGCCGACCCTGAACTTAATCGAGTATTGGGAGGAGGCATCGTGTTGGGTTCTATTGTGTTGGTTGCAGGGGAGCCCGGCATTGGAAAGAGTACCTTGTTTTTACAACAAGGCTTAATGATGAAGGATCAAACCGTTTTATACATTAGTGGTGAGGAAAGTATTCAGCAAATTAAAATGCGCGCCGACCGCTTAAATTTACAAAACGAAAATTTTTACTTACTTACTGAAACGCGGACTTCGGATATTTTTAAAGCCATTAAAAAATTAAAGCCCACTGTGGTGATTGTGGATTCTATACAAACCTTAGAATCCAATTCTATAGAAGCAGCAGCAGGCAGTGTTTCTCAAATAAAACAAACGGCTGCGGAGTTTCAACGCTTTGCGAAAGAAACAGGCACGCCCGTATTTTTAATTGGCCATATCACCAAGGAAGGAACCATTGCAGGTCCAAAAATTTTAGAACATATGGTGGACACCGTGCTTCAGTTTGAAGGGGACCGTCATTACGCCTATAGAATGTTACGTACTTTAAAAAACAGATTTGGAAGTACCAGTGAATTGGGAATTTATGAAATGACGGGAGAGGGTATGAAAGTAGTAAACAACCCATCCGCATTTTTAATTGCACAACGAAATGAATCCCTAAGCGGAAGTACCATTGCGGCGTCTATGGAAGGCATGCGCCCATTATTAATAGAAGTACAAGCATTGGTGACCCAAAGTGTTTATGGCACGCCTCAAAGAACGGTAACTGGATTTGATTTAAGAAGACTTCAGTTATTGTTAGCCGTATTAGAAAAACGTGGGGGATTCGCCTTTGGTATGAAGGACGTTTTTGTAAATATTGCCGGCGGATTAAAAATAGAAGACCCTTCCTTAGACCTTGCCATTATATTATCGCTTCTTTCTTCCTATGAAGATATCCCATTACCTCAAGGCATTTGCTTTGCAGGAGAAGTGGGCTTAAATGGAGAAATTAGAGCAGTGAATAGAATTCAGCAACGTATAGCAGAGGCAGAAAAATTAGGCTTCGAAAAAATTTATATTTCTGCATTCAATAGTAAAGGTATTGAGCCAAAAAAACATAGTATCAAAATTATCCCAGTAGAAAGAGTAGACGAAGCTTATCGACTATTCTTTTAGCATGGGGCATTGGATAAATACCTTACGCAACTATCTACAAGCCTTACAGCATCTTTTTTATCCGCATATTTGTTTGCAATGTGGCATGGATGAACTTCATAGGGAGCAAATTATTTGTGACGCCTGTGAAACACAATTGCCTTTTACGCATTTTGAACAAATGCAAAATAATCCTATTGAAAAAATATTTTGGGGGCGTGCCAATATTTCAAATGCCATGGCTATTTTATTTTTTACCAAAGAAAGCATGGTTCAGCAAATTATTTTTGAATTAAAGTATAAGCAAAATAAAAAAGCAGGTTACTTATTTGGAAGACTCATTGCGAATGCGCTGGTCAATAACTCAAAATATAGTCAGATAGATTATTTAATTCCCATTCCCATTAGCAAACGAAAATTAAAAAAAAGAGGGTTTAATCAAAGTTTAATTATTTGCGAGGCCATTATAGCCAATGGATATCAAGTTCCTATTTTTACTGGATTAGTTACATTAAGAGAAGGAGCCACCCAAACACACAAGGACCGTTTACAAAGATCAGCAGAGACCCATTCCCTATTTTCAATCACTCAATTCAATACACTTAAAGGGAAGCACTTGCTTATTATAGACGACGTTATTACAACAGGCGCCACCCTGGAGACTGCTTGTGCCTGTTTAATGCAAGCCCAACCCGCAAGCATACAAATTGCCACTGCAGCTTATACCTATTATTAATGTAGACTTCTGTATTTACATTTATCTGCCAATTCAGTAAACCAATTTGGCCAAATCTTGTTATATTTAATTATAAAAACAATTTTATGAAATTTTTAGCCACCTTATTTTTTGTTGCCATCACTACATTATGCAACGCGCAAAGTATACATAGTTTTAAAGTAAATGGTATTGACGGTAAGCAAATTGATTTTGCTTCTTTTAAAGGAAAAATGATTTTAATCGTAAATACAGCTAGCAAATGTGGCTATACGCCTCAATATGAAGGCCTAGAAAAAGTATATGAGCAATACAAGGATAAATTGGTGGTTATTGGATTCCCTTGCAACCAATTTGGCGGACAGGAGTCAGGTACCAACGAAGAAATTGTAAACTTTTGTAAAAAGAATTATGGTGTCACTTTCCCATTGGCCGACAAAATAGAAGTGAAAGGCGCTGGTATTGCACCCATTTATCAATGGTTAACACAGAAGGCAAAAAATGGCGTTTTAGACGCTAATATCGGTTGGAATTTTAATAAATTCTTGCTGGATGAAAATGGCAAAATGATTGCCTATTTCCCAAGCAACGTAAAACCCGATAGTGAGGATATTTTGTCCCGCTTAAAATAAGAAGCTTCCCTAACTATCCATTATCTTCGCTACATGTTATTGAGTGAAGTAATCGGTCAAGAAAAGTTAAAGCAACAGTTAGTCCAAATGGTGCAACACCAAAGACTAAGTCATGCCATTCTTTTTGTAGGACCAGAGGGGTCGGGCGCATTGCCCCTCGCCGTTGCTTTTGCACAGTATATTGTAAGCATTCCCAATAACAATGAATCTAGTGGTGATTTGTTTGGTGCACAAGAACCCACTACTCCAAAAGTGTATAGCCCCGAAGAAATAGCGGAGTTGCCTGCCTATCGCCGTGCTAGTCAATTGATGCATCCCGATTTGCATTTCTCTTTTCCAAGCATCACCGAAAAACCAGGTGCTAAGAATTTAAGTGCTCATTTTATTGAAGCGTGGAGGGAATTTGTAAACGGCTATCCATATGGTAATGTATTTGATTGGCTACAATATATTAATGCTGAAAACAAACAAGGAAATATTAGTGCAGACGAATGCAATGAAATTATCAAAAAACTTTCTTTCAAAAGTTTTGAAAGTGCATATAAGGTTTTGGTCATGTGGATGCCAGAATATTTAGGCAAGGAAGGCAATAAATTATTAAAATTAATTGAGGAGCCTCCGGCTAATACCATATTCTTATTGGTCGCCAATTCGGAGGAACAAATTTTACCCACCATTTTAAGTCGTTGCCAATTTATAAAAGTGCCTAGATTAACGACGCAGGAAATTGAAGCAGCATTAATTCAAAAAGGACATATCGAACCCGAAAAAGCAGCTCAAATTGCGGCCATATCGGACGGAAATTACCGAGAAGCGCTTCATTTATTGCAGCATAGCGATGCCGATTTTTTAACTCAAATTAGGGAATGGCTAAATGCCATCCTTAAAGGCGGCCCCTTGGCTCAAATGAAATGGGTGGAGGAGACTAGTAAAATGGGCAGAGAGCCTCAAAAGCAGTTTTTAAAGTACTTTAACCACCTATTAGAACAAAGTATCCGCATTAAAGTACTAGGAACTGATATCCCCTTGGATCAAGCCTTAAAGGATTTTGCCCTCAGAATCAATAAAATAGCTAGCGTTGGTCAATTGGAGGCTATAGTGCAGGAATTAGACAAGGCCGTTTACCATATTGAGCGTAATGCGAACCCAAAAATGCTATTTATGGCCTTGGGAATCAAGTTCTATCATATCATTCAGAACAAAACCTTAATTTTGACAGAAGCCTAAGAAGCGGGGATGGGTGAAAAAAGAGCATAGGCAGGTATTTTTTATTCAATAACAGTTAGAACTAACTATATATGGGATGTGGATCATGTGGAACTGGTAAACCAGGCGGTTGCAAAAGCAACGGCGGTTGTAGCTCGGGCGGTTGTAATAGATTAAACGTACACGATTGGTTACGTGATCTACCTATTGACGATGTTGACAGTCAATGTAAAGTGGTAGAAGTAAGCTTTAAACAAGGCAGTAGAAAAGAATTTTATAAAAACACCACTTCACAACAATTTGAAAAAGGGGACTATGTAACTGTGGAAGGTATTAATGGATTTGACGTTGGAGAAGTGTCACTTACCGGGGAACTAGTAAGGGTTCAATTAAAGAAAAGAGGGACGGATGAATTTAATCCGGACATGAAAAAAATTCTTAGACCAAGTATCGACAGGGAAATAGAGGCTTTCAAAATTAGTAAAAGTAGAGAGTCCGATATTTTAGCGCGCAGTCGTACACATGCTTCTTATTTTAAGTTGGCAATGAAGTTAAGTGAAGTAGAAGTACAGGCCGATGGTAAAAAAGCGACCTTCTTTTATACTGCCGATGACCGTATTGACTTTAGAGAACTCATCCGCATATTTGCTGGCGAGTTTAAACTAAAAGTGGAAATGCGTCAAATTGGAATACGCCAGGAAGCAGCTAAATTAGGGGGTATTGGAAGTTGTGGACGTGAATTATGTTGTAGTACCTGGTTACACGATTTTAAAAGTGTAAACACCACTGCAGCGCGCTATCAAAATTTATCTATTAATCAAACTAAATTAAGCGGACAATGCGGTCGTTTAAAATGTTGTTTGAATTTTGAATTGGATACTTACCTAGACGCTTTACAAGGATTCCCAGACTATGCAGATACTTTGCAAACTGCCATGGGTCAGGCATTCCTTATAAAGAAAGATATTTTCAAGAATCTAATGTGGTATACCCTACCTAATAATACAAAGCATTTTCCTTTAACCATTGATCGTGTTGTTGAGATTAAAAAATTAAACCAACAAGGTATCGTGGTGGACGAATTGCAAGCAGTAGAAGTAATCAGTGGTAAAGCTAAGGAAGTGGAGTCTTCCTTTGTAGAATTAGTTGGTCAAATAAGTCTTAAAACACTTGAGAAAAATGATCGTCGTCGCAGAGACCAACAAAGAGGTCCTGGCAATGGCAACTATAATAATGATAAAAACGGCGGGCCAAACAGAGACAGTCGTGGACCTAGCAATGGACCTAATAACGGGCCAAGAAACTTTAATGGACCTCGTAATAATAATGGTCCGAGAAATAACAACGGACCAAGACCTAACAATGGTCCAAGACCAGGCAACAGACCACCAGAAGGAGGCAGTCCTGGTCCTACTCAATCTTAATTCATTTAAAATAGCAATAAAAAAAAATAGCCCTCATGACAAGGGCTGTTTTTTTTATTGCTACACAACTAGTTTACATACCTAATTACCTTATTAAAGGATTAGTGAAATAATTTTTCCAACTCCTCATTGGTAAAATCCATTAAGGTTTTTACATAATTAGGAGAAAAATTAAATTCCAAACCAGCGGTTTTATACAATTCTGGTAAGGTTTTGGTCCCTCCTAATGCCAAAGCATTCATGTAGTTTTCTAAGGCCTGTGTAGGATTTTTTTGATATTGCATCCACATACCAATAGCGCCTAATTGCGCAATCCCATATTCAATATAGTAGAAAGGCACTTCAAATAAATGCAACTGTCTTTGCCACCCAATGGCACGATACATATCAAGCCCTGTATAATCGATACTTTCGGTAGAAAATTCTTTTAAAATAGAAGTCCAATTACTGGTTCTTTCTTCAATGGTATGATTTGGATTTTCGTATACCCAATGTTGAAATTTATCAATAATCGCTATCCATGGGAAAATAGTAATAGTGCGTTCTAGCTGATGTTCTTTTGCACGATTTAAATCAGAGTCATTATCAAAAAAAGACTGCCAATGATTCATGGTAAATAATTCCATAGACATACTTGCCACTTCGGCAATTTCCATGGGATATTCTTTAAAAGCACTTAAAGAAAGTGGGTGTGCTAAAAAAGAATGAATGGCGTGTCCACCTTCATGTACCATGGTAGTTACATCACTCATTTGGCTAGCTGCATTCATAAAAATAAATGGCGCACCGGATTCTGCTAATGGACAATTGTATCCACCAGGAGCTTTTCCTTTTCTACTTTCTAAATCAAAATGTTTTAACTCGTTCATCTTTCGCAAACAATCCGCGAAAAAAGGGTTTAATTTTTCAAAACAAGCCACCGATTTTTCATACAAATCCTTGCCGTCGGTAAATGGTCTCAAAGGTTGGGTACCAGCGGGTTCCGCTTCGGTATCCCAAGGCTTTAAAATAGCCAATCCTAGTTTTTGTTTTTTGCGATTATAAATTTTATCAACCAAAGGAAGCACATGTAATTTTATGGCTTCATGGAATTGAAAACAATCTTCCTTGGAATAATCAAAGCGACCCAGCTCCGCAAACTTATAATCTCTATAATTAGCAAAGCCAGCATTCACTGCTACCTGATGTCTTTTTTGAATAAGGGTGGTAAATAATTCATGCAGGGTATCCTGATCCTGCAAACGACGTTCTTGTATTTTTTTATAGGCTTCTTCTCTTATCAATCTGTCTTCGTTTTCTAAAAACTGAGAAGCTTGTTGTAAAGTATATTCTTGCCCATTCATATCAATAGTCATCTTCCCAGCAATGGTACCATATTGTTGTTGTAACACACTTAATTCTGCTTGCAAAGGAATATTCTCCGTTCTAAATAATTCAATGCTCTTTTTTACAGAACGCAAATAAGTAAAATATTCCGCTTTGTTTAACTCGGTGGTAAAAGGAGATGCTATTAATTTTTTATTTAAAGCATCGGCATAAGGTTGCATTTGTGGTTGAATCTCCATGCAGAAATACGTAAACGCATCTTCCAAGGATTTATCCGTGGTATCACAAGTCATTTTTATTTGTCTCCAGCAAGCATCCTCACTAATAAACGCCTCTAATTCACTCAAGTCCTTTAACCATTTTTCAAGTTCCGCCTTACTGTTGATAGCCCTGTCGGTTAACTCCTTAAAAAAGGGTTCCAAACCGGCCCAATCCTTTAAAATAAAGTCCCCAGGAAGGTAATGATGAGGTGTTTTTTTGATGTCTGCTGTTCTAAGCATAAGTTGAGATTTTAAGTGGCAAATTTACTACTTTTACACACTTTAAAAGATTTAATAGTGGCCAACAGCATTCATTTATTACCGGATCATATTGCCAATCAAATTGCGGCAGGTGAGGTTATTCAAAGACCCGCCAGCGCCGTTAAGGAATTATTGGAAAATGCGGTAGATGCAGGGGCTACAGAAATTAAATTAATTATCAATGATGCAGGCAAGGCTTTAATTCAGGTGATTGACAATGGGAAGGGGATGAACCCCATTGACGCGCAAAATGCTTTTGCCCGTCATGCCACCAGTAAAATAAGTTCTATCGAGGATTTGTTTCAAATTAAAACCATGGGATTTAGAGGAGAAGCCTTGGCTTCCATTGCTGCAGTGGCACAAGTCAATTTAAAAACAAGACAAGCCGAAGATGAATTGGGGACCAACGTTGAAATTGAAAACAGCCAGGTAAGTGAAACCAGTCCGGTAGCCTGCCCAGTAGGTACCAATATAAGTATGAAAAATTTATTTTTCAATGTGCCTGCAAGAAGAAATTTTTTAAAAAGCAATTCAGCCGAATTAAAACATATTATAGAAGAGTTTACAAGAGTGGCATTAGCATTCCCTGAAATTTATTTTAGTTTCACAAATAATGGTCAGGATGTTTTTCATTGGGAGGCAGGAAGTTTTAAACAAAGAGCGATACATGTGTTGGGCAATAGCTATCAAACCAAACTAGTAGCAGTAGGTGAAAAAACAGACTACCTAACTATATCCGGCTTTGTTGGCAAACCAGATACAGCTAAAAAAACCAGAAGCGACCAATACTTTTTTGTGAACCGCCGTTATATTAAGAGTGCTTATTTACATCATGCCATTGCCAATGCATTTGATGGCTTAATACCAAAGGAAAGTTTCCCTAGTTATATATTATACATAGATGTGGATCCTGCACAAGTGGATATTAACGTGCACCCTACCAAACAGGAAATTAAATTTGAGGATGACAAAATTATTTATGCATTTGTGCAAGCAGCAGTAAGACATGCATTGGCACAATTTAGTATTGCCCCTTCTTTAGATTTTTCCTTAGCAATTAATCCCTCAAAAGCATTTGCAACAGCATGATGCAAGTAAGCGCTTTTGATAAATCTTCTGTTAACAAAAAAGTATTGGTCGCTTCTGGTTTTTTTAGCTGTCTCTGGCTTACCTACAAACCCTGCAATATTTAAATAATCTGTATGTTCGCCTACTGCTACTAGTTT
>Ga0102879_1001187_pt1 | contig 10788 bp, 8 predicted proteins | sample Colrivmet1548B02_FD_78187 | JGI IMG/M metagenome (GOLD analysis project Ga0102879, IMG submission 78187) | Estuarine microbial communities from the Columbia River estuary - metaG 1548B-02 | ecosystem: Environmental > Aquatic > Marine > Intertidal zone > Estuary | place: USA: Columbia River... | reverse complement strand
TGCAACGGCCTTGGCCGATCTAGCCCCAGCCTTTGGTGTTGCCTGCATTGAAGAAGCGCTAGAGTTGCGTAAAGCCGGTATAACCCAACCGATACTTCTGTTGGAAGGCACGTTTAGCGCAGAAGAAGTCGCCATAGCCGCACTGGAAAATATTTGGATGATGGTCGAAAATCACGCGCAAAAAGAGGCCATTATCAATACTGAACTGCCTATGTCGGTTTATGTATGGCTTGGTCTCGACAGCGGCATGCACAGACTGGGGTTTCAACCCAGTGATATCGCCGACGTCTACGGGCAGTTGCTCAACAGTCGCAATGTTCACAAACCCATTGTCCTAGCATCGCATTTTGCCTGCGCCGAAGATTTGAAAAATAGCTACACCCAACAACAGCTCGACAGCTTCAACCAAGCATTAGCAAGTCTCAGTGAATATGGCGACGCGCAACCCCTGCAGAGCCTCGCCAACTCCGCCTCTATCTTGGCGCGCCCAGACACCCATCGCGACTGGAACCGACCAGGCTACATGCTCTACGGCAGCTCACCGTTTGATCACCCGCACAGCAACGCCGACAAACTGCAAGCCGTCATGACACTAACCTCAGCAGTGATTTCCCTGCGCCACATCGCCGCCGGTGAAGTCGTAGGTTACTCAGGCCGCTGGCGCGCCGACAAACCCTCAACCATCGCCACCATCGCAATTGGCTACGGCGACGGCTATCCGCGGGGCGCACCGAATGGCACACCGGTGCTGGTCAATGGCGTTGAATGCCCATTAGTGGGCAATGTCAGCATGGATATGATTACTGTCGACGTCAGCGCCTTAACACGCGTCGCCATTGGCGATCCCGTCGAACTGTGGGGCCCCAATCTTGCCGTCAGCCGCGTCGCCAAACTGTGCAACACCATAGGCTACGAACTGATGACCCGCATGCCCGCACGAGTACCGCGCATCTATCAATAAACCGCAAACAGTGACTGGCCGCTAAAGCTTAATGGCCGTCACTGACTTCACGTCTTCAATAACAACATACGTATGGGTTTGACTAACGCCCTCAATAGTCGACAGCTTCTCCCCCAAAAACCGCTGATAGTGCTGCATATCGGCAACGCGAATTTTAATTAAATAGTCAAAGCCCCCCGCCACCATCTGGCACTCCTGCACCTCGTCCAGCGCCAGCATCTGCTGATTAAATGCCTTAATCGACGCAGTAGTTGTGTTGTTTAACTGCACCTCAATGTAAGCACAAAGCGCCGCATTGGCTTTCACCGGGTCAAGCAGCGCCACATATTGCAGAATATAACCATCCTTCTCCAAACGGCGCACCCGCTCTAGGCAGGGCGTAGGTGTCAAGTTCACCTCGCGCGCCAAGTCAACATTGGCGATGCGGCCATTCTTTTGCAAAATCGTCAAAATCCGCCGATCAGTGCGATCCAATTGCGTCACATTAGTCATACCGTCACCTCCTCCTGAAACCGTCTACACACAAAAACATGAAAAGCATTTTATCCTTCGATACATATATTTCCAGCATAAAATGCTATTAATTTAGTAATTATGGAGATTAATAGTGCGAAGATTTAGCGAAAATGCCGAATATTTATTCGTCTGAAGACTGGATTCACCTCTATGAACATTGATCAACTTCGCCGCAAAATACGCACAACCACGCACCAGAACGAGCATCAGGTGGTCAATCAACTGCTGCACAGCAACCCGCTTTCGGCACAGACCCGGGAAAAAGTGTTGCAACAGGCGCGCGAACTGGTGGGTCAATGCCGCAGCAACAAATCCAGTAAAGGATTACTTGACGCATTCCTCCTGCAATTTGGACTGTCCAACAACGAAGGCGTCGCGCTTATGTGCCTCGCCGAAGCGCTTTTGCGAGTGCCCGACGCAGACACCGCCGACCGCTTGATCGCCGAAAAAATCCTCTCCGGCAAATGGCACGAGCACCGCGGCCAATCGCAATCCGCCTTCGTCAATGCCGCCACGTGGGGGCTTATGCTCACCGGCCAAATTGTCAGCCTCGACAGCGAAATAACCGAACACACCGACAGCTGGCTTAAGCGCCTTAGCGCCCGACTCAGCGAACCCGTCGTCCGCCGCGCCGTTATGCAAGCCATGAAAATCATGGGCGGCCAATATGTGCTCGGCCGCGATATCGGGGAAGGACTGCAGCGCGGCGCCAAACACAACGACGCGCAAACACGATTCTCATTCGACATGCTCGGCGAAGGTGCCCGCACCGAAAGCGACGCCGCCCGCTACCTGCAATCCTATGCCGACGCCATCACTGAAATTGGCCGCCACACCAGCGAAACATGGGTCTACAGCAACAACGGCATCTCGGTAAAACTCTCAGCACTGCACCCGCGCTACCGCTACGCCCAGCACCAACAAGTGATGAACGAGCTGCTGCCACGCATCAAACAGCTGTGTCTACTTGCCCAAGAGCACCATATTGGCCTCTCCATCGACGCCGAAGAGTCCTACCGACTCGATATTTCACTCGACCTATTTCAAGCACTGGCCGAAGACCCCGACCTAAAAAACTGGCAGGGCCTCGGCTTTGTTTTGCAGGCCTATCAAAAGCGCGCGCCCGATGTCGCGCGATGGCTAATCGCCCTCGCCGAAGCCACCCAGCGCAAACTCATGGTGCGCCTCGTCAAAGGCGCCTACTGGGACGCCGAAATAAAACATACCCAAGAACTTGGGCTCGAGAGCTACCCCGTATACACCCGCAAAGCCAACACCGACCTCTGCTACCAACACTGCGCCGAACTGCTGCTGGACGCCGATCAACAAATTTATCCACAGTTTGCCACCCACAACGCCTACACCGCTTGCATGATCTTAGCGCTGGCCGGCGAACGCGCATTTGAATTCCAACGCCTGCACGGAATGGGCCATGTTCTCTACGAACAACTGATGAACAACCTCGGCCGAGAGAAAATACCCCTGCGCGTCTACGCACCCATCGGCAACCACCGCGACCTGCTGCCCTACTTGGTGCGCCGCCTGCTGGAAAACGGCGCCAACAGCTCATTCGTCAACCGCTTCCTCGACAACAACTCACCCGTTGACGAACTGGTGCAAGATATTCGCGAGCAAGTCTGCCGAGTCTTCCCTTACGAACACCGACAGATACCCGCGCCCGCAGACCTATTTGCAACCAGCAACCAAGCCCGAAAAAATTCTATCGGCATCGATCTCGACTCTGTTATCGACAGCCAGCCCATTATCGACGTCATAGCCAGGGCCAACCAAAAACCCCTCACCGCAGGGCCGCTGATTGATGGTGAACTGATACTGACAACACCAGAGCCACGATTTAGCCCCAGCCAGAACAAGCAGCACATAGGCGACATCAGCCGAGCCACCGCCGAACACATGCAGCACGCCCTCACCTCCGCCGCGCAAGCACAGCCCGCATGGGACAGCCTCGGCGGCGAACACCGTGCCGCCGTACTCGACAAGATGGCAGACCTCATGGAATATCAAATCGCCGAACTCATGTCGGTTATTGTTAGCGAAGGGGGCCGCACCCTCCCCGATGCCCTCTCCGAAGTGCGCGAAGCCGTCGACTTCTGCCGCTATTACGCCGTTCAAGCACGCCAACAGTTCCGCCACGACGACCCCGCGCAACGTCACGGCCGCGGCGTCTTCCTCTGCATCAGCCCATGGAACTTCCCGCTGGCGATATTTGTCGGCCAAGTCAGTGCCGCCATGGCCGCAGGCAACAGCGTCATTGCCAAACCCGCCGACCAAACACCCTTTATTGCCAGCCACGCAGTGCAGCTCTTTCACAAAGCCGGCGTACCGGTGAGCGCTCTGCAACTGCTTATCGGCAGCGGCTCGCAAATCGGCAAAGTGCTTATTCCAGACTCGCGCATCGCCGGTATCGCCTTTACCGGCTCAACCCAGACCGCGCAAACCATCAATCGCCAACTCGCACAGCGACCTGGAGGCCCCATTCCGTTTATCGCCGAAACCGGCGGTCAAAACTGCATGGTCGTCGACTCAACAGCCCTACCAGAACAGGTCGTCGACGACGTAATCGCCTCCGCATTTCAGAGCGCAGGCCAGCGCTGCTCCGCCCTGCGCGTACTGTTTTTGCAAAGCGATATCGCCGACAACGTCCTCACCATGCTACGCGGCGCCATGGCCTCTGTTCACGCCGGACACCCGGGTAAACTCAGCAGCGATATTGGCCCCGTAATCGACAGTGCCGCCCAAGCCGAACTGCAAAGCCACATCGAGCGCATGCATCAAGAAGGCACGTACATCGCCAGCGTCGAACTCAGCGCAGAATGCCAACAAGGCAGCTTTATTGCCCCCCACGTGTTCGAAATCAAAACCCTTGATCAGCTCACAGAAGAAGTATTCGGCCCCATCCTGCACGTTATTCGCTACAACTCAGCACAACTCAGCAGCGTGATACAGCAAATCAACAACACCGGCTACGGCCTTACCCTCGGCATCCATAGCCGCATCGAAGCCTTCGCCGAAACCGTGTTCCGCAACACCATCGCCGGCAACACCTACATCAACCGCAATATGGTCGGCGCCGTCGTCGGCGTTAACCCCTTTGGCGGCCGCGGCCTCTCCGGAACCGGCCCCAAAGCAGGCGGCCCAAACTACCTGCTGCACTTTTCTACCGAGGCAATCGACTCAGCGCAGTCGTCAAACAATGTTCTGCCGCTCAAACTCGACAACGCCGAACCCGTCAGTGCAACCGCCATCACCAGCGCCCCCGACGCAGGCAAAAAGTGGCAGCTTAACACTGCCCAGCAACGGCTCAGCCTGATTCAACAGGCGAATCAACACAACCCACACTTCTTGTCCGGCCTACAAGCCATCACCCAAGAAAAGCTCAGCACACCCGAGCAACTGCCCGGCCCCACCGGTGAAGACAACCAACTTAGCCTGCACAGCCGCGGACTCATGGTCCTAGTCATCACCCAACAAGACTCCTTTGCCGACGCCGAAAAACAGATTGCCAGCGCACTCCTCTGCGGCTGCCCACTCATAATCACCGCCGACAGCCAACACCAGCAATCCCTCAGCGCACTGCAAGCGAGCTACAGCCAAGCGGGACTGCCCCAAAACCTCCTGCAAATTGCCCCACTGGCAAGCCTGTCAGCACTCGCCACTCACAACAGCGTTGAAGGCATCGTCGCCAACACCAGCGACACCGACAGCTCCGCCCTGCGACAAATCATGGCAGAGCGAACAGGCAGCATCATTCCACTGATCGAATGGCCCAAACAAGACACCGGCTACCACTACCCATGGTTGCTCAGCTTTTTGAGCGAACGCACCCGCACCGAAAATCTCGTGGCGCGGGGAGGTAATACGCAGTTGTTTAATTTGGCGGAGTGAGGGGGAAGTCCAAAGTCTGAGTAATAAAAAACCACGCCAAGGCGTGGTTTTTTTTATTGCATCAGTATTTTGAGAAAGGGGCTTAGTGTGGAAGACGAAGTCGCTGTGCTCGCGCATAAAGGCGCTGGTTTGGAGCATGCCGTTGCGCATGTGTTTTTCGGCGGTGCTGAGGGAGATGCCAAGGCGCTCGGTGATTTCTTGGTAGCTAAATCCGTACACTTTGCGCATAAGGAAAACCCGCCGACACTTGGGTGTCAGCTGTGCGGCTGCCTCACAAAAGGCACCTAGGTATTCTTGTGTTTCCATCGCGGCCTCAACGGTGCTTTCGTATCCTGTAATGGAGTTTTCGTCAAAATCCACTATATGGTCAGCAATTTGGCTGCTTTTTTTGCGAAGCCCTTCAAGGGCGACGTTGCGGGTGATTTGAAAGAGGTAGGCTTTTGGGTGCTCGATCTCTTTTTCTAGTTCGGCGTTGTAGGCTTTGAGAAAGGCTTCTTGTGTGACATCTTCGATATCTTGCTGGCGAAATACAAAGCGCGAGACAAACCGTTTTATGGCGTCTTGGTTGGTCAAAAAGGCTTGTGATACCTCTGAAGGTCGCTTAAACCTTTCATTTGTTCTATCTGCCTCCTCCTGCCATCGTTTACTCCTGATCACACTTGCTTAGTCCCTTGGGTGACGGTTTGTCATCACCTTACGGCTTTAAGTGTAGTCAAGAATTTTGCGTGCTGTGGGTGCAACGCGATTATTGCTCGAAGGGGCAGTCTCTATTGGGTACAGGAGCGATCGGGGTTTTAAGCGTGAATGGTGCTAGCGATTTAGCACCATATTGTCGCGGTGAATAAGTTCTTTGTCTTCGAGGTAGCCGAGAATGCCGGCGATGGCTTCGGTGCTTTTGCCTTTTATGCGCGCAGTTTCTGCGGCACTGTAGTTGACGAGGCCGCGGGCGATTTCGAGTCCGTCGCTGTCGAGACAACTGACGAGGTCGCCGCGGCTGAATTTGCCTTTTACGTCTGTGACGCCGACGGCAAGCAGGCTGCGGCCTTGCTGGGTGAGCACTCTGGCGGCGCCGCTGTCGAGTATGAGCTGTCCTTTGACTTGCAGCTGTCCGGCGAGCCACTGCTTGCGGGCTGCTATGGGTTGCTGGGTGGCGCTGAGCAGTGTGCCGACGTCTTCGCCGTTGGCAACGACGGTAAGAATTTTGGGGTTACGGCCGCCGACAATTACGGTGCTGCAGCCTGAGCGCGCGGCGAGTTTAGCGGCTTGAAGTTTGGTGACCATGCCGCCGCGACCTAATCCGCTGTTGCTGCCGCTGGCGAGGGCGTTGAGGCTTGGGTCGCCGGCGAGGGCTTGGCTTATTAGTGTGGCGTTGGGGTCGCTGTCTGGGTTGGCGGTGTAGAGGCCATTTTTGTCGGTGAGTATCACGAGTAGGTCGGCGTCGATTAGGTTGGCGACCAGTGCGCCAAGACTGTCGTTGTCGCCAAACCGAATTTCGTCGGTGACTACCGTGTCGTTTTCGTTGACGATGGGCACGACGTTAAGTTTGATAAGGGTTTGCAGGGCGCTGCGGGCGTTGAGATAGCGCTGGCGATTGGCGAGGTCGTCGTGGTCGAGCAGGACTTGTGCGGTGAGTTTGCCGAACCGCTTGAAGCTGGTTTCGTAGGCTTGAATAAGTCCCATCTGGCCAACTGCGGCGGCGGCTTGCAGTTCGTGAATACTCTCTGGGCGGGTCTTCCAACCAAGGCGCACGAGACCTTCGGCGATAGCGCCTGAGGAGACTAAAACAATTTCTTTGCCCTGTGCTAAGAGTTCGGCGATTTGCTCGACCCAGCCATCAATGGCGTCTCGATCAAGGCCTGCGCCGTCGTTGGTTAGTAGTGCGCTGCCAATCTTGACCACGCAGCGTTTGGCATTCTTGGTAATTGCTCTGGTCATTCAGCCTAGCTATGCCTCACTCTGCGTAGATAATTTCAACGTCGTGGTCGTCATCGTCGTCATCAAAGTCTTCGTCGAATTCTGCGCCATCAATCTGCTGACCACCTTTGCGGGCGGCGCGACGGTATTCGGCAAGTCCTTCAATGCGTTCGCGTGCTTCGGTTTGGATGGTGCGGCGGCGCGCTTCGGTTTCGATAATCACTGCTGGGTCAGCTTCTTCACGCTGACGGTGTTCTTCAATATAGTCCATAATCTTGGCGCACAGCTCTTTTGTGCCCACGGACGAGATGGCGGATATTCTAAACACGGGGCCTTGCCAATTGAGCTCGTCTACAACGGCTTGGCAGGCGTCTTCGATTTCATCTTCGGGCAGCAAATCGATCTTGTTCAGCACAAGCCAGCGGTCGCCCTCAGCCAATGTCGGGCTGAATTTTTCCAATTCATTTTCAATGACAATGGCGTTTTGCCCGGGTGTAGTGAGGTCGTAGGGCATCATGTCAACAATGTGCAACAACAGGCGGGTGCGGGTAAGGTGCTTGAGGAAGCGGATACCGAGACCTGCGCCTTCGGAGGCACCTTCGATCAACCCTGGAATATCGGCAATAACAAAACTTCTGTCGCCGGTCACGCCGACAACACCGAGGTTTGGCACGAGGGTGGTAAATGGATAGTTGGCAACTTTGGGGCGCGCGGCTGAGACGGCCCGAATAAAGGAGGACTTGCCTGCATTGGGCAGTCCGAGCAGGCCGACATCGGCCAATACTTTTAGCTCAAGCTTGATTTCTCGCACTTCACCTTCGCTGCCTTTCGAGGTTTGGCGTGGCGCTCGGTTGATACTGGATTTAAAGCGGGCATTGCCAAGGCCGTGGAAGCCGCCCTGCGCAACTTTGAGTGTTTGCCCGAGCTCCGTGAGATCTCCGAGAACGTCGCCAGTTTCTTCGTCGATAACGGTGGTGCCTACGGGTACTTGCAGTACTAGGTCTTGGCCTCCGGCGCCGGTGCAGTCTGCTCCGCGGCCCTGTTCGCCACTCTGCGCTTTAAAGTTGCGTGTGAATCGGAAGTCGATAAGGGTATTTAAGCCTTCTGTGGCTACGAGAAAGACGCTGCCGCCATCACCTCCGTCACCGCCATCTGGGCCGCCAAAGGGGATATATTTTTCACGGCGAAAGCTCATGCAGCCATTGCCGCCTTTGCCTGCGTGTACTTTGATTGTTGCTTCGTCGACGAATTTCATAGGGTCAGTGTACAGATGCCAGTGGGTTGTGTCATTGAGGGTTGCGAGTTTAGATTGAAGGCAAAATCGCCACCCATAAAAAAAGCCCCGCAGAGGGGCTTTTTTATCGAAGCGGCGTAAATTACGCGGAAACCACTTCTGCATACTTACGGTTTTTCGGGCCTTTCTGCACGAACTGGACAACACCTTCTGCAGTTGCGAAGAGTGTGTGGTCCTTGCCGATACCAACGTTGTTGCCGGGGTGGAATTTAGTGCCACGCTGACGAACGATGATGCTGCCTGCATTGATTGATTGGCCGCCAAATACCTTTACACCAAGGCGTTTGCTTTCTGAATCGCGACCGTTACGAGTACTACCACCAGCTTTCTTGTGAGCCATTGTCTATTCCTCTCAGTTTATCCAGCGTTGATGCTAGTAATCTTAACTTCTGTGTACCACTGTCTGTGGCCCTGTTGCTTGCGCGAGTGCTTGCGGCGACGGAATTTAATGATATTCACTTTGTCACCACGACCGTGAGAAATAATCTCAGCAGTCACTTTACCGCCTTCTACTAGCGGCGCGCCAATCTTGACTTCGGCACCTTCGCCGACCATCAAAACTTCTTCAAAATCGATATTATCACCAGTCGCTACATCCAGCTTTTCCAGCAGTAAGGTTTCACCCTCAACGACTCGATGCTGCTTTCCGCCACTTTTGATTACTGCGTACATGTTCTGCTCCAATTTAGGGTGGCCACACGGTACGTAGAGGCCAAATTCCGTCGCGTATGATCTTGGGTCAAATAGCCCCTGCGAGAGGGCCGCAATTCTAATGGAACAACCCTTGGGTATCAAGTGTTATAACTGTAAAAACTAGAGGAATTTTAACACTGTGATTATGGGCTGAATGCGCTCGCTAAATCAGCCAAATTAACGATGCATTGCGCCCCGTGACAGGGTCTCGTCGATAGGAAAAAAAGCGCCGGGGTTCGCTGTAGGTGCAGTGATCGCCGCCGTAGACTGCCTGCACGCCGCAGGCGTTTAACTCGGCACGGGCGAGTTGGTAGAGGTCGGCGAGGTATTTCCCGCGCGCTGATGTTGTTGCATCAAAGGCTGCGCGTATGGCCTGTTTGTGGCCTTCGCCCTGACTGTTGGCGAGGAATGCATCGAGCACTTCGGCGCCCACTTCAAAGACTTGGGGACCGATTGCGGGCCCGAGGTAGGCGAGGATGTCGGTGGGTGCATGATAAAAAGTAGCGACTGTTTTGCGCAGGATGCCTCCGCAGAGTCCTCGCCAACCGGCATGGGCGGCAGCGACTTGATTGCCTTGGCGATTGCATAAGAGGACAGGTAAGCAGTCGGCGGTGAGCACTGCGCAAACGGTGGCGGCTTGACGACTGACGCTGGCATCGGCGCGCGGGGTGCCGTGAGCTGCGGCGGCGTCAATCACCTCGGTGCTGTGATATTGATCGAGCCAACAGGGTGCGCTGGGCAATGCTAGGGTTTCTTTTAGTCGTGTTCGATTGTCGATAACGTCTTTTTTACTGTCGCCAACATGCATTGCGAGGTTATTGCTGTCGTAGGGTACCTTGCTGCCGCCACCACTGCGCAGGGTGACTGCGGCTTTGACGCTAGGGGGAACGGGCCAGTCTGGAATAAGAAAGTGACTCTCCATTGCTGCCTACCTATTACTCGTCGGTTAATGCTTGCAGTAGCTGCTGCATGTCTTGGGGTAAGTCTGATGTCCAGCTCATATACTCGCCAGTCTCGGGATGTTCTAGCCCCAGTTCTCGCGCGTGCAGCGCTTGGCGACCAAAACTGTGCAGGGTCTCGCGCAGCTGGTCTGACACGCCTTTGTGGATGCGGAAGCGGCCACCGTAGGCATCGTCACCGACGATTGGGTATTTAATGCTGGCCATGTGCACTCGAATTTGATGGGTGCGGCCAGTTTCTAGCTTGAGTCTTATATAGGTATGTCCGGCGAAGCGCTGCAGCACTTTGTAATGTGTACGCGCTTCCTTGGCGCCTTTGACAACGGCCATTTTTTTGCGCTGTTTGGGGTGTCGGCCGATCGGTTGATCAACAGTACCGCCACCCGTCATGACGCCGCTGACAACCGCTTCATATTCGCGGTTGACGCTGCGCTCTTGCAGCTGGGCAACGAGATCGGTGTGCGCTTCGAGGGTTTTCGCAACCACCATCAGCCCGGTGGTGTCTTTGTCGAGACGGTGGACAATGCCCGCGCGGGGTACGTGTT
>Ga0102879_1001183_pt1 | contig 10802 bp, 8 predicted proteins | sample Colrivmet1548B02_FD_78187 | JGI IMG/M metagenome (GOLD analysis project Ga0102879, IMG submission 78187) | Estuarine microbial communities from the Columbia River estuary - metaG 1548B-02 | ecosystem: Environmental > Aquatic > Marine > Intertidal zone > Estuary | place: USA: Columbia River... | reverse complement strand
TTGCCTTGACCACCAATGCTCTTGTCATTCAAGAGGTAGTTTTCAGGAATGTCACGGTTGTCCGCGCCCTTGTAGCGGCCTTCTTCGTCCAAACCTCCGGTCAATGCGATCATTTCCTCTTTGGTGGAAGCCAAAAGAGCAAAAATTGCATCTGATTCAGATTTGACTTGTTTGGCGCGCTCGTTGATGGGCACCGCACGTGGGTTTTCTGAAACCTGAGCTTGAATGGCTTCGTACAGCGTAGCTGTGCCGCGCTCTACCGTCGTAACGGTAGCATTCATTCCGAGGTCAAGCTTGGCGAGTACCCGCAGGATGTCCTTTGAAACGTTCAAGGCGAGCATAGCGGTCAACACGAGGTACATCATGTTGATCATCTTTTGCCGCGGAGAAATAGTGCCTGATGCCATTAGTTAGTTCGTATCTAGTTTACAAGGAATTGTCTGCGAAGTGAAGATTCAATTAGGCGCGAGCGCTCATTGCGGTCAGCATGTTTCCGTACACGGAATTCAGTTGAGCAAGGTTTTGGCTGAGCTTCGCAACTTCTGCAGACAGTGATTCTGCGCTTTGGGCAGAGGCACCGAGCTTCTCAAGCACCGCACTTTGAACCTCCATTTGGCTCGCAGAGCTCTCTAGTTGAACGGCGTAGAGGGCATTCAAAGCCTCCATGTTCTTGGCGGCTGCACCCAACTGCTCGCTGTAGGCTGCAGTGGCACCCGCGGCGTCCGTGGCTTTGTTCAATGATGAAGCGGTTTCGCTCAATTTGCGCATGCCACTTGATAAGCTATCAAGCAATTCGGGACCAATTTTGGCTTCCTCGAGCATGCGGTCAAGCTCTTGGGTAACGGTACCAGTAGAACGGCGTACTTTCTTTTCTTTCGCAGGCTCGTTTTCAAGTTCGGGGTACGCCAACGTCCAATCGTACTCTTTGGGTTGAGCTTCAAAAGCCGAGATCGCAAAGATGACGGCCTCAGTAGTCAAACCAATGATGAGCATCAAATCTGCACCCTTGAGGTGAATGATCTTGAACAGAGCACCCATAATTACAACGGCCGCTCCCAAACCGTAAAGTTTGGTCATGAAGTTCTTAAAGCGCTTACCGTTTACATCAATTAAAGCCATGGTGAAGAAATGTTGAGGTTAAGATTGAGAGGGTTGTTAGTTGTTCTTAAAAATCTTTGCGATCGCGGCCGAGGAAGCTTTGAACGGTACGGAATCCAATGTAGGACTTCGCTGTATCCTGGTATTCGTAGTCGCGCATGCCATTTTGCATAAAGATCGCAACGTCCTTCCACGAACCACCGCGAATTACTTTGCGCTTCAAGGTGACGGGGTCCGATTCAGCAGCATTGTACTTGAAGTCAGGGTTGAGGTCAGCCACAAAGAAGTACGAAGCTTCATCCCATGCGGTACTCGTCCATTCGGCTACGTTACCGGCCATATCGTAGAGGCCGTATCCATTAGGCTCGTAGCTGTGAACGCGTACGGGGTGGAATCCGCCATCTGCAACGAGGTTACCGCGACCAGGCTTAAAGTTGGCTAGGAAGCAACCCTTGCTGTTGGTGGTGTAGGGACCACCCCATGGATAGGTTGTCAATTCAAAGCCTCCGCGAGCTGCGTATTCCCACTCCGACTCGGTGGGTAGACGGAATTCGTTCTCAATGAAGTCGTTGTTTTGCTTCAAGTACGTATTGCGGTAGTGCGTCCGCCAGTTGGCGAATGCGGTAGCCTGCTTCCAGCTCACACCAACTACAGGGTACTCGTCGTATGCGGGGTGCCAGAAGTAGTTGTCGTGAAGGTGCTCGTTGAATGAGTACGTAAAGTCTGAAATCCACGCCAAAGTGTCTGGGTAGACGTTGACAATCTCTGACATAAAGAAACTTGAGCGATCCGAAACTTTCTTGCCGTTCTTGATGTAATCGCGGTATGAGAACGTGCGGCCATCGCCGTCGGCATCACGGAAGTCTTTCTGCCAGCGGTTTTCTTTAGAGGCAGCCTTTTGCTTATCAACCCAGAAGTGCAGGTAGTTGAGTTGGCGAGAGTCTATGCTACGACCTCCGAGGAAGCGCTCCTCAGGTGATAGGTACATCGACTCGATGATTTCAGTGTACTCTTCTGATGGGTAGCGGGTTTGATCCCAAACAAGGCGACGCGACCAGTCAAGGTAGGTCTGCATGCTGTCAGGATAGTTTAATCCTACGTACTCTTCAAAGAACGTAGGGTTGTTCATATCCGCATAGTTGATGTACTCAAATTCTTCAACCATACCTTCAGCCAAGCGGTAGCGAAGGATCGAGTCCCGAACCCAATGTACAAACTGGCGGTACTCATTATTGGTGATTTCAGTCTCGTCCATGTAAAAGGCAGACACCGACACCGACTTTGTCGAAGCGGTTAAGGTGGCTGGTACATCCACATCGGAATTACCCATTGAGAAGTGTCCCTGAGGAACGTACACCATTCCGTAGGGGTCTGAAGGATAGAAGTCGGGGCGGTCTTGTACGCCCACTAGTTCCCCATGGTCGCCTCCTGAGCAGGAAGCGAGAACCACCGCTGCCAAGGTGGCAATCGAGAAGGGATTAAACATTTTTACGTGCATCATGGCCATGAATTAACGTCGTTGAGGGCGCGATATTACAAAAATCTTGGGTTACGATAGCTTCCGTTCACCCGAGGTGGGATCTCAATCGTAAAGCAATAGGTGAGAAAAAGTTCGTGAGATCCTGAGGAATAGGCACTTAGACTTGAAGTGGTCAAGTCATAAGAATATGAGGCGCGAAGCGATGGCATTACCTGATATCCCACCATGAGGCTGATGGCATCTTGATTTCTCCATCCGAGGCCAGCGTACAGCTTTTCCATGATCAATGCATTCGCATTGAGGTCCATCGTAATGTTTGAGTTCAAATCAGATTTGAGCAAAATGCTGGGAGTGATTTGAATCGGCGTAGACGTAGGTAGGTCAAATGTGGCTCCGCCCGTGAGGAAGTAGTGCATTTTGCTCTGAAAGCGAGCACCAGTGCCAAAGCTTGCCGAACTCTGAAGCAAACGACTTGACGAAAGCCCTGCGAACCACACGTCGTTGGTGTAGTAGGCCCCGAAATTGAGTTCAGGCGTAAATGAAGTGGCGCCGGAGTTCATCACTGCGGGATCAGATGGATTGTCAGGAAAGATCCATGTTGCCTGACGCACATTTTTGTTCTTAAAGTCTACGGCGAGACCGAGACCAAGAGTTCCGCTGCCCAATTCAAGTTGGTAGGCGTAGCCAACCGCTGCTGAAATGTCTTCAAAAAACCCGATGCGATCATTGACCACATTTACCATCAGACCACCGTGCAACAGATCCACGGGAATCGATGCATTGAGATTTTGGGTGGTAGGTGCACCGTCAAAACCTACCCACTGAAGGCGTTGGCCTAAGTTGATGCAAATGCCATCACCCGTGCCCGCAACGCCTGGATTGAAGCCAAGACGGTTGTGGTAGTACTGGGTGAACTGAACGTCCTGCTGCGCCCATAGCGCGCTGGATATCAGCACCAAAGCACTTGCAATAAGGGATTTCATACGGTACATTCGGTGGGTCAGGGTCTTGCGAATCAGCGCTAAAAGTAGCAAAAATTTAGTTTGGAAGTTACAATCCGCGCCGAACAATGCGCCACCACACGTTGGGTATGGTTCCGCTTTGTGCCTGATCATAGTCTTCGTGCGAACACGGAACCAATTGGTGCCGAGCGTTTTCAGAGGGGTTGTTGGGAACTTCAATCCACCACCGGAGGCTGAGGGGCGACTTGTAAAAAATCATTTCACCTTGATCGTCAGGAAGCAGCACAGTGAATTTGAGGTTCTCACTTTTGGGGCGAAGTGGGAAGTCGGCCACTCTGCCAGCGACACCGTCCATAAAGTACCAAAGCCCTTGGGCCCAAAGGTGAGCGTTTTGCCCGTCCAGGTCTCGTGACCCTACAAAGTCAGTCAGGCAAAGGCTGCTGAGCTTGTCGCTGAATCCAGCAAAGCGCAGCAGGGCGCAATAGGCCTCCCCGCTGAGTCCGTTGGGATTCGCCTCATACTGAGCAGGGGCGTCAGCAGCACGAACTGCGGCATTATGGAGGATTACCATGTCGGCATCGCGCAACCAAGGTTCCGCCCGGTGTATGGGCTGCATTTCGCCCACCCGATGGACTTCGAGGTGCATCTTCTCTGCAAGGTCGAGTGCGGATTGCGGAACAAAGTAGCTCTGGTGGGCCAGGTGACTGACATGAAAGAGATGGAAGGGCTTGTGCGTGAGCAGGTGCGCGAGTAGGTTGCTGCGGTCCGGCAGGTGGTGGTCGTCACCTAGGGCAATTCGGTTGTTGATCAAGCACGCATTGATCGTTTGCTCCATTTTTCCGTAGGCACGGTACATGCCCAAGGGCCAGTCTGAACCGGCGCCGAAGAACACTGGGATGCATCCGTACCGGAGTACCTCGAGCGCTAATTCTTCTACCGCGACCAAGGTGTCGACTCGGTCTCGGCCAGGGCTCAGGTTTCCGAGGTCTACCACGCGAAGGTCCCACGGACCCCAGTACAACGGGTACAGGGCCCGACGCACGCTGTCGGCCACATCGTGAGCGGCAGCACGTTGCTCGGGGACGCCGATCAGTGCGATGCGGGCACCCCGGAGGTCCGGAAGCTCATCACGGTGCAGCTCAATGATGGCCCCGAGGGTTTCTGCGGGCCAATGCTGGCTAACGTCCAGCGGAACGGGTTCAAGCCATTCAGTTCCCATGACTTACTTTTTGGTGCGCGTACTTGCTTTGCGGCCCTTGCCCTTGCTCGCGGTTTTGCCCGCGGATTTCGCAGCAGGCTTGCCACGGCCTTTGGCGCCGGTGCTGGGTTGGTGCTTTGAGATGAGCTCGAGCACGTCGTCAGCGGTTAGGGCTTCGGGTTCGGTTCCGCGCGGAATTTTCACATTTTCTTTACCCCATTTCAGGTAGGGGCCAAATCGGCCCTTGCGGAGTTCGACCTCGCCTTCTGGGGTAGAGAAGATCTTCATGACTGCGGCAGCGGCTGAGGCGATCTTGGCCTGAACCAACTCGATGGCTTCGGCCTCGGTGACGCTCAGGGGCGTCATTGGGGCGGTGATGCTCGCAAACGTCTTATCCCACTGCACGTAAGGCCCAAATCGACCGAAGTTGGCGCGCAATGGCTTGCCTTCGTAGGTGCCTACCACTCGGGGGAGTCGCAGGAGCTCAAGCGCTTCGGGAAGCGTGATTTTATCGAGGGTAAACGGTTCGGGGATCCCGACAAATTTGGCGTCCGCCTCATCACCGTCGCCACCGCCGAGCATGACTACAGGGCCAAATCGGGCAAGGCGCGCAGATACCTGGCGTCCGCTTTCGGGATGGGTTCCGAGTACGCGGACCGAACGAACGCGCTCGCTCTCTTCAGACTGCGTGACCAGCGGGTGGAATTTTGAGTAGAAGTCGCCCAAAATGGTCTGCCACTCGGCGCGGCCCTCGGCTACTTCGTCAAACTGGGCCTCCATTTTGGCGGTGAACGAATAGTCCATCACTCCACCAAAGTGGGCGACGAGGTAGTCGGTCACGAGGTTGCCGATGTCGGTGGGCACGAGGCGGCCCTTGTCGGAACCAAATTTTTCTTCCCGCTGCGCCCAATTCCACTGGCTTCCGCCGGTCCATTCGGCAAAGGCCACGTGGCGAACCTCGCCCTCGCGAACTCCCTTGGCGACGTAGCCGCGCTTCTGGATGGTCGAAATGGTCGGAGCGTAGGTCGACGGGCGGCCAATGCCCTCTTCTTCAAGAGATTTGACCAAGGTGGCTTCGGTGAAGCGCCCTGGAGGGCGCGTGAAGCGCTGCGTGGCCATGGCGCTGCGGAGTTCAACCGCGTCGCCCTGCTTGAGCGGCGGCAGCATTCCGGCCTCGTCCTCTTCTTCGTCGACGCCTTCGCGGTAGACCTTAAGGAATCCTTCGAAGGCAATCATTTCGCCGCGAGCGATGAATTCAGCCGCGGAATTGCTCAAGTGCGCCACCGTACGGTCAATTTGGGCATCGGCCATTTGGCTGGCGAGGGTGCGCTTCCATATGAGTTCGTAAAGTTTTTTCTCGGCGGCATCGCCTCCGGCGGACTTCACCATCATATTGGTGGGGCGAATGGCTTCGTGCGCCTCTTGAGCCCCTGCGCTTTTGGTCGTGTAGCGGCGGGTTTGGGCGAAATTGGCACCGTACATCTCAGTGATGGCGCTTCGGGCGCCGTGCACGGCTTCGTCCGATAGGTTGACCGAGTCGGTACGCATATAGGTAATGTGTCCGTTCTCGTAGAGTTTTTGTGCCAGGCTCATGGTGCGGCTCACGGCCATTCCCAACTTGCGCGATGCCTCTTGCTGAAGAGTTGAGGTGGTAAATGGAGCTGCCGGCTTGCGCGGCGCCGTCTTTTGCTCGAGGCTTCGGACGCCAAATCCGCCCAGGGCTAGCGCTGAAGCGAGGGAGTCTACCGCCGCTTGGTTGGTGAGGTTTCCGTGGTATTCGGCGCTGAATCCGGCACCGTTCGGAGCCGCAAAGCGGCCCTCCATGCGAAAGTCGATGTCAGAAACAAACTGCTCAATGGCCCGCTCGCGCTCGACGATCATGCGCACGGCCACGGACTGCACCCGGCCGGCGCTGAGCCCGGTGCGGACCTTCTTCCAGAGGACTGGTGAAAGTTCAAAGCCCACGAGGCGATCGAGAACTCGTCGTGCCTGCTGGGCATTCACCAGGTTCATGTCGATGTGCCGCGGGTTGTCGACGGCCTTCAAAATGGCCGTTTTGGTGATTTCGTGAAAGACGATGCGCTTGGTTTTGCTCATGTCGAGGTCCAGGGCCTCGGCTAGGTGCCACGAAATGGCTTCTCCCTCGCGGTCCTCATCACTCGCGAGCCAGACGGTATCTGCAGTCTTGGCCAGCTTGCGGAGTTGGGCGACCACATCCTTTTTGTCGTCACTCACCACGTATTCGGGGGCGAAGCCTTTGGCGACGTCAATTCCGATTCCGCGTTCAGGTAAGTCGCGAATGTGCCCAAAGCTGGAGCGCACAGTAAAGGCGCTCCCGAGGTATTTTTCAATGGTCTTCGCTTTGGCAGGCGATTCGACGATGACGAGGTTTTGGGACATGAGCAGAGTTTTACGCGTACAAAGTAACGCCTTGAAGTTGGGCTAAGCATTTAAAAATTCGGGCTGACATTTTGTCGCGTTAGCTCGGACGTAGTCCGTATTTTTGCCTCATGTCCAAAATGTCCGAAATCGAACGTACTCCGCTGGGTGAAGAGCGCCAGGGTGAAGTGATGCTGCACGAAGGCCTAGGTCAGGGAAAGAAACTCTACCTCGAATCCTACGGCTGCCAAATGAATTTTTCGGACAGCGAGATCGTCGCATCCATTCTTCATAAGGACGGGTATGAGACCACCGACAAGCTCGAAGAGGCCGATTTAGTGCTGCTGAATACCTGCTCGATTCGCGAAAAGGCCGAGCAGACCGTGCGCAACCGCCTCGATCAGTTTAATACACTCAAGGCTAAGAATCCCGAACTCAAGATTGGCGTGCTGGGCTGCATGGCTGAGCGCGTCCGCGAGAAATTTTTTGACGAAGAAAAGCTCGTTGACCTTGTAGTGGGCCCCGACGCCTACCGCGATCTGCCCAACTTGCTCGAGGAGCTCGACGGTGGTCGCAAGGCCGTCAATGTCATCTTGAGTAAAGAAGAAACCTACCACGACATCGAGCCGGTGCGCCTTGGCGGAAACGGAATCACCGCCTTTGTGAGCATCACCCGAGGCTGCGACAACATGTGCACGTTTTGTGTGGTTCCGTTTACCCGAGGACGCGAGCGGAGCCGTGACCCGCAGACCATCGTCGAAGAAGTGATTCAGCTGTGGAACGACGGCTACCAAGAAGTCACGCTCCTCGGCCAGAACGTCGATTCGTACCTGTGGTACGGGGGCGGACTCAAGAAGGATTTTGCCAAAGCCAGCACAATGGCGCAGGCCACCGCGGTACATTTTGCCGACCTCTTGCACCTGGTGGCGCAGGCGGTTCCGGACATGCGCATTCGCTTCTCGACCAGCAATCCGCAGGATATGAAGGACGAGGTGCTGCACGCGATTGCCGCACACCCCAACATTTGCAAGTACATCCACTTGCCGGTACAGAGCGGATCCTCACGCATCCTCAAGGAGATGAACCGCGGACATAACCGCGAGGAGTACTTTGCGCTGATTGACCGCATTCGCCGGATTATTCCGGGCTGCGGACTGAGTCAGGATATGATTGCGGGATTCCCCGGCGAAACCGAAGAGGATCACCAGGATACGCTGAGCCTTATGGAGTACGTGAAGTACGACTTCGGGTACATGTTCGCTTATTCGGAGCGCCCGAATACGTTTGCGGCTCGCAAGATGGAGGACAATGTTCCACTCGAAGTGAAAAAGCGCCGACTCAGCGAGATCATCGCGCTGCAGCAAAAGCACAGTGCCGAGCGCACTGCCGCCTATGTCGGGCAAACACTTGAAGTGCTGGTGGAAGGCCGCTCGAAGCGCAGCGAAGACGATTTGTTTGGCCGCACGACCCACAATACGGTGGTGGTGTTTCCGCGGGAAGACTACCGCGCCGGTGAATGGGTCAGCGTACATATAGAACGCAGTACCCCCGCAACCCTTCTGGGCAAAGCGGTTGGATATGCACGACCCCCGCGCCGATGAAAACGTTGGTGACCAGCCTTTTGCTCGCGTTGGCCTTTGCGGCCGGAGCCCAAACGCGCCTTCCCGACGGGAGCGTACAGGATTTGACGTTAGAGCTCGGCGTGCGCGCTGAGGCCATTAAGCAGTCCGGAATCTTGCGCCTCTGCGTGGCCAAAGAGGGCCAGTGCATTGAGAATCTGACTCTGGGATTCACCGTTCGCGTCTACGACTTAAAGGGCGTGGAGGTGTGGAATTCGATGTGGACGGGACGCAGTTTGGACTTGAAGTTTAAAAAACCGGTTCCGACCGCCCACAAAGTGGTGGTTGAGGCGACCTCAGCACAGGTGGTGAACAAACTCACGGGCAACCCCATCAGCACGGGCAAGCCCCTCAAACTCGAATTTGTAGTCGAATGACGGTTCAAGAGGTAAAGCAGCGTTTTGGCATCATCGGAACCCAGTCGGCGCTCGACCGCGCTGTATTTAAGGCGATTCAGGTGGCGGCGACCGACATTTCGGTGCTGGTAACCGGCGAGAGTGGGGTGGGTAAGGAGAACATCCCGAAAATTATTCACCACCTTTCGCACCGCAAGCATGCTCCGCTGGTAGCGGTGAACTGCGGGGCGATCCCCGAGGGGACCATTGATTCAGAGCTCTTTGGCCACGAAAAGGGCGCCTTCACCGGGGCCGCTGGCGCGCGAAAGGGCTACTTTGAAGAGGCCGACGGCGGAACCATTTTTCTCGACGAGGTCGGCGAGCTGCCCCTCGGCACTCAGGTGCGCTTGCTTCGCGTGCTCGAAACCGGTGAATTCATCAAGGTAGGTTCGTCCAAGGCTCAAAAGGTAAATGTGCGCGTAGTCGGTGCCACGAACGTCGACATGCTCGAAAAAATCGACAAGGGCCAGTTTCGCGAGGACTTGTACTACCGCTTAAACACAGTCGAGATTTCACTTCCGCCGCTGCGCGAGCGCAAGGGCGACATCCACTTGCTCTTTCGCAAGTTTGCTCAGGACTTTTCGCAGAAGTACCGGGTTCCGGCGGTGCGCCTTTCGGACGAGGCCGTACGCGTCCTCGAAACCTACCGCTGGCCGGGAAACATTCGCCAGCTGCGGAACCTCGTCGAGCAACTCTGTGTAGTCGAAAGCGACCGCGAAATCAACGCCGAGGTGCTGCGCCAGTACATTCCAGAGATTGACCGCCGCAGCGTGCCTGCCCGCCGCGACGATGCTCTGTCGCAGTCTGAGTTTCAGACCGAGCGTGAAATTTTGTATAAGGTCTTGTTTGACATGCGCAACGACCTCAACAACCTCAAGCAGGTGGTCGCCGGCCTTGCGGGCGGAAGCTTTCAAGCTCCCCAGGCGCCACCCGCAGAGGCGTCGCTCCCCGTGCTGCGCCACAGCGAGCCGGCCTCGAATCCGGATGTTCCGCGCTACATGGACCTGCCGCAAGACGACGAAGAGACCTTGGACGTTGATTCAGCCGTAGAGCCCGACGAGCGCCTGTCGCTGCTGGACTTGGAACTCGAAACCATTCGCCGCGTGCTCGAGCGCCATAAGGGTCGCCGCAAAAACGCCGCCGCGGAGCTCGGCATCAGCGAGCGCACATTGTACCGCAAAATCAAGCAATTCGGCCTGGACTGATGCGGAATCTGCTCGTTGCGCTGGTCGTACTGCTTGCTGCCTCATGCAAGGGGGGTTACTCATTTACCGGAGGTGACGTGGGCAATGCCAAAACACTGAGCGTTACGGCCTTTGGGAACACTTCGGACCTCGTAAATCCGATGCTTGCCCAGCGCTTCACCACTGAGCTTCAGTCGGTGATGGTGCGCCAGACTCCGCTCTCGCTAGTGGGCCGCGAAGGCGACCTGCAGTTTGGCGGAGCCATCGTCGAGTACAGCGTCCGCTCTGAGGCCCCTGCCGCCAACGACCAAGTGGCGCAAAGCCGCCTGAGCATGAGTGTCGAAGTCGAGTTCGTGAATACACTCGATGACAAAAAATCCTTTACCCAGCGTTTTTCGGCATTTCGAAACTTCCCGGCGACCACCGACCTACGCAGTGTCGAGGATGCCCTCGTCGAAGAGATGGTGAGCGAGTTGAGCGACAAAAT
>Ga0102879_1001178_pt1 | contig 10820 bp, 10 predicted proteins | sample Colrivmet1548B02_FD_78187 | JGI IMG/M metagenome (GOLD analysis project Ga0102879, IMG submission 78187) | Estuarine microbial communities from the Columbia River estuary - metaG 1548B-02 | ecosystem: Environmental > Aquatic > Marine > Intertidal zone > Estuary | place: USA: Columbia River... | reverse complement strand
CCATGTGTGTGCAATTTAGCGATCAAGAGCGCGAACTCTTTTGGGGTGTTAAAGCCGCCTTTGATCCGGATCGCTTACTAAATCCTGACAAAGCAATTCCAACCCTTAATCGCTGTGCTGAGTTCGGCAAAATGCGGATTAGCGGTGGTGTTTTGCCTCATCCCGAATTGGAGCGCTTCTAGATATGCGTGAAGCAGCTCTCTCGCAGTTTCGGGAACAAGTTATCGAGGCAGGTAAACAAAATACAACCTTATCGATTGAGGGCGGTGCCAGCAAGGATTGGTTTGGTAATCCAACATCACCCCATACCTTAAGTACTAAATCGTATCAAGGGATCTTGGATTATCAGGCCGAAGAATTGGTCATCACAGCATGTGCAGGCACACCAATTGCTGAGATTGAGGATGCGCTTACACAAAAAAATCAGATGCTTCCCTTTGAACCACCTCACTTCGGACAGCAAGCTACTTTTGGCGGAATAATTGCTGCAGGACTTGCGGGCCCAGCACGTATTAGTACTGGCAACCTACGAGATTTTGTTTTGGGAACTCGCCTCATGGATGGTCGCGGTGAGGATCTTTCCTTTGGCGGTAAGGTAATGAAAAACGTTGCTGGCTATGATGTTTCAAGGCTTATTCCAGGCTCGCTAGGTACGCTTGCTCTTCTGCTTGAAGCATCGGTCAAAGTCTTACCCAAACCAGCTGCTACAGCAAGCTTGCGTTGTGTGATCTCTCAGGATCGTGCCTTACGGGTTTTAAATGAATGGGCTGGTCAACCCTTACCGCTAAATGCCAGTGTCTGGATTGGTAATGCGAGTGATGAAGGCACGCTCACGGTACGCTTAGCAGGCGCTAATGCAGCAGTTAACACAGCAAATCAAATGATGTGTACGGAACTAAACGCCACATTATTGGATCCTGCGGATGCAGAATCTTTCTGGAAACAATTGCGTGAGCAAACCATTGCTTGGTTCAAGGAGCTCGCTCCGGGTCATGCGCTTTGGCGATTATCACTCCCAGCGGATTGCCAAACTATACCCATGCCACCTGGTTTTAATCCCGTCGGTATCGTGGAGTGGCACGGCCAACAACGTTGGCTTCAAGGACCAGCCAATCAAAATACAGCAAGCACCCTTATGGCTCTTGCCCAAAAGCATGGTGGTCATGCCAGCTGTTTTAGAAACAATAGTTCTGAGCAGTTTGAACGCTTCACCAACTTGCAATCAAATCCCTTGACTGCTGGTCTAGAGCTAGTACAAAAGCGCTTACGTCACTCCTTTGATCCCTTCGGTGTCTTTACAACAGGTCGTCTACCGTAATTATGGAAACTAAATTAGCACCGCAATTTGTTAACACTGCAGACGGCATTGAAGCAAAACGTATTTTAGGAAAATGCGTTCATTGTGGATTTTGTACAGCAACCTGCCCAACCTATCAATTATTAGGTGATGAGTTAGATGGGCCGCGTGGTCGCATTTATCTCATTAAGCAAATTGCTGAGGGTCAGTTACCGACCGAGAAGACTCGTGGGCACTTAGATCGTTGCCTCACTTGCCGCAATTGTGAAAGCACCTGCCCCAGCGGAGTCGAATACGGCAAGCTTGTTGATATCGGACGGAAATGGGCTGAAGAAAAAACTGCGCCGCGCCCTAGTGCGGAGCGGATTACACGGTGGCTACTTAAAGAGGGTTTAACAAGTCCAACACTCTTTAATACAGCCATGATGATGGGGCGACTAATGCGCCCACTGATGCCAGAGACTTTGAAACGAAAGGTTCCGCAAGGTCTACCTGCTGGAAAGCGCCCTCAAAGACACCATACCCGTAAGATGTTGATTCTTGAGGGCTGTGTTCAGCCCGGTATGCTGCCTAATATTAATAATGCGACGATACGTGTTTTTGATGCCTTAAGTATTGAGCTTATCAGCAGTAATAAAGCGGGATGCTGTGGGGCACTGCGCTATCACCTTAACGATCAAAATGGTGGTCTTGCCGATGCTAAACGTAATATTGATGCTTGGTGGCCATCCATTGAAAATGGCAAAGACTCTGTCGAGGCCATTGTGATGAATGCCTCGGGCTGCGGGGTGATGGTCAAGGACTATGGGCATCTATTACACGATGATCCACTCTATGCCAGTAAGGCAAAGTGTGTTTCTGAACTTTGTAAAGATTTATCGGAAATCATGCCGCAATTTCAGGAGCAACTGGTTCAAAAAATTGGACGGGATAAAAAAGCGGGGGTTGTTTATCACCCGCCTTGTACCTTACAGCATGGCCAACAAATTAGAGGTAAGGTTGAGGGACTTCTGGAAAGTTTAGGTATTGGTGTAAACCTATGCGCTGATAGTCATTTATGTTGTGGCTCTGCAGGTACCTACTCCGTATTACAACCAATACTCTCTGAACAATTACGTCAGCAAAAGATCCATAATCTTGAAACGGCCTGCGCGAGCTCAGGTGCGAAGACGGTAGTCTCCGGTAATGTGGGCTGTATTAGCCATCTTCACCAAGATCATCTACCAGTGCGCCACTGGGTTGAGATCATCGATCAACTTTTGTATAAACCATAATGGGGCGTATTACTAATCAACTCATGGCCCTGCAGCATCGTGTGGATGCTGCTGCGGAAGAGTATGGTCGTGATCCAGAAACAATTCAGATTATTGCGGTGAGTAAAACGTTCCCTAGCGCTGCGATTGAAGAAGCGATGCATGCCGGACAAACCGCTTTTGGTGAAAACTACGTTCAAGAGGCCGTAGAAAAAATTAAGCAACTTGATAAATTGCGACCTTGGCTCGAATGGCACTTCATTGGGCCTCTGCAAAGCAATAAAACTGCTGATATTGCAGAATACTTTGATTGGATGCACACACTGGATCGCCTTAAGATTGCAGAACGTCTTTCGATACAGCGTGAGCCACATGCTCGTCTTGGCCCACTTCAGGTCTGTGTGCAAGTGAACATTAGTGACGAAGAGAGTAAGTCGGGAGTAAATCCCTCTGAAGTGCTTACTTTGTGCGAACAAATTGCTCCCCTGCGTGGTCTTACCCTGCGTGGCTTAATGGCTATCCCAGCACCTTCTAAAAATCCAGATCAGCAGCGTAAATCCTTTGCAGCAGTTCGTGAGCTATTTGAGTCCATTCGGGTGCAAAAAGAAATGAGTGCGGGTTTTCATAATTTTGATACCCTCTCGATGGGCATGTCAGATGATTTAGAAGCGGCTATTGCGGAAGGCGCCACCATGGTTCGGGTGGGAAGTGCTATTTTTGGACAACGTCCACCAAGCGCTAAGATAGAGGCATGACTAGATCGAATTCGATGAATACTCTTTTTATTGGGGGCGGCAATATGGGTCGCGCCCTCATTGGCGGCCTTCTAAAAAAAGGGTTTGATCCGAAGTCTATTTCCACCGTTGAAACCGACCCTCAAATCGCAGCACATCTTGTGCATGACTTCTCCATTGATGTTTTATCGACCCTGGTAAATGCGCAAGAGCAATTAAATGCGGCACAGGTTGTCATCATTGCAGTAAAGCCACAAGACTTTAAGTCTATTGCTCTTGAGTTGTCTCACCTCATCAAAAATTGCCCAGGTGAGCGCCCTCTTGTTCTTAGTATTGCCGCAGGGATACCGACTGCAAGTATGGCGCACTGGTTGCACTATGGGTGCTGCGTTCGTGCAATGCCCAATACGCCTGCCTTGATTAATCAAGGTATGACAGGCCTATTTGCGCCTGCAACTGTGAGTGAAGTGCAACGCAAGCATGCTGAAATCATTTGTTCATCCGTTGGTCAAACGGTGTGGATTGATGATGAGTCTTTGATGGATGCGGTTACTGCAGTTTCAGGAAGCGGGCCTGCGTATGTGTTTGCATTCTTAGAGGCCCTGCAGTCTGGTGGTGAACGGTTGGGGCTACCTGCTGAAACGGCTCGGCAATTAGCCTACCAAACTGTTGTAGGCGCAGCTGCCCTAGCGATGCAGTCTAACGAGACTCCATCAACTTTGCGACAGAAAGTAACTTCCAAGGGGGGCACTACGGCAGCAGCCCTAGGAGTCTTAGAGCAAAAACAGTGGCAAGGTATTTTGGAAGAAGCCCTAGCTGCAGCCAAAGAGCGTGGCGTACAAATGGCCAAAGAACTAGGTAGCACTTAAACAATTTCTTACTTCAATAGCAAGCCCAACAAGATTCCTATAAATAAACTGGCTCCCAGCCAATTATTGTGTAAGAAAGCCTTAAAGCAGGCATCACGCTTGCGCGTAGTGATTAAGCGTAGCTCATAAATTGCACACCCCAGAGCAGCGCTCCAGCCCAGATAGAACCATTTGCTGAGCTGGGCTAACTCAGCGACCCAGATTTGAGAAGCAAACAATACGCCATAACAAATTGAGACTGCAGTGACATCAAATCGACCAAATGTAATGGCAGAAGTCTTTAAACCCAAACGAATATCGTCATCTCGGTCAACCATGGCATAAGCCGTGTCATAGGCAATTACCCAAAACACATTACCGATGAATAAAATCCAAGCTTCGATGGGGATCCCATTTTGAATGGCTGCAAATGCCATCGGTATCCCAAAACCAAAGGCAACACCCAGTACCGCTTGCGGCATTGAAAAGAAGCGTTTCGTAAACGGGTATATGCCAGCAATCACCACAGCAAAAACGGATAACTGTTTTGTGAGTGTGTTTAAGGGCTGTATCAACAAAAAAGCTATCAGTGCAAGGCCCACCGCAATAGATATAGCTTCTTTTTTACTGATCTTGCCACTGGTTAGAGGACGTTCTTTCGTTCGTAGCACGTGCTTATCAAAGTCTCGATCTGCATAATCATTGATTGCGCATCCAGCACTCCGCATGAGCACGGTGCCCAAACAAAAAATTACAACTATTTGAATGCTAGGCCATCCATCGCTGGCAATCAATAAACCCCAAAGCGTAGGCCATAGCAATAACAAAATACCGATGGGCTTATCTAAGCGCACCAGCGCAATGTAGGACTGCAAACGCTTGGGGATCAGAGCAACCTCGCTCCAGGTAAATCACAAGCCCGAATCGTACGCACTAAAGCTTTCATGGCTTCTATTCGGGGGTAGCCCTTACGCCACACCAGACTTACGCGTCGAGTAGGCTCGGGATCATTAAAAGGGATATAAATAATTAAGCCATCGCGATCATTTGGATTGATTACTGAGGTACGCGGTAAAACAGTAATGCCAATTCCACCGGCTACCATTTGACGAATAGTTTCTAAGGAAGAGCCCTCAAAACTACGATGCTCCCCTAAAGTAAGGCCGGAACCAAAACGGTTTAACTCGGGGCAAACTCCCAAGACGTGATCTCTAAAACAATGACCGGCTCCCAGCAATAAGGTATTTTGCTCTTTGAGTTCCTTTTGACCAATTGTTTGCCGGTCTGACCATTCATGCCCCTTTGGAATAGCGACCAAAAACGGCTCTTCATACAGATCAAGGAAATCTAATCCAGCACTCGGAAATGGATCGGCCAAAATAGCGCAATCCAGTTCGCCTTGGCGTAGCATTTCGATTAAACGAACCGTAAAGTTTTCTTCCAAAAATAAAGGGGCTTTGGGTAAAGTATCACGCGCAACACGAACTAAGCTTGGCAATAAGTAAGGGGCAACGGTATAGATGGCTCCTAAACGCAAGGGCCCAGATAGTGGGTCTTGTCCGTGCTTTGCTAAATGTTTAAGTGCGTTTGCCTCTTCCAGTACGCGTTGGGCTTGCTGAATAATAACTGCCCCTAGCGTGGTAAGAGCAACATCCGAGCTAGTGCGTTCAAAAATTTGGGTCTGCAGCTCTTCTTCTAACTTTTTAATGGCAACCGATAGGGTAGGCTGAGAAACGTGACAGGCCTCGGCAGCACGCCCAAAATGGCGTTCCCTTGCAACAGCCACGATATAACGAAGTTCAGTTAAGGTCATAAAACGATTATCAAGCCTTTAGAAATTCTGTGCGTGCACCGATCCAACGGCCTAAAAGAGCCTTCACTAAATCTGGGTGTTGTTTTAATAATCGGTCGGCTAGGCATTGAGCAATCTGGATTAACCATGCGTCCCGCTGCAGATCAACAAAACGCAGCATTGCATCGCCTGATTGCTTAGCGCCCAAGAGCTCACCGGGACCTCGTAATGCTAAGTCCCGTTCTGCAATGACAAAGCCATCGGATACCTCGCGCAGTGTCTGTAAGCGTTCTTTGGCAGCCAAGGATAAAGGCTCTGAGTACATCAAGATACAACTTGACTCCGCAGATCCCCTACCCACTCGTCCGCGTAACTGATGGATTTGGGCATAGCCAAACCGCTCTGCATGCTCAATGACCATTAAAGCAGCATTGGGTACGTCAACCCCGACCTCAATAACTGTAGTCGAAACCAAGATCTTGGTTTTGCCAGACTTAAAGTCTGCCATGATGGCCGCCTTCTCCTCAGCCTTTTGACGTCCATGAATCAAGCCAATCTGATAATGACTTAGAACACTAGATAACTCAGCATGACTATCAACTGCTGTTTGAAGCTGCAGTACCTCAGACTCCTCAATCAAAGGACATACCCAATAAGCCTGTAAGCCCTTTTGTAACCACTGCTCAAGCCCGGCAATGAGCTCCTGACGTCGACCATCTTTTACGAGTTTGGTTGTGATTGGTTGGCGTCCTGGAGGAAGCTCATCAATCACAGATACATCTAGATCAGCGTAATAGGTCATTGCCAAAGTACGCGGTATCGGTGTGGCAGACATCATGAGTTGATGGCAGTAATAAGTGACTGAGCCAATTCGCTGCGAGATTTCTAGACGTTGCCGAACTCCAAAACGATGTTGCTCATCAATCACCGCCAACCCTAAGGCAGCAAAATGCACTGCATCCTGAATCAAGGCATGCGTGCCCACCACAATTTGTGCCTGACCAGACTGAATGGACTCCTGAGCTTGCTTCTTTTCCTTGGCCTTCATCCCTCCTGCCAACCAGATAACTGAGGCCCCCAAAGGCTCAAACCACTCCTTAAACTTTAAGTAGTGTTGCTCAGCCAAAATTTCGGTGGGCGCCATAATGGCAACCTGATAAGAACGCTCCACCATGTGTGCAGCGGCTAAAGCAGCGACGATGGTCTTGCCACTTCCTACATCACCTTGCAATAAGCGATTCATGGGATAGCTTGCCTGTAAATCCTTACCTATCTGTGTCCATACTCTCTGCTGTGCTGTAGTTAATTCAAAGGAAAGGGCTTCGCATAATCGCGATGCAAGGGATTTTGCATCTAATGAGGGGATAGCTTTTGCTAATTCATTTGACACGATCTTGGGAGGTGATGCCCGGCTTTTACGGAGCTCGTGAGCTTGTTTGAGTGATAGTTGTTGGGCAAGCAACTCTTCGATCTGTACTCGACGCCAAGCAGGATGTGTTCGCTCCATCAAGGTATTCGTATTCGCATCAGCAGGAGGTTGATGTAAATACATTACTGCATCACGCAAACTAAATTGCATCGCTGCCTTCTCGGCACTTTCTAAAATTACCGGAGGAATAATTTCAGCTAAAACCATTTGCATGCTTGGATGATTCAAGGCCCCTAGGACTGCTTTACGAATCATTGTTTGACTGATCCCTGCTGTGACTGAATACACTGGCGTTAGACTTTTGGGCAAGGGCGCATTGGCTGGAACTGCTCGGACTGTTGGGTGCACCATCTCCGCACCCAAATAACCATCCCGAATCTCTCCACGAACCCGTAAGTGAGCCCCAAGGGCCATTTGTTTTTGCTGACTCGGATAAAAATGAAGCCAACGTAGATTAAGTTCATCACCGTTGTCTGTAATCGTGACCAATAACTGTCGGCGGGGTCGGTATAGCACTTGACTACGAGTGACCACTCCTTGAGTTTGCACTGCGCCCTCGCCCGACTGAGCCAAGGCTTCTGCAATTGTCCAAAGCTGGGTCTCATCCTCATAGCGCATGGGGAGGTGTAAGGCTAACGCGGCAGGGGTCCCCAACCCAAACTTGGCAAGGAGGGCATGAGACCCTATCCGAGTCGGTGTTTTGCTTGATTTTGACAAGGGTTTTGTGCTCATGGTTAGAATCCCAACACCGATGGTAATACCATGCAACTATCTGACTTCAATTACGACCTTCCCGCTGAGCTCATCGCCCAGCACCCTTTAGCCGAACGCTCTGCCAGTCGGCTATTAGAGCTAACTCAAACCGACGATGGAAAACTGCGCTGCTTAGATCGTTCATTTAACGATATTGTGCAACTAATTGGTAAGCAGGATCTTTTAGTCTTTAACGATACACGGGTCATCCCCGCGCGGCTATTTGGTCAAAAAGAAACAGGCGGGCACGTTGAGCTTTTAATTGAACGAATCACAGGTCCAAATCAGGCGCTTGCCCAGTTAAGGGCATCTAAGGTCCCAAAGCCAGGGGGTCAAATCATCCTACGCTCCAGATTAAATACCGCCCAATCCAATGATGCGCCCATCACCGTTACTGTTCTGGGTCGAGCTGGTCTTGGAGGCAGTCATGATTTTTATGAAATTACCTTTTCCGAAAATGCAATGTCAGTATTGGAGACCTATGGAGAGCTCCCCCTGCCCCCCTACATCAGTCATGCTCCTAACGAGGAGGATGCCAAGCGCTATCAAACGGTCATGGCCAAAAATCCAGGGGCAGTTGCTGCGCCAACTGCAGGTCTGCATTTTGACGAGCTCATCTTAAATAACTTACGCGAGCGCGGTGTCGGCCAAGCTGCGATTACTTTACATGTAGGCGCGGGGACCTTTACTCCGGTTCGTAACGAAGATCTCGCCTTACATCAAATGCACCATGAGTGGTATTCCATTCCCCAAAAGACGCTTCAAGCAATCCAAGAAACTAAAGAACGGGGCGGCAAGATTATTGCAGTGGGAACAACAAGTATTCGTAGTTTAGAAAGTTATGCCATCACTCACCAATTAGAGGGTGAGACTAATTTATTTATCACCCCTGGATTCCAGTTTCAACTAGTTGATGCGCTGATTACCAACTTTCATTTACCCAAATCAACGTTACTGATGTTGGTAAGCGCTTTTTCTGGAGTAGAACAAATTCGCCACGCCTACCAACATGCTATTCAAGAGCGATATCGCTTCTTTAGCTATGGTGATGCCATGTTTCTGCGGCGAACCTGAGACAATGCTTGTATGAAAGCGCCTCTGTTTACTCTCCTTCAGCAAGATCAAGACAGTCATGCGCGCCTTGGACTGATGAGGCTCCCGCATGGTGAAGTATCAACACCCATCTTTATGCCCGTTGGCACCTATGGAACCGTCAAAGCAGTTACCCCCCGTGATCTGGGAGATATGCAAGCCCAAATTATTTTGGGCAATACCTTTCATCTTTGGTTGCGTCCTGGCTTAGATGTCATCCGCAAACATGGGGGGTTACATCGCTTTATGGCTTGGCAGAAGCCTATCCTGACTGACTCGGGTGGCTTTCAGGTATTTAGTCTTGGTGCCTTACGCAAAATTAACGAGGAGGGCGTGACCTTCTCCTCGCCCATTAACGGCGATAAATTATTTATGTCGCCCGAGGTATCCATGGAGATTCAAGCGACTCTCAATAGCGATATTGCCATGCAGTTTGATGAATGTACCCCGTATGAATCTCAAGGCAAACCCACTACCGAAGAAACTGTACGGCAATCGCTTGAGCTATCGTTGCGTTGGGGTGAGCGCTCCCTTAAACGTTTCCGAGAACTAAATACCGGTAATGCTTTGTTTGGAATTGTGCAAGGTGGTATGTATGAATCTTTACGCGAGTATTCGTTAGCCGGTGTCACTGAACAAGGATTTGATGGTATTGCGATTGGCGGGCTCTCGGTTGGCGAACCCAAACCAGAGTTCGAGCGTATTTTGACCCATACTGGCCCTCGATTACCAGCCCATCTTCCACATTATTTAATGGGAGTTGGCACTCCTGAAGATTTGGTGTTGGGTGTCAGCATGGGCATCGATATGTTTGATTGCGTGATGCCTACCCGCAATGCCCGCAATGGTTGGTTGTTTACCCGTTTTGGCGATCTTAAACTTCGCAATGCTGGCTACCGAGACGATGACCGCCCTGTGGACATGCAATGCCAATGCTATACCTGCCAAAACTTCACTCGCTCATACTTGCACCATCTGCAAAAAGCCAATGAGATTTTGGGGTCTCAGCTCAATACGATTCACAACCTTCATTACTACCTAGAACTCATGCAGGGAATCCGAAAAGCTCTGGCAGAAGCTGAATTTACTCAATTTAGGGCTGAGTTCCACAGTCAACGGCAGCGTGGGGTTGAGCCTGGCCAAGACTAAGCCTTTTTAAGGTCAAAACCAGTCAAAATCCAGCAGTATCCCCATACAGTTTAGAATTGCGTCTTTAAATTAATAAATTTTTGGAGGCTCCAAGATGCTGATTAGTAATGCCTTTGCGCAAAGCGCCCCTGCTGGTGATGCTGCCGGCGGTTTAATGAGCTTTATTCCCTTAATTCTGATGTTTGTAGTGCTTTACTTCATCATGATCCGTCCCCAAATGAAACGCCAAAAAGAAATGAAGGCCATGCTTGAAGCCTTGGCTGCTGGCGATGAGGTTATTACAGTTGGCGGTATCTTGGGTAAAGTCACCGCAGTTAAAGACCAATATATTACGGTTGAGATTGTTGCCGGGACTGAGGTACAGATGCAAAAAAATGCTGTTACCAGCGTCCTGCCCAAGGGCACCATTAAGTCGGTTTAACGATTTAGAGCGCTCTGTTTAAGAGCGCTCCATTCTAAACTCACCAGATCAT
>Ga0102879_1001165_pt1 | contig 10883 bp, 8 predicted proteins | sample Colrivmet1548B02_FD_78187 | JGI IMG/M metagenome (GOLD analysis project Ga0102879, IMG submission 78187) | Estuarine microbial communities from the Columbia River estuary - metaG 1548B-02 | ecosystem: Environmental > Aquatic > Marine > Intertidal zone > Estuary | place: USA: Columbia River... | reverse complement strand
TTTCGATACCGCCCGCGTAGCCCGTCAGTTGACCATTGGCGCCAATGACCCGGTGACACGGAATGAGGATGCTGATTGGGTTCCGAGCCACCGCGTGACCGATCGCACGAGGGCTGCTGGCCCTGCCAGTGATATGCCCAATGGTCTGGGCTAACTGACCATAGGTCGTGGTTGTGCCGTAGGGAATGGCGCACAGCGCTCGCCAGACGGCTTGCGCATGGGGCGAGCCGCCGATTGGTGCGGCGGCGATGGTGAAGGCGGTTAATTCGCCGTGCGCATAGGCATTTAGCTCGGTTGTAAGGCTTTTGGAGAGGCGGGGATGTGGGCGCATCGGGTGCCCTTGGATACGCGGAAAGTGCGCTTGTCCAACGAACCACAGACCACTCAGGTGTTCGCCTACATGCGCACCGATCATGGGCCCCCATGGGCTTGTGATGTTGAAAAAGGCATCATGCGTTTGCATGGGGACATTGTCGCTGAATCTGCATCCGTGGGCGCCTCATCAGGCGTTAAGATTCAAACGGTAAATTCACTCCGCCACGCCCTATGACATTTCCAGCCAGTTGTTTCAAAGCCTATGACATCAGGGGCACAGTCCCGGATCAACTCACACCCGAATTTGCGTGGTGTTTGGGGTTGGTTTTCGGGCGCGCTGCGATGCGCTTGGGCGAGCAGGTTGTGGCGGTCGGCAGGGATGGCCGTTTGAGTGGTCCTGAGCTGGCGCATGCGCTATCGCTCGGGTTGGCGGAGGCGGGCGTCTCGGTTTTAGACATTGGTCTGGCGACAACGCCAATGCTTTATTACGCCGCGCATACCGCGTGCAGCACTGGCATTCAAATAACAGGTAGCCATAACCCAAAAAATTACAACGGGTTCAAGATGGTTTTGGCTGGGCAAGCGATTTATGGGGAAACCATTCAGGCCTTGGCTGGGGGAATGAACCGACTGGATGAGACTGAGCGTCAAATTAAAACCACGCATCGCGACCGCATTTCACCTCTGGCGGTAAAAGCCGCCTACACCGATCGCATTGTTGGCGACGTCAAGCTCAGCCGCCCAATGAAAATCGTGGTTGACTGTGGTAACGGTGTCGCGGGGGCCTCTGCACCCGACATCTTTAGGGCGCTGGGCTGCGAGGTCATTGAGCTATTCAGTGAGGTCGACGGCCATTTCCCCAATCACCACCCTGACCCGAGCAAGCCAGAGAACTTGCAAGATTTAATTCGCGTTCTGGCTGAGAGCGACGCCGAAATTGGCCTCGCGTTCGATGGCGATGGCGACCGTCTTGGTATTGTCACCAAGGACGGTCAGACCATTTATCCCGATCGACAGATGATTCTTTTTTCGCGTGATGTTCTTCGTCGGGTGCCCGGTGGACGCATCGTTTTTGACGTGAAGTGCAGCCAGCGCCTGGCGCCTGAAATTGCCGCCGCTGGTGGCGAACCGGTGATGTTCAAAACGGGTCATTCTTTGGTGAAGGCGCAGATGAAGGCCCTAAACAGCCCGCTTGGCGGTGAGATGAGCGGGCATATTTTCTTCAAAGAGCGTTGGTTTGGGTTTGATGACGGCACCTATGCCGGCGCTCGGTTGTTGGAGATCGTGAGCCGCGCAGACGACCCGAGTGCGATTTTGAACGACCTCCCCACCAGCGTGAGTACACCCGAGTTGAACGTCGATTGCCGAGGCCAAGATGCCCATGCATTGGTCGCGAGTTTGGTTGAAGCGGCCAGCGCGGACACGGCGCGGTTTGGTGCGCCAGGCGTGATTTGCACCATTGATGGTTTGCGGGTCGACTGGCCTGATGGCTTTGGACTGATCCGCGCCTCGAACACCACCCCCGTTTTGGTTTTGCGTTTTGAGGGGCACACAAACGATGCCTGCACACGCATACAAAATCAATTCATGGCGCTGCTGCGAGAAAAAATGCCCCATGCCGTGATTCAGGATGCGGCGCATTGATCGTCAACCATTCGTCATGTCTGTGCCTATGAACGATATCCCCCGTAATGACGATGACCCCGAGGTCATTGTTTTCAATCTCAAGAAGCGCTACACCGGCGTATCGGCGACGGTCAACGCATTGGTCCCTTTGCAATTCTCCCAGTGGCGGTTGGCCTACTGTGGAACCCCGCTTTCTAACGGGGTGGTCGGGTGGACGTTGCGGCAGGCGATAAACGTATCCAAGCGGCCACCTGTAAACCGAGCGTTTCGTATCTGGCATGTGCGGCGAGATCACGAGATGATGGCGGGTTTGTGGGCGCGCGACTTTTTGCGGTTGCCCATTCGTCTGGTGTTCACCTCTGCCGCTCAGCACCGTCACGGCTGGTTTCCGCGCTGGCTGATCAGTCGAATGGATGCCGTGATCAGTACAACGCCGCTGGCTGCCCATTTCGTGCCCAACACCACCGCCGTCGTCCCTCACGGCATTGATTTAAAGCGATTCAATGTGCCCACCGATAAAACGGCTTTGTGGGCGTCGACTGGCTTGTCGGGGACCTACGGCATTGGCGTATTCGGTCGGGTTCGACCCGACAAAGGGACCGATGTGTTCGTCGATGCCCTGATCGATGCCTTGCCCGAATTGCCAGGTGCGACAGCCGTTATCGCTGGCCTCGCACAGCCCAAGGATGCGGCCTTTCAGCGCGATCTTCAGGCACGAATCGATGCCGCAGGGCTATCTGACCGGCTTGTATTTTTAGGTGAGGTACCGGCGGCTGATGTTCACAAATGGTACCAAGCGTGCACGGTGTGTGTTGCCTGTCCGCGCTACGAACCGTTTGGTTTGACGCCCTTCGAAGCAGCTGCTTGTGGTTGTGCTTTGGTGTGTTCACAGACCGGCGCTTTTGACATGTTGGTCGAGCCGGGTGTGAGCGGTGAGATGGTGCCACTCGATGATGCACCTGCCCTCGCTGCGGCGCTGCGTCGGGTCTTGCGTGATTTATCGAAGACAGCCGAGATGGGGCAGCGTGCGCGTGAGCGTGTCAGCACAACGTTTGCGTTGGCCAATGAGGCGGCGGGCATTGCAGGTGTCTATCAAAAGCTATTTGATCGTGCCTAAGGCCAAAATGCGACGGTTTTTACAAACGCTTGGGTTGGGACTTTATCGCGTTGTCGCTTGGGCGCTTGGACGTGGTGTTGCATTCAAGTGTCGACGACGCGGGCGGATCGAGCCACTTTACCTGCATGACATTCCCGCGCGATTCGGACGTTACCCGCATCCAAAGACGAGCGCCGTGATTTGGGTTCATGCCGTATCGCTGGGCGAGACGCGTGCTTGTGTTCCGCTCGTTGATGCGCTGAGAGCCCAGTGGCCTGATGCCCGCCTGCTGCTGACACATGGCACGGCAACCGGCTGGGCGGCAGGTACAGCACTGTTAAAGCCAGGTGACATCCAGACATGGCTGCCGTGGGATGAGCCGGGTGCGGTGCGCCGTTTTTTAGCGCATCACGAACCTCGATTGGGCGTCCTGATGGAAACCGAGGTGTGGCCTGAATTGGTCCTTCAATGTGACGCCAAAGGAACGCCCTTATTTTTAGCCAACGCGCGGTTGTCCGAGCGGTCATTTAAAAAAGCAAAGCGCGTTGCGCCCTTGGCGGAATTGGTTTTTGCACGCTTACGCGCCGTGGTGCCGCAAACCCAAGCGGATGGACAACGTTTACGTGCGCTCGGAGCGACGGTTACCGCGCCGTCAGGGAATGTGAAGTTTGATGTCTCTCTCGATGTCACGCAGTTGGCGTTGGGTCGCCGCTGGCGGGCGCTTCTGTCGCATCCAGTCGTGCTCTTTGCGAGCTCTCGCGAGGGCGAGGAAGCAGCGTTTCTCGCTGCACTCAAGGCCGTGGCTGAGGCGGGGCAGGGTGTTCAGGCGTCGTTTCACTGGCTGCTCGTTCCGAGACACCCTAACCGCGTTGCGGCCGTGCAAGCGATATTTGAATCAGCGGGGTTTGAGGTGCGGCGTCGCAGCCAATGGGGTGATGCAGGCCCCGATGCTGGGGGAGCGGCACAACAAAAAGTGATTTGGCTGGGTGACACACTGGGTGAGATGCCGCTCTACTATGGTCTGGCGCATGCCGCCTTGTTGGGGGGTAGTTTTGGGCCTTGGGGTGGGCAGAATCTGATTGAGGCAGCAGCGTGCGGGTGCCCAGTCGTTGCCGGTCCACACACGTTTAACTTCACACAGGCGACGGATTCGGCGCTGGCTTACGGCGCGGCTGTCCGCGTGCCGGAAATCAACGAGGCGGTTGAGGTTGCGACGGCCATTGCGGGGGACGCCGCCCTGCGCGCAGAGATGTCGGCGGCTGGCGAGACGCTCGTCGCTGACAACCGTGGGGCCGCAGCCCGCACGGTCACCGCCATTGCGGCCGCTTTGGCGTGATTACTTGCCGAGCAACCGGTTAATACCATCGATGGCACCGGCATCGAGCACACCGGCTGCTTGACGCAGCTTCAAGCTGCTGAGCAACACATCGTGACGTGCCTTGGCCAGATTGGCCTGGGTTTTGTACACAACGGTCTGTGCATTTAAAACATCAATGTTGATGCGTACGCCAACCTCGTAGCCGAGCTTGTTGGCATCCAAAGCGCTCTGGCTGGACAGCAAAGCCGCTTGCAAAGCCTTTGTTTGCCCCATGCCCGATTGCAGGCCGAGGTAGGCCGTCTTCACTTGGCTGTCCACAGAGCGAATCGCCCCTTCGAGGTCAGCGTTGGCTTTGGCTTCTTTTTCAATCGCAGCCACGACGCTGTTATCGACGGCACCGCCGGTGTAGAGCGGCCAGTTGAATTTGATGGCGATCGAACTGGTCGGTTTGTAACTTGCTACGTTGGTGGCACCGTGGGTCGCATTGGTGTGGTTTTGGAAGTAACCAGCTTCAAGGTCGACGGTGGGCTTTTTACCGGCGTTGGCAATGTCCACGTCCAGTTGGGCGTTGGCCACATCTGCACGCGCTTTGACAATGCTTGCGTTGTTGTCCATTGCACGCTTCACCCACTCGTCCATGGCCCCCATGCTGAAATTCGGCAGTGTGTCGACGGTCAAAGCTTTGGGGGCAGGTTGGGGTAAGCCGGTAACCTGTGTCAGCGCGAGCTTCTTGATGGCCAAGTTGTTTTGGGCGACCAATTCATCAGCAAGAATGCGGTCGAACTGTGCCTGCGCTTCACGGCTATCGGTGATGGTCGTGTTGCCGACTTCAAAATTCCTTTGTGCAGCGGCCAGTTGCTGCTCAGCCGCTTGCTTGGACGCTTGTACGCTCACCAACTCTTCTGTGGCTGTCAGCACGTCGAAGTAAGCCTGCGCCACACGCACCATCAGTGACTGCTCTGCCGCACGCAACATGGCGGCGGCCGTCACATCGCCTTGCGCGACTTTCTTTGACGTGGCGTCGTTTTTCACATTGAACAGCGACTGCGAGGCCACGATACCCACATTTCCGGATGTGGTGCTGCTCGAGCTACTGCCATGCACCGCCGCCATCTGCGTGGTTGACGTCAGAGATACTTTGGGTCGGATTGCGGCTGAATCAATTTGTGCGGCCGCTTTGAGGGCCTTCGCAGATGCGGTATCGCTCAGGTAGGTCGCGTCGTACTGACGCGCTGCGTTGATCATGGCCTCCAGGCTTTGGGCCTGTGCCAACCCGGTCCAGCCAATGGCGGAACCCAGAGCCAAGGCCGTCGCCGTGCGGCGGATGTGATGGCGAGACGCGGGCATGAAGTCAGAGGCGCGAGCGGTCATGGTGGGTTCCTAGGGGTGTTGTGAGGCAGCAAAAGCATTAATAACGGGGAACGCTGGGGTCGATCTGTTGTGACCATGCATCGATGCCCCCGCTGATGTTGGCGACACAGCCGTATCCCATATTTTCCAGAAACATGGCGACTTGGTAGCTTCGCGCACCGTGGTGGCAGAGACAGGCGATGGGTCGGCTTTTGTCTAATTCGTCCAGACGCGCAGGAATGCCAGCCATCGGCATTTGGACCAATTCGTAGGCTGCTGTCGGCTTGGGACTGGCGGTTGCAAACTCATGTGTCTCCCTGACGTCGAGCACCATTGCCTGTGCCGCGTTTTCTTGGCCGGCAAACCAGGCCTGGAGTTGATCAGGGGATATTTGGATCATGTTGATGTGCCGTGCGTTCTTCAAAATGTGAAACGAGAGGGTTCCGGGAAGCCGGTCAGGCGGGGCGCAATGGTGTCCCAAGGCGTCGTCGTCTGGCTGCTGTCATTGGCGCCTTTTGTGATGAACGTCGCACACATCACCGGCGGCTGGCCTGCGATGCCGACCAAGCGGCCACCGGGTTTCAAAAACTCAAGCCATGCGGTGGGCATGGTGGCGACCGAACCGCTCAGCAAAATAACGTCGAATGGGCCGCTTTTGCGCCACGTATCGGGTTGGCTGCCGTCACCCAATATGACGTTGACGTTTTGAATTTTTTGCCCCTCAAGCACATCCCTTGCTTCTGAAGCCAAGGTCTGGTTAATTTCAACCGTGGTCACGCGTTGCGCGCGATGGGCCAAAAGCGCAGCCATGTAACCAGAGCCTGTGCCAATTTCAAGGACGTGATCGGTCGGCTTGAGCTTGAGGTCCTGCAGCAGCCTGGCCTCTAAACGGGGAGGGAGCATGCTTTGGCCCGCACGCGCCGGCTGGGTCAAGGGGATCTCGAGGTCGGAGAAAGCCAGGGCCTGGTGGGCGGCGGGTACAAAACGTTCGCGGGGGACCGTGTTCAGCAGCGCGAGAATGTCGGTATCCAGCACATCCCAGGGGCGGATTTGCTGCTCGATCATGTTGAAACGTGCGATCTCAACGTTGACAACGGCGGTCATTGGCTTTCTCCCATTCAATTGCTCGGCTAACCCGCTATTTTACCGACTGCGCCCCAGATTCGCTGGCGGACGTTGAATTTTCCGCCACCCCAAATAGGCGCTTCAACCATTGGCTCAAGTCATCCATGTAACAGTAAACCACGGGTACCACCACCAAGGTCAAAAGCGAGGCGGTGATGACACCGCCGATAACGGCTTGGCCCATGGGGGCCCTTTGTTCGGCTCCTTCCGAAAGCGCAAAAGCCAGGGGAGCCATGCCAAAAATCATGGCCAAGGTGGTCATCAAAATGGGACGAAGGCGAACTTTCGCCGCCAGCAGCAGCGCATCGTCTCGGCCAAGCGGTGGCCCGCCTGCCGTGCCCTCACGGGCACGAATGGCGAAGTCCACAAGCAAAATGGCATTCTTGGTGACCAAACCCATCAACATCACGATCCCGATGACTGAGAACATGGACATGGCTGACTGGAACATCAGCAGCGCCAGTACCACCCCGATGAGGGTCAGTGGCAACGCGCTCATCAGGGCCAGGGGTTGCAAAAAGCTTTTGAACTGGCTGGCCAGGATCATGTAGATGAAAACCACTGCCAAAGCCAAGGCCGACAACGCATACCCAAACGATTCAGCCATGTTCTTGGTTGAACCGCCAAATTCGTACCGGTAGCCAGGTGGAAGCTGCATGCTGTCCAAAATGGTGCGAATATCTTTTGAGACCTCGCCGACTGACCGTGCGTAGGTGTTGGCGTTGATCGCCACTTCGCGGGTCAAATTTCGGCGATTGATTTGGTTGGCACCCGTGGCTGGAATAACAGACGCAAACTGCGACAGTGCCACCACACGAGGCGTGCCATCGGCGTTGTTGCCGATAACAAAGGGCATGTTTTCGAGATCCTCGAGGTTGGTGCGTTGCTGTGGGGGCAAGCGAAGGATCACATCGTAATTTTGATCGTCTGGCGCACGCCACGTCGTGACTGTTTGGCCTGCAACGAGTGTGCGCAAGCTCTGCGCGACGCTACCAACCGACAAACCCAAGTCGTTTGCAACATCGCGATTCAGCTGAACGTCAATCGTTGGGTTGTTCGGCTTCACGCTGGAGTCCAAGTCAACGAGGCCTGGAATTACCTTGATTCGCGTCATGACCTCGGTGCTTATACGCTCCAGCTCCTTTAAATCCGGACCTTCCAGAGAGAACTCAATTTGCTTGTTACCGCCGACGGAATCCAATAAGCCGACATGGGTCACGGTCACACCACTGACGGTTCGGAGACGTTCGCGCAGCCGTGCTGACATCTCGTCGACGCCAAGTGTGCGGCTATCTCGATCGACCAGCCGAACATAGACATTCACGTAAATCTTGCCGCGCGCCGATCCAGTATTGATGGTGGATAGGGTGTACGAAACTTCTGGGAATTCGCGCAGAATTGACTCAACTTGTTTGGTCTTTTGTTCGGTCACAGCAAGTGATGAGCCGACGGGGGTATAGAAGCTGAGGCGTGTTTCTGAGAAATCAGCTTTGGGCACGAACTCGCTACCTAACAAGGGCATCATTGCAATGCTCGCAACGAAAGTGCCCACCGCCACCGACAGTGTTGCGAGCTTGTGCCGCAACGACCACGCCAAGGTTTGTTGGTAGCTGTCGGCCAACTTGTCTTGCCACACATCAAACGCGTGGGTCACGCGACCGATGGTCTTGTTATAAAAAGTGTCCGGCTTAAACGGTTTGCCATGGTTGTCAATGGCCGGGTCATGCCAAATGCTTGAGAGCATCGGATCGAGTGTGAAGCTCACAAACATCGAGATGAGAACGGCCGCAACGATGGTCAGCCCGAACTGGTGAAAGAACTTCCCGATGATGCCACCCATGAAACCGATCGGGGCGAACACCGCGACGATGGACAGCGTGGTTGCCAAAACAGCGAGGCCGATTTCTTGCGTGCCATCCATTGCCGCGTTGTAAGGGGTCTTGCCCATTTGCACGTGCCGAACGATGTTCTCCCGAACCACAATCGCATCGTCAATCAGCAAGCCCACGCATAGTGACATCGCCATCAACGTCACCATGTTGATGGTGAAGCCCAGTAGGTCCATGAATAAAAATGTGCCAATGATCGCGATGGGCAATGTCAGACCCGTAATGACCGTGGAACGCCATGAGTTTAAAAATAAAAAAACAATTGCGACGGTTAAGAATGCGCCTTCAATCAGGGTTTGCTTGACGTTTGCGACTGAGACCCGAATCGGACGCGCACTGTCACCAATGGCGGTGAGACTGATGCCGGGCGGTAAATTCTTTTTGATTTCGTCGAGTTCAGCTTGCAGTCGGTCCGTGATCTGAACGGTGTTCTCGTCTTGCGCCTTTTGAATCTCGAGCAAGACCGTACGCTGTCCGTTGTAAAGCGCTAAGTTTTCAATCTCTTTATCCGCATCGCGGACTACAGCGACCTGATCGAGCCGGATGCTGGCCCCGCCTTTGCGCGCGACGATGAGGTTGCCGAAGTCTGACGGCCGCTGCATGCGTGCCTGCACCTGCACCACGAACTCCCGCGAGTCCGACGCCACCGTGCCCACGGGGGCTTCTTGATTTTCTGAACGCAAAGCGGCGGCGACCTGTTCCGCCGTCACGCCGAGGGCTCGCATGGCCTGTGGTTTCAGTTCAATTTGAATCGCTCGCTCGGTATTGCCGATGAGGCTGACAGCACCGACGCCGCGGACGTTCTCAATGCGCTTGCGCAGCACCTGATCGGCCCAGCTGCTGACTTGTGATGCGCTGAGCGCGCCCGCTTGGGCGTTGTCAAGCGTGACGGCAATGGAAAAAATCGGGCGGCTCGCTGGATCAAAACGCTGGATTCGAGGCTCTTCAACCTCTTTGCGAAGGCTTGCTTTGACTGCAGCGACTTTTTCGCGCACGTCGTCGGCCGCTTTTCGGCTGTCCACATCCAAGTCAAAGGCGGCGATGACGACCGATGCGCCTTGGTAGCTGCGCGAGGTGAGGGCGTTGATTCCTGAAATGGTGTTGAGCGCCTCCTCAATTTTGCGACTGACCTCGACCTCGACGATCTCGGGGGAAGCACCGGGATACGCGGTGTTGACCACGACCACGGGAAAGTCAACGTTGGGGAACTGGTCCACCTGTAGCCGTTGATAGCCGAAGACACCGAGCACGACGAAGGCGAGCATCACCATCGTCGCAAAAACGGGGTTACGAAGAGAAACTTGTGTGAACCACATGATGGGTCGCCTTTAGCGCAAGAAATTAGGGCTGCTTGACGGCTGTGCCGTTGGCGATCAAACCCGCTGAGGGCGAGAGGATGGTCGTCCCGGCAGGCAGCGGCTCAACCAGTGCAAATCGGGCATCACCCAATCGCCCTGTTGCGAGTATCTGTACGGTGGTGTGCACGACTTTTCCATCGCGTATCACCTGCACATAAGGGCTCGGTTGGTCGGTTCGGACGCTGTCCAACGGGACCGCAGCACCCTCGATTTCACCAACCATTAACTCGCCTGTCGCGAATTCACCCACGCGGGCTGATCCTGTGGGGAGGCTCAAGTAGACGCGCACACTGCGGCTGCCTGTGTCAACGCTGGGATTGATCCGAACAACTTTTGCAGTGACCGGTTGCGCTTTACTTTCCAGCGTTAACGAGGCGCTCTGGCCAATGCGCAGGCCGCCTGAGGCTGCAATGGGCAGCAGGACCTCAACCTCGAGCTGGGTGGCGTCCACGATCTCGATGATGGGGGCGTTAACAGCGACACGCTCGCCTGCCTTGACGTGGCGCTGCGTCACCACACCACTGAATGGCGCGCGCAGGGCAGCATCCAAAAGGCTCCTTTTGGCGATGGCTTGGGCCGCCAGTGCCGCCTCATGATTGGCTTGCGCGGTTGCGTAACTGCTGTCGGACGAAACCAGCGCTGTGCTCGAGATGAAGCCCTTTTCAACCAGCGCGCGGTTGTTATCCCGTTGGCGTTTCGCCAACTCGAGTTGGGATTTCGCGGCGTTGCTTTGCTGTTGAGCTTGATTCAGTCGCTCCCGCGCGTCGCCGTCGTCAAGCTGTGCCAGCATTTGTCCTGCCTTAACA
>Ga0102879_1001163_pt1 | contig 10887 bp, 8 predicted proteins | sample Colrivmet1548B02_FD_78187 | JGI IMG/M metagenome (GOLD analysis project Ga0102879, IMG submission 78187) | Estuarine microbial communities from the Columbia River estuary - metaG 1548B-02 | ecosystem: Environmental > Aquatic > Marine > Intertidal zone > Estuary | place: USA: Columbia River... | reverse complement strand
AACCCATCTACGGGTTGTACAAGTACAAACAATGTAACCGCTACGGTTAATCCAGCAGCTACCTTAACAAGTGCTACTTCAGCACCGGCTATTTGTAACAATACAGCCTTTGCTTATTCACCAACTTCTGCTACTGCAGGTACTACTTATGCATGGTCTCGTGCAGCGGTAACAGGTATCTCAAATGGCGCAGCAAATGGTACAGGTGCTATCAACGAAACATTGATCAACACTACCGCAAACCCAGTAACCGTTACCTACAACTATGTATTAACAGCTAATGGATGTAACAATACTCAAAGTATTACGGTGGTTGTTAATCCAAGTGCTACGATGAGCAGTGCTTTGACAGCTAACGTTTGTAGCGGAAGATTATTCAAATACACTCCGCTTAGTGCAACAGCAGGTACTACTTATGCATGGTCTCGTGCTGCAGTTACAGGTATTACAAATACCGCTGCAACAGGTACAGGAGCTATTAGCGAAACACTTACTAATAGTACTCAAGCACCAATTAATGTAACGTATGTTTATACCTTAACTGCAAATGGTTGCTCAAATACACAAAACTTAGTAGTAACGGTTAATCCAACACCTGCTAAATTGATTATCACTGCAGATGGCCCTACGGTGTTCTGTAAAGAAGAATCAGTAGTATTACGTTTCAACCCTACGAATACCGGTACTTACCAATGGTATCAAGATGGTGTTCCAGTGAGCGGTGCTACGGCAACTAACACTACGGTATACACTGCAGGTAGCTTCACAGCAATCGTAACTAACTCTTATGGTTGTGCTTCAGATCCTTCTACTGCAATGTTGGTTGAAGTGCCATGTGAAATCGGAATTTCATTACCAGACATCTTCACTCCAAATGGTGATGGAAGTAATGATAAAATCAAACCAATCGTGCCAGGTATTCATACCTTCAGCTTCTTTAGAGTATACAACAGATGGGGTAACCTAGTGTTTGAATCTACAGATCCAGATGCTGCATGGGATGGTTCTTATAAAGGTGAAATGCAACCTCAAGATTCTTATAGCTACGTAATTGAAGGTTATAACTTCAGAAACGAATTGATTAGAAAACAAGGAACTATCACTTTAGTACGATAAAATTCACATAATCCTTCAACACTATAAAATATAGAAGATGAAAAATATAGTAAATAAAATTTTGGGAATCATAGCTGTTGCATCAACAGCTATGAACTCACAAGCTCAAGACATCCATTTTTCAAGAGTGGAAGATATGGCAACTATCTACAACCAAAGCTTGAAAACAACTAAGGATATCCGCTTGCAAGCAGTAAATAGAGATGTACAATTCAACAGTGCATCTACTTACAAAACACAAGTTGCTATTGGCGATTTTGCGCTTTTAAATAAAGCAAAAAGAACATCAGATGATAACAAAGGTTTTTTCACCGCTACTTTTGCTTATGTAGGAGACAATGGTGCTGCAGGTGTAATTAAAAACACTTCTGCGATTGTTGGTTTAGCCTATGCATTGCCATTAAACGAAAATGGTTTGTATTTAGCAGCTGGTTTCCAAACAGGTATCAACAGCTTAAATATAAATTTTGATGGTAAAACTGTACCTGAGCAATATAATCAATATGGTTTAATACCAGATATGCCAAATAATGACCCTGCTAATGCATACAATGCTCCTATTCGTTGGGTAGATTTAAATAGCGGTTTATCTTTATTTAAAAATGGCGAAAAAGCAAATTGGTACTTAGGTGCTTCTGCTCGTCACTTAAATAAACCCTATACTAATATTTCTAAAACAGCATTATACCAGTTAGGTGTTAACTATGGCGTACAAGCTGGTTACACTTATAAATTAGGAAATAGTGATTTATTAGGTGCTTATACGTTCTTAAATTGGCAATCAAAAGCAAATGACTATACTGTAGGTGTTAAATACCAAAAGAATTTTGGTGGTCAAGTTAGTTTCTCTGCTGGAGTTGCTGCAAGATCTGGAGCTGCTATTATTCCTCGTTTTGACTTGCGTTATAATAAAATTGCTCTAGGTGTTTGTTTTGAATCTACTACAGGTAAAATGAAAGCAGACAATATGAATCGTAATGCTACAGAGGTAGTTTTAGGATTTATTTTATAATATTTGTTTCAACCAATAAACTGAAAAACGGCTAAAAGAAATTTTAGCCGTTTTTTATTTATATCTATGATATGGGCTTGAATATATCTTTTTCAATGGTCATTCCCTTATCTAAAAATATAGTTTTAATGCCTATACTGTCAGCTGCATTGATGTGCTGTATACTATCGTCTATAAATAAGGTTTCGGATGGATTTAATTGGTGTTTTTGCAATATGTGTTCAAAAGTCCGAGTATCAGGTTTTCTGAGTCCTAAACGATGGGAAAAGTACGCTTTATCAAAAAACAAGGCAATACTTGAATGGCCATGCGTTTGCTCTAGCGATTTTGTAAATGCAGCCTCATGTATACTATTGGTATTGCTGAGTAAGAAAAGGTCAAACTGATTTTGCAGTTGTTGTAAGATTTGTAACCTGCGAATAGGCCAATCTAATAACATAGCGTTCCATGCCACTTCAATTTGTTGATGACTCAAGGAGGTATTTAGAAGTGCGTTAAAGCGATCAAAAAAGGCAGTGTTATCAATTTTCCCTGTCTCTAATTCATCGAATAACTGAATTTGTTCTTTTTGAGAATATAATTCATCAAAATTATTCACACCCAATTGCTTAAATGCTTTGCTAGTTAATTGATAGTCGATATTGAGTATGACGCCGCCTAAGTCGAAAATAATATGTTTAATCCCTTTTATCATCTAATAAAAATAAAATTTGTAATTGATTTTTTTAAATTAAAAATTTAGTTACTTTTGCAATCCTAATTGCTTCTAAGCAATGGGCCTATAGCTCAGTTGGTTAGAGCACCTGACTCATAATCAGGTGGTCCTAGGTTCAAGTCCTAGTGGGCCCACAAAAAAACCAGCATATCATGCTGGTTTTTTTATTTAATTTCTTCAAAATCAATGTATTCGCCAACCGAACTTGATTTTTGTTGGGTTTTAGGACTTTCTTGTTGTTGTGCTTGTTGTTGCGTTTTTATTTGATCCTTTACCGCACTGCGCATCCTTAAAATGGGTATTAAAATGCGGGTAACGAATTTAAATACTCCAGAAAGAATAAAAGCTAATAATAAAATGCGAAACAAGGCCATATAAACGAATTGATTGTCAAAGGTAAGTATTCCACCTGCTTAGATTGTTAAGTTTTTTCTAATTTAGCTGTAAGCATAAAATAATTGCTAAAACTGATGATTTCATTGGAATATGTCGTATATTTGCAGTGGATTTATTAATTAAGAAGGGGACATTAGTCCCCTTGTTTTTTGTCTATGCAAGAGATGATCAGTAAAATTGAAGCCCTTTTAGCTCCTTTATTAGAAGGAACGGATATGTTTGTAACGAATTTGCAAATAGAGCCTGGAAATAATATTAAATTATTTTTAGATGCAGATGAAGGACTCAATGTGCAGAAGAGTGTATCGATTAACAGACAATTAGTAGCTCAAATCGATGAACTGGGATGGTACCCTAACGGCGATTATAGCTTAGAAGTATCGAGCCCTGGTGTTGATGAGCCTTTGCGCTCTTTACGCCAATACAAAAAGAATATTGGTCGCACGCTTGCCGTAACGAATGTCGAAGATTTGGAGCAAATTGGCGTGTTGAAGGCCGTAACAGAAAAGGGCATTAGTATAGAAGTAAAAATCAACAAGAAAAAGGAAACAGCCCTTGTGGAAGTGCCTTTTGAAAACATAAAACAAAGTATCGTACAAGTAATTTTTTAACCATAACAAATCCCTTTGGGAAAAAATGTAAACCATGTCAAGTATTAATTTAATTGAATCGTTTCAAGAGTTTAAAGAGGCCGAAAATATTGATAGGCCAACCATGATGAAGGTTATTGAAGATGTCTTCAAAACCTTACTCCGTAAAAAACATGGCAGTGATGAAAATTTTGACGTCATTGTAAATGATAAAACGGGTGACTTAGAAATTTTCAGAAGAAGAGAAATCGTAGAAGACGATATGGTTGAAGATGAAAATCAACATGTAGCCTTATCAGAAGCTTTGAAAATTGAACCCGATTATAGCGTGGGCGAGGAATTGTACCAAGTAGTAGACGTATTAGATTTTGGTAGAAGAGCAATTTTAGCTGCAAAACAAACTTTAGCTGCACGTTTAGGTGATTTGAAGAAAAACGAATTGCTTAAAAAATATGCTGAGCGTGTAGGTGAAATTGTAAATGCTGAAGTTTATCAAATCTGGAAAAAAGAAATCATGCTATTAGATGATGATGGCAATGAATTGATTTTACCTAAAACCGAACAAATACCAAGCGACTTTTTCAAAAAAGGTGAAATGGTGCGTGCGGTATTGAAAAAAGTTGAACTGAGAAGCAATACGCCTTTCATTATTGTTAGCAGAACTAGCCCCATGTTCTTAGAGAAATTATTGGAATTAGAAGTGCCAGAAATTTTAGATGGTTTAATTACCATTAAAAAAGTAGTGCGTGAGCCAGGTGAGCGTGCAAAAGTAGCCGTAGAAAGCTTCGATGATCGTATTGATCCGGTGGGTGCATGCGTAGGTATGAAAGGAAGCAGAATTCATAGTATCGTACGTGAATTGAAAAATGAAAATATCGACATTATCAATTTTACTACCAATACATCTTTGCTTATTCAACGTTCGTTAACACCTTCTAAAATCAATCGTATTGATTTAGATAACGAAAACAAACAAGCACAAGTATTTTTAGAATCAGATCAAGTATCCTTAGCTATTGGTCGTAAAGGGGTTAATATTAAATTAGCTCAAGAGCTTACCGGCTATACCATCGATGTGTATCGTGATGTAGTAGAACAAGATGCTGAATACGATATCGACTTAGAAGAATTTAGCGATGAAATTGAACCATGGATTATTGATGAGTTCAAGAAAATTGGCTGCGATACGGCATTAAGCGTATTGAATTTGTCGGTAGAAGAATTAGTAAGAAGAACAGATTTAGAAGAAGAAACAATTGTAGAAGTGCATAGCATTTTAAATGCTGAATTTGAAGATGAATAAAACTATTTATTCGATTCCAATTCAAAGTAACCGTGCATAAATTATTGATTAAAAAAACGAATGGCAACAGAAAATAAAACACCCAGAATTTTGGCAGCAGCCAAAGAATTTAATATCGGTAAGGAAACCTTAGTGGAGTTTCTTACTGGTAAAGGGTTTGACGTAAATGCAAGTAATCCTAATACAAAGCTCAGTGAGCCCATGTATGATGCACTTCAAGCTGAGTTTGCCAAAGATAAATTGGTAAAAATAAAGAGCGAGTCCATCGCTTTGCCAAAAGGTGGTGTAGATGCAGCAAAAAAAGCTAAAGATGAAGTAGTAGCTGCTAAGCCAGAGAAAGAGGTAGTTGCAAAAGAAGAGCCAAAAGAAGAAGAAGCTACAGTTCCTAAAACAAGCGCTAAGAAAGCAAAAGCGAAAGAAGCAGATGATGAGCAAATAGCTCCGAGTAAAGAACTTGTTGAAGATAAAGAAGTAAGTAAAGTTGCAGGGCCAAATATTTTAGGCAAAATCAACCTAGACGAAATAAATCAAGCAACGCGTCCTAAAAAAGGTACGGCTAAGAAAACAGAAGAGGCGGCGGATAAAAAAACAGCTAAAACATCGGATAAGGAAGTAGCCAAAACTACAAAAGCAAAGAAATCAGAAGAAGCACCAGCTGAAGAGAAAAAGGTAGAGAAGAAAACAACAAAACCTAGTGTAACGGAAGCTCCTGTAGAAGTACCTGTAGCTCCAGCAGTGGAAGACCCAACAGCTCCTGCTACGCTAGAGCATATTGAGATGAAATCGCCTCAATTATCGGGACCAAAAATTATTGGTAAAATTGATTTGCCTGTAAATAATGGTAACGATCGTGGTCGCGGTGGTAGTGCTAGTGATAAAGAAAAGCGTAAAAGAAAACGTATTCCGGTAGATAAAAAACCAGAAGGCACATCAGGTGCAGGTAGCAATCCCAATGCGCCTAGACCAGCCCAAGGAAATCAGCCTAATAGACCAGGTGGATATAACAATAATCGTCCAGGTGGTGCTCCGCAAGGTAATCGTCCAGGTGGTGGCAATAATAATAACCGCAATAATAATTACAGAGGTAATAACGATAATAGAGGTGGCGGCGCAACCAATGTGCCTACTGAAATTGACGCAAAAGATATTCAAGAAAAAATCAGACAAACGCAAGCTAAACTTGCGGGTGGTGGAAGAAACAATAAAAATACCAAATCTAAATATCGTCGTGAGAAACGCGATGATATGGCAGAAAAAAGAGCTTTATTAGAGCAATCTGGCGATAGTAAAGTAGTACAAGTAACCGAGTTTATTTCGGTGAGTGAGTTTGCTAATTTATTAGACGTGAGCTTTGCTGATGTAATCAGCAAATGTATGGGCTTAGGTATCATGGTTTCTATTAACCAACGTTTAGATGCTGAAGTATTAGAATTGGTAGCAGAAGAGTTTGGTTATACCGTAGAATTTATTGGTGTACAACAAGAAGCAGAATTAGAAGAAGAAGATCAAGATAACGAAGAAGAATTAGAACCAAGAGCACCTATCGTTACCATTATGGGTCACGTAGACCATGGTAAAACTTCCTTACTCGATTATATTAGAAGTGCTAATGTAGTAGCTGGTGAGGCTGGTGGTATCACCCAGCATATTGGTGCGTATCAAGTATTAACCGCAACTGGCAAAAAGGTTACCTTCCTAGATACTCCAGGTCACGAAGCCTTTACCGCTATGCGTGCGCGTGGTGCTAAAGTAGCCGATGTAGCGGTTATCGTGGTAGCTGCCGATGATGCGTTGATGCCTCAAACAAAAGAAGCAATTTCGCATGCTCAAGCTGCAAGCTTACCGATGATTTTTGCAATTAATAAAATTGATAAAGAAGGCGCTAATCCTGAAAAAATTAAAGAACAATTAGCAGGTATGAACATTCTTGTTGAAGACTGGGGTGGTAAATATCAAAGTCAAGAGATATCAGCTAAAAAAGGATTGAATATCGATTTATTACTAGAGAAGATTGCTTTAGAATCTGAGTTATTAGAACTTAAAGCAAATCCAAATAGAGCAGGTGTAGGTTCGGTTATTGAAGCGTCTTTAGATAAAGGCCGTGGATATGTAACTACAATCCTTGTTCAAAATGGTACTTTAGAACAAGGTCAAATGATCGTTTCGGGTCAGCATTTTGGTAAAGTAAAAGCAATGTTTAATGAGCGCGGACAACGCGTTACACAAGCAGGACCTTCTGCACCCGTACAAATTTTAGGTTTGAATGGTGCACCTCAAGCAGGGGAGAAATTCAAAGTATATGATGATGAGAATGAAGCTAAAGAAGTAGCAACGCATCGTGCACAAATTATACGTGAGCAAGGTATCAGAGCGCGTAAGCACTTAACCCTTGATGAAATTGGTCGTCGTTTGGCATTGGGTAACTTTAAAGAATTACCAATCATTATTAAAGGTGACTTTGATGGATCGGTAGAAGCCTTGAGTGACTCTTTACAAAAATTATCTACAGAAGAAGTAGCGGTAAATGTGGTGCATAAAGCAGTAGGACAAATCACGGAAAGTGATGTCTTATTAGCAACAGCATCTGATGCTATCATCTTAGGTTTCCAAGTACGTCCATCTTTACAAGCTGGTAAATTGGCAGAGCAAGAGAATATAGAAATTAGAACCTACTCTATTATTTACGAAGCTATTGAAGAAATCAAAAGTGCCATGGAAGGTTTATTGGAACCAAAAGTGGAGAAGAAAATTGTTTCCAATATCGAAGTGCGTGAAGTATTTAAAATTAGCGGCGTAGGTACCATTGCAGGTTGCTATGTGCTAGATGGGAAAATGACACGTCAGACGAAACTTAACATTATCAGAGAAGGTATCGTTATTTACCATGGAGAACTATCTTCTTTAAAACGTTTTAAAGATGATGTGAAGGAAGTAAACGCAGGATATGAATGTGGTTTGATGGTGAAAAACTATAACGATGTAAGAATCGGAGATATTATAGAAGGTTATGAAGAGGTATCGGTAAAACGAACTTTGTAACGACCATAAAAAATGTAAAGCCGTTAGCCTATTATTTAGGTTAACGGTTTTGTTTAATATAGCAGTCCAAAAGAAAAAGCATGATTGATAAATTAGAAGCCATTAAGGCAAGATTTGAACAGCTTGGCGTAGCACTTACCAATCCGGAGATTGTGAGTGACAATAAAAAGTTTTCTCAAACAAGTAAAGAGTATAGAAAATTAGAAAAAATTGTAGATGCCTACAAACGTTATAGGTCATGTATAGATGGTATTGCTTTTGGTAAAGAGGTACTTGAGACTGAAACCGATGCCGATTTAAGAGAAATGGCAAAAGAAGAACTTGAAGCTCAAAATAAAAGCAAGGAAGAACTAGAAGAGGAAATTCGTCAATTGCTTATTCCGAAAGATCCACAAGATGAAAAAAATGCAATCATTGAGGTACGTGCAGGAACGGGTGGCGATGAAGCAAGTATTTTTGCCGGTGATTTATTGCGCATGTACATGCGTTTTTGTGAGCGTAAAGGATGGAAGATAGCTTTATTGAGCGAAGCAGAAGGTACTGTTGGTGGATATAAAGAAATACAATTAGAAGTAACGGGTGACGATGTTTATGGTACCTTGAAATTTGAAAGTGGTGTACATCGTGTACAGCGCGTACCCGCTACTGAAGCAAGTGGTAGGGTACATACCTCTGCAGCTACGGTGGCTGTAATGCCTGAGGCAGATGAAATAGATTTCGAATTAAAAGAGTCGGACCTTAAAATGGAAACGGCACGAAGTGGTGGTGCTGGTGGACAGAATGTAAATAAGGTGGAAACTAAAGTAATTTTAACCCACGTACCTACAGGAACGGTTATTACATGCCAAACAGAGCGTACCCAATTAGGTAATAGAGAGAAAGCTACGCAAATGATGCGTACAAAATTATACGAAGAGCAAGTGCGTAAATATGAAGAAGAAATTGCGAATAGAAGAAAGAGTTTGGTAAGTACTGGAGATCGTTCGGCAAAAATCAGAACCTATAACTATCCGCAAGGAAGAATTACCGATCATAGAATTAATATGACCATTTATAATTTAGATGATTTTATGAACGGTAATATTGGTGATATGATTGAAGCCTTACAATTTGCTGAGAATGCAGAAAAAATGCAAGCGGGCGAAACCCTTTAAACAATATAAAACTATAAATTACGTTTTAATAAACGAATAAATAACTATGGAAACGAATAACTTTGATATGCTATCTATTTTTAAAGTCATTTTAAATAAAAGAAAATTCATTGCCAGTGTTGCCTTACTGGCAGCAGTGGTAGCAATTTTGTTTACAGCTATTAAGAAACCTATATATAAGGCAGAAACGGCATTTTTTGTGTCTAATCCTTTAGTAGCAGATCGTGCAAACGTATACCAGTTCAATAATGCGTTTATTTTAGACCATTTTGCAGAAGAAAAGGATGTTGATAAAGTAATGGCTATTGCTAATGGTGCTATTATGAGGGATACCTTAATTGCTCGCATGCAATTAGATGCTCATTATAATTTATCCTTGCAAGATCCTAAATCGTTTAATGAATTACATGATAAAATTCGAAGTAATTTCAACATTAAAAGAACAGAAAATACCAATTTGGAACTGAGCTTTAAAGATCGTGATCCTCAATTTGCGGCTACTTGTGCTAATACAATAGCTCAAACTATTGCAGATTTATACCAAGCACACTATAATCAAACGCGTTTGAGTATTCATAAAACACTTAGTGAAAAAGTATTAGCACTTGATCAAGAAATAAAAACCATGTCTGATTCTTTAGCTGTATTAAGAACAAGAACGGGTGTTTATGATTTAATAGCGCCTAATAGAAAAAATACGGTACAAGGTACGATACGTTCTAACGGTAGTGCAAGTTTTGCAAATGATTTAGAAGCATTACAAAATATTGAGGCTATTAAAGATCAATTAGTAATCGATAGAGCTAATACGGCTACCTTATTAAATCAATTTGCAACGGCTACTACTTTAAAAGAAATACCGCTGATTAAAATTATTTCTAAAGCCTATACACCTACAAAATCTACAGACTTAGGATTTGTAGTCAATGCCTTAGTTGCATTTTTGTTGGCTTTATTTTTTAGTGCAGTGCTGGTAGTACTTCAGCATTCTCTTAAACAAGTCTTGAAGGCCTAATGCAAAACTTCATTTGGGAATCTAATAAATTTTCAAAGACTGCCGTACTTGTATTTTTACTAAGTATGGGCATAGCTCTTTTAACTTCCAATTGGTTGTTTATGGGCATTCCCTTTTTTTTAATGTTTTGTTTCGTTTTAGTATTAAACTGGAAGCTTGCTTATTGGATACTGCTCGCCTCGGTGCCTATTTCTATAACATTTTATTTTTTTAACGATTCCCTTTCTACTTCTTTGCCCGATGAGCCTATCATGTGGATGATGTTGTTAGTAGGGGTTTTTGTAATAGCACATCAACCACAGCGTATCAAAAAAGAGTGGTTAAGTCATCCTCTAATACTTATGATTGGCTTACAGTTTATATGGATGCTTATTGCTATTGCATTTTCCAGCAATGTGCTTTTATCCGTTAAATTTGGATTGGCTAAGATATGGTTTCTTAGCTCTTTCTTAGTTTTTCCGTATTTGGTTTTTAAAGAAAAAAAAGATTTCAAATTAGGATTTATTCTTTTTTTCATAGGCGTTTTTATAACTACCCTCATCATTTT
>Ga0102879_1001150_pt1 | contig 10944 bp, 7 predicted proteins | sample Colrivmet1548B02_FD_78187 | JGI IMG/M metagenome (GOLD analysis project Ga0102879, IMG submission 78187) | Estuarine microbial communities from the Columbia River estuary - metaG 1548B-02 | ecosystem: Environmental > Aquatic > Marine > Intertidal zone > Estuary | place: USA: Columbia River... | reverse complement strand
GACCCCGTATGTTGAAACATCGCTAACAACTTGGTTGTATGCTTTATGTACACCAAAACCATTAGCGTTAGCGCCTTTCTTTTTTGCTAACTCAGCAGCGTATAATGATGGGGTAAAGGCCACCTGGCTATTATCACCGTAATTCCAAGTATCAATGTCCCCAAAAATATTATCGCCATTATCGTATATAAATTGATCTGCGTTAAACAGATCCGTAAATACTGAGCCAGAATTTTTACCACCAACTTTTTTTGTCCCTAAACCCAAGAACATTTCGCAATCTTGTACCCATTCGTTGTACGTATCATCTGGTGATAACCAATAGGTTGATAATATTTCATCTGGAAATGATAATTGACCAAATGGGTTTTTAACTTTAACTTGTATTCTAGGTATTAATATTGACCCAATTATTGTTGGTTCTTCAATATTTAGTGTTTCATCAACCGATATAGGGAAATTCCAGTAAGTATTAACTTTATTATTGTTTAAAACAGGAAAATATCTAACATAATCACCAGGTTTTTTTATATTTTGGTAATCATGTTTAGTGTGAATTGTTTTAACTGTATAAAATTTACGTCTTCTTTTGAAGATATCATATTCAAATAAACCATCCCAAGTACCATCCCAACCACCAATCCAATAATCACCAGCGGAACTAGATGGGATTCTAATACCAGGTAACGGAGCTAAGTCAAAGCCACCCAATGGTGATCTTCTGTTTGTCCAACCGTCATCTGTATCGTATATCTCAAAACAGTAATACCCCTTTGTTGGTATGCCAGAATTTTTATCGGTTGTTTGAACCAGATCACCAAATTCGTTTGTTGTGTAGTAGTCCGCATACATTGGTAAGCTAATTCTAAACACACCGCTATAATAAACACCAGCAAAAATACCTAATCTTTTTCTGCTACCAGGATTTAGGTTATCATCTAATCGATATACCACCACTTCCATTTTTTGGTATGGGTATATATCACCAGTATAATAATTAAGTGATGTATCTAATCCGTGTATTTCTGGATTTCTATCATTATATGCACCAGTATAGTTATAATCACCATCAATGGCAAAACCAGCCGATGGGGCGTGTATGTAACCAAAGAATATTGCTGTCGGTGTGTATTTGAAATCAATTTTAAAATCGCATCTTGTTATACCAACATCACAAAAATCATCATCACCCCAAAATGGTGAAACCATAACTTGTTTGGTTTCATGGAAAATATTAACCATGTCATCCAAGTTTGTTTTAACCTCAACTTCATAATTATTATTACCTTTGTAAATAAAATTAGGTACTTTAGTTTGATTCTCGGTGGCACCAGTTATTGCGCTTAACGCTGGATCGGCTGATGATGCTAATAAAGATTCTAGCGCTTTTATGCTACCATTTAATGAGACTTGCTCAACTAAATCATTAGCTGTTAAATCAAATGATTTAGTATCAAAAATATCAAAATCCATGACAATATCTTTTTGCCCTAATGGTACACCAAAAATCATATAGTCACCAGATTCGTTTGTTGTGGTGGTATACTTGTAATATTTATCAGTTATTTCTAATAACTGAGGGTAGTGTGAAAAATCACTTTCATGTGGAAAATTACCAACAGCTCTATGGCTTGGGTTTCTTTGGTTTCTAATCCTTGGTAATAAATTATATCTAACTCCATTTGGGTATGTATCATTTACCGTTTCAAATGGATATAACTCATATATTTCAGGTCTATTTTTATCTTCTTCTGTTATGGGTATAAAAATATTAACTTTGGCGTTTTCAACACCAAACCCGTTATTTAACATGACTCTTCCAACGATAACACCAAAATCTGAACACATCCTAGAATAGGCATCTGCGTTTGAGATTTTTAAACTTAGAACCTCAAGATTATCAAATTCTTGTTCTATTTTTACCGTTAAGTTTTTATCGCCACTTTTTAAATCAACTGGAATTCTAATATTTCTTTCTTCCATATTATATTATTGAGGTGTTTTGTGTTACTGGGATAACAACAATATCTTTTTCTGGTGATTTTAATTGTAATATTTGATCACCCGAAACTTTTATTGCCCCAGATGTTATATCAATTTCATTTGTGTTTATGTCTAATATCATAGTACTATCTAACGCACTCGTTGAATAACCACCACCAACTTTATTAAATGCCTTAATATAGTTGATATTTAAAACACCATCAATTTGTGATATTTTTTTAATTAGCGTACCGACTAAATAACTTTGACCTAATTGCATTTTATTTTGATCGAATTCATCCTTTAATAACTGAGCAATTGATGCTATGGCATTTACTTGGCTACCAGATTCAGTTAGTATTGATATCTCAAATCCAACATTTATAACTGAGGCTGGTTTAACAACCACATAATCATTTATCATTCTATATCTGGATAAATAATTTGCAACATTCTGTAGTACAACAGTTGATACCAAATCACTTAAATTACCATCACTGTCTGTTGAAAGAATACCAACATTAATTTTATTTTGGACTTGAGTAACTGACGCTTTTGCTGGTGTCCCAAATTTTGGTGGCATACCCAATAAAACCGCTTTGTAATCCTGTAACGTCACAGCTCTATTTTGTGCCGCAAAATTGTATGAGATATAATTCCTTAACGCCTCAATTGATGGGGCATCACCACCGCCAATAGCTGGTGTAATATTTTTAACTGTTAATGATCCTTGTACAATAGCATTAGTTTGTGCATCAGGGCCGTTAAGATTCATACCAACTTGACCAACTGTTGTAATTGTATTAACACCGACATTGGTGTCCGCACCACCACCAACTCTATATTTAACATACAGTGTTGTGTTATTTAATGGTGCCCAACCTAAACTATCATTATTTAAGAAACTTTTAAGGTCAAAACCGCCACCATCTACAAAATCATCTAAAATATCTAACCCTTGGTTTGTTTGTGAACCAAATGTTAAAATACAAAATCCGTTTGGTGTGAACTCTTTTATGAATTTTCTATCAACATTCATATAACTACCACTATAAACACCATTAACTGGTGCAACTGTTTTATCATCAACAAAAATTGAATTTTCCGCTAAAGATGGCATCTCATACCATTTATTAATATCAGACGAAAACTCGCTTTGGGTTGGTAATGTTTGGTAGTTCGTACCGTTTTTATGTATTACCGATTCAATCGATAAAACATTATTTTCTGGTAGTGTTATTTGATAAAATGGTCTTGTGTTGTTTATAACTTGGGTATAAATTCTAGTTGTACCAGCCACAACAATACCAGTTTTTGTGATCTTATATGCACTTAAAACCCCATTTGTGTAAATTGGGGTCTTACTTCTGTCCATTTTATTGGAAATATTAAAATTAGAAGCAAAATCTACGTCATATAATAACTCAAAACTTGTACCGTCAGATAAGAACTGAGAACCTGCGTACATTATTGGTAAGTATCTTTTATCTTCAGCATCCCCTCTTATTGGTACTTGTATACTAAATTGGCATACAGCAATACTAGCTGCTTTTCCTGGTAGTTTTAAACCATATGTTTTAGCTATGTTATATAATGATTGCTTTTCTTGCGCATAATCCAAAACAGTTTCCTGTAACGACCTATCAATATGATAATGCAAGTTATCCGCAATAGCCGCATTTAAGTCCAAAAATACGGACATTATTGATGCGTCATTATAATCCTCAATTACGTTAGGGTAATACTGTCTAATGTAATTAATTTGTTCTGTTTTTAACGATGCAAAATCCCTTTTGCTGTAATTTATCTGCTTTGCCATTTTTATAATGTTAATGTAATTGTACCTGGAGCCTCAAATGTTCTGAAACTTACCGTATAGTCAATATTTACGGTTACCGAATGTTGTTTTTTGTCATCAGCGACATATTCAATGTCATCGTAAAATTGTTTAATATTAATTTTATTAATCTCTAGATTAGGTATGTATTTCTCAACAGCATTATTAATTTCGTCCTCAATTTTTTGTATTATAACCTCATCCAATGGTTCAAAAATATATTGGTATAAGTTGGTTCCGAAATCTGGTAAAAAGTACCTACTACCCTTTCTGGTTAATAATAGGTGTATTAAATCTGATTTTACTTCAGCTTCAACACTTGGGGTTAATTTAAGGTAGTCCCCGTTATCACTATCATAAAATGGGAAATTTATACCATATGTTTTCTTCCTGATATTCATGAGTATATTTTATTCATAAATAGTAAGAAACTTTGTTTTTTTGTAAAGAAAAAAGCCACCGTTAGGTGGCTTTTATTTATTAGCTTGAGCATCCAAAGCATTCAAATTGTGAGTTATCAGGTTTTTTTGGTAATGATTCAGCTGTATTACCACTTGATAACTTTGAGTTATTCTCAATTTTTGATTTGGTTCTGGTATAATAAACACCAGATTTTAAACCAATCTTCCAAGCATACATTAGCGCACTGGAGATTTTCGAATATTTAGCATCTGAGTGGTAAACATTTAACGACTGAGATTGATCGACATAATTATTTCTAATTGCTGATAAATCTAATAATACCTTTTGTGGGATTTCCCAAACATCTTTATATCGATATTTAATATCATCTGGTATTTCATTGATCATTTGAACGCTACCACCGTTTGCAACGATTTTATTTTTAATATTATTATCCCATAAACCGATTTCACTTAACTCGTTGACTAAGTGTTTATTAATCACCAAAAACTCACCTTGACCAACACGTCTAGTAAATAAGTTAGATGTTACTGGTTCAAATGACTCAAACACACCCAATAAAATAGCTGAAGATGCTGTTGGCATTAACCCCAATAGTAATGAGTTTAACATCGGAATTGGTTCACCAGCTGGTAATGGACTCCATCCAGGTATATAGGTTTCACCTTGTGAGTAAGGGCTACCATCCCAAGCTGGATATGTTCTATTTTGTTCTTTAGCCATCTCCATTGATTCGGTAACAGCGGCTTTGTACATTGTTTCAAAGATATCTTTATTCCATTGTTTTGCCTCTTCACTTTCAAATGAAATTTTCTTTTTTGCAAAGAAATCAGCTAAACCAGCTACACCAATAGCCAACGATCTTTGGTCTAAACCAGCTAATGCACTCCATTCATCACTCCATTTGTTCTTGTCAATCACCGCATTTAAAGCTCTAACCATAACTCTAGTACTTTTAGCAATACTTTTTAATGTATCATGCATTGCTAGATTAATAGAACCTAAGGTACATTGTGATGTGTAACCAGGCTTTGATACGTTTGTAATTTCAATACATAAATTACTTTGCTTAACAACACCAATGTTACGTTGCATGTTTCTTTTATTCGCATTATCTTTAAAGAATACATACGGTCTACCACTTTCAACTTGAGCTTTGATGATGGCATCCCAAATGGTTTTTGGGTTAACTTTAAAACCCAAACCAAGTTCAACGGCCTTGTTATAAGTTTCAACAAATTCATCACCCCACATCTCATGTAATGGTTTCAAACCAGCTTTTTGGATATCATTTGGACAGAATAAATGCCAATCCCCGTTATTGGTTAGCTTTTCCATGAATAAATCATTAATAACGACAGCTGTGAACAAATCTCTTGTTCTCATTTGTTCGTCACCAATTGGTAATGTTAATTCTAGGAAATCGATAATGTCTCTATGCCAAACTGATAGATATAAAGCACAGCTACCAGAACGACTACCTTGCTTATAAAATCTCATCTTACTTTGAACCATATCAGCAAGTCTAACAACACCACCAGCATTTGAATTAAATGAGCTAACCATTGAGTGTTTACTTCTAATTGGGTCTACCAATAAACCGATACCAGAACCCTCTTTTGAGGCATATGACATCTTTGTAAGTGTTTCTTCAATACCTTCAATGCTATCACTGTGAAGTGTTGTTAAATTACATGAAATCATACCATTTCGCTTATCAATGCCAGCATTGGTATAGATCGGTGTGGCGAAATTCATTCTTTTGTTAGTTAATTCCTCAAGGAACATTTTCTTTTCCTTATCGTTAGCAGCCAAATGTTTTGAAACTCGTTCGTACATACATGATGGTAGTTCAATTGGGGTATTACCATCTTTAATCGAATACTTTTTTAGGAAAGTAGTTGCGGCAAAGAAATCATATGTCATATCGACATCTTGCAATTCTTTACCAATCAATTTTGATTGTCTACTCAATAACAACCTACCACCTAATGTTGAATAGTCTGGATGACTAATAACCTTATCAGCGGCTTTAAATGCGATCAACTCATCTAATTCAGTTGTATTCATCCCATCATAAATCAATGGGATAACTTCAGTAAATAATTGGTCACTATCTACATTTAAATCTTTTGAGTGTTGTTTAATTCTACTCAATATCTTATTAGGCATAAATGCCTGAAATTCACCGTTTCTTTTTTTAATCTTCATTTTATATATTTTTAAAAGTCATCATCAAACATACCATCAGTTGTAGTTGGTATGTCAACTCTTGTATATTGTCCGATTCGTTGTTCAAAAAAGTTATTTTTAGCTGATAACCCAATTCTAGCCATATAATCCAACGGATTATTAACATTAAATTCTGGTTCAATACCAAAATCTTTTAAAACAACATCTGTAACATATCTAACATATTGAACCATCATGTCAGTTGTTAAACCCATTAAACCATTTGGCATGCTATCTTTAACAAATACTTCCTCGACTTGGCAACATGATAAAATAATCTCTCTAACAGTTTCTTTTGGTAATTGATCAACAACATAGTTGTTATACAAATTTACAGCAAATTCATAATGTAGGGTCTCATCACGAATAATTAATTCGTTCATCGATGCCAAACCCTCCATTTTATTTCTAGATCTATACCAAAATACACCAGCAAAGACAGAACTAAACGAAATACCCTCAACACAAGCAAATGCAATTAACCTGTGAACAAAAGATGGGTGATCAATCCATTTTTCAGCCCAAGATGCTTTTGCTGTAACCGATGGACTTGTTTCCATCGAGTTAAATAAATCCATTTTCTCTTTTTCGTCTTTTACGTAAGACTCAATCAATAATGAATAACCATTAGCATGTACTTGTTCAATAAATGTTTGGTGTCCGTAGAAATATTGAGCCTCCAATAAATCAACCTCAGCCATAAAGTTGGTAGCTAAATTGTCAATAACTAACCCATCCGATATAGCAAAGAACGCTAAAATATTTTTTAAATACTGTTTTTCGGAGTCATTCAATTCGTTGTATTTGTCTTTCGATAAATCAACTTCCTCCGCAACCCAAGTTTGCTTTTCAGCTTTTTTGTAAAACTCCCATAAATCTGGATGTGATATGGGGAAAATTGAATACCTTTTTGTAAGGTCATTACTCTTTAAATTCATAATTTTTTTCTTATTGGTAATAGTAAATATCTGTTAAATTTGTGTTTGTTCTGTATCGGACTTTAATTTTTCATTTAATTGCTGTTGGTAAATTTGTTTTGCTTTATTTACTCGTTTTGACTCACTTTCAGCCTCGAAACCATTTTCAGTAATTCGGTCATTTGTGTCAATTAATAGTAAACCATTATCGAATTTACAATTTGGGAATACCATACCATCAGCCCCAAGTCTATTTTTTAGGATTGAGATTGTCGCAACCTTGGCTTCTTTTTGTTCAAGCGTTTTACCGATACTCATGATAAAGTGTGCAATCTGAGCTTTTTTAAGTGAACCACCCATGTTTTCAGTTTTTACAACCTCAACACTAGTTGAAGATCTGTTACCCTGAGTCGCTGTCCAACACGCCACATCCATTTCTTCAACCATAGCCTCAAGCGCTCTCATGATTTTACCCTCATTTGACCACTCTTCGGTACCCGCAACTTCTTTTTCCATTGAGATACAATCAACATAGTCCAAAACCAATAAATCTATTTTGTTACCACGTGAATTTAATTTCTTAATGATGTTTTTAATCTTAGTGATTGTAACACCATCAGCTGGTAATTTTTGTAAAAATATCTGATTACCTTGCTCCTCAATTCTTTTTTTCTTACGTTGTATTTTAGATAGTACCGTTGGTTTGTTTTCCTCTTTGGCTATTTCAGATAGTGGAATTTCTGACATGATAGCATAGTGCTTTCTCTGAATCGCTTTCTCTTTATCTTCAAAGAAGATCTGTAAGACATTAAAACCAGCTTGGTATGCTGTATTAGCCACCTTTGTAAGATATGTTGTCTTACCAACACCTAATGGGGCAATAACAAGTGCTAATTCACCTTTAGCCAAACCACCACCAACTAATTCATCAATACCACTAATACCTGTTGGAATTGGGTGTCTGTATTCATCAGACAATACGTTTTCCATTTCATGGTATAACGTAATTGAATCCTCAGTTTCTTTAAAAATTAAAGCGTCTTTTAATACTTTTTCAATGTTATCATAATCATCGACAACACCGCTTTCAACCTTTTTTTCAATTTCTTTTAAGGCGTGCTTTAAATTTTGTAACTTACAAAACTTTGTTACGTATGTTTGTACGTTTGCATTTTGTACTTTACTCGTTTCTATTTCATTTATAGTGTCGAGTAATTGTTGTTTGAGAACTGGATCTGTGGCATCCATATCAACCTGAACTCTAAGTCCAGGGAAATTCAATATAACACCATCGTTTTTCTTATGATAAACTTTTAGAGTTGATATTAATTTTTTGAATACATCTAATTGGAATTGGGATGCATCTAATATATCAATTACCGTCTCACCAAATTTCGGGTCTATAATTATTTCTCTGAACAAATCCAGTTGGAATTCTCTTCCTAAATCGGATAGTGTTTTTATTGGTCTGCTCATAATTATACTGCGAGGTCATAGGTTAAATAAGTAGTTTCTAGTCTATCATTTTTTTCAGATAAACATTTTTGTATTTTAGTGATCATCTCGTAAATATATTCACGGATATCTACAGAGTATCTAACTTTAACTGGATAGATTGTTGCATCCCATTCACGATATGAAATAACTTTATCGTTATGTTTTACAACCATTCTAATCTTATCTTTAGAACTGTTTTGGTCAAAAGATGGATTCTCATAAAACAATCTAGAATGATCGTTCATAAAATCTAATGTTTTAACCTTTAAATGGTGCTCAATAATACCTTGATTGTAATCAATCGTTTCTTTAAAGTTCATTGAGTTAACCGCCTTTTGGTTAAACCCAATTACGTTAAAATATCTCTGTACAATAATATTGTCGTTGAGATAGATTGTGAATTCGAATGGTTGTGCACCTTTTTTAAACTCTTTTTTTTGTGAATTTTCTGTACTCATAAATTTACTTTTTTGTTTGTTCGTAGAATTTTTTTTCTTTGTTTACAATAGTAATAAAAGAAGACCAAAAAACAAAGAACCCGTCATCATATTTTGGCAAAAAATTTAATAATTCATCTTCTTTCATCATTTCCATTATTTTGTTAATACCACCACGACCATCTGGGTGTAGCGGTTCATTAACCATTTCAATAATGGCCGATCTTAACTCATCGGTTACGTTTGGTTGTTCTAAATTAATTATTTTGTTCATAACCCCAAAATAATCAGTGCCATACGTACCCCATTTTGTTTTACCTTCTTTTATAACCTGTAATTTTTTACTACTTGGTGTTTCATTCAACAACTCATCAACTCTACCAATAACCCAATCGTAGTCTTTTTTTTCTTTTTTTAGTTCTGGGAATAACTTTAAAACAGTTTCCTCACCAATACCCTCTAACCCTGATATATTATCGGATGAATCACCAGCAATAATTTTAATTAAACCAACGTTACCATAATGGTAATCAAAATAATTTTTAAAATTATCGATATTAATAACCGCTTTTTTACCATAGAGATATACTTTGGTATCATCGGAGATTAATTGTAGTAAATCACGATCATTGGTATAAATCATTTTATTTTCATTTGGTGAATTTCTAACATAATGCGCAATACCATCATCGGCCTCACAACCATCAATTTCAACCTGTCTAATGAAAATCTCTTCTAAATACTGTTTAATTCGTAATCTTTGTCGATCTAAATCGTGTCTTTCATCGATAGATACTTTATCGTTTCTATTTTGTTTGTAGTATGGATAATAACCCTGTCTGTATTGTTTTGAATTCTCACCTTCCCAAAATACAACCACTTTTGTTATACCAAAATCTTGGTAGAATCTTTTGATTGTATTAATGAAGTGGAAGATGGCGCCAACACTACCGTTTTTGGTTTGTACTTGTTTGGCGCCATGAAACCCTTGTTTTAATAAGGCTTCCCCATCAATCAACAGGCAGTTAATCCTCGTCCGAGTAGGCGATTTTCTGTTTAACTTCATATTCTTCAAGTTCAAATGTTTTATCACCTATCTTTTCAGCCCAATATTCGGCTGTTTCTTTTTTATATCTTTCTAGAGCTGCTTTATCATCTCTTCTGTCACTTGTAATGAAACCATGTGGTGTTACAATGATTTGTGAGTCAGCAAAACCAAGTCCGTTAATGTGATTTTTATCAACAGTAACTTTAGTTCTTGTTGCGAAATTGATCTTACGACCATTCTTAGTTGCATCAATTTTAGAAATACCACCATCAGCTTCGTTACCAAAACGGAATACTAATGTAGCTGCTTGGTAGATAGCCTCACCACCCTTTGGTTTCATTTTTGGTTGACCCATTGGTGAATCTGGTAATTTAACCCATGGTAAGTTACAAACAACCAAACCAGCCAAGTATGGTGATGTTTCTTTACGAGTATTATTAATTCTTTGGTTGATACCCATATTGATTTTTTCGGCCAATACACCTGCGGTATGTTGTTTACCACCTTTACCTTCCCAAGTCATTTTACATGGTACAGAACCAACTGAATCCCAGAAGAAACAAACATCAT
>Ga0102879_1001145_pt1 | contig 10980 bp, 10 predicted proteins | sample Colrivmet1548B02_FD_78187 | JGI IMG/M metagenome (GOLD analysis project Ga0102879, IMG submission 78187) | Estuarine microbial communities from the Columbia River estuary - metaG 1548B-02 | ecosystem: Environmental > Aquatic > Marine > Intertidal zone > Estuary | place: USA: Columbia River... | reverse complement strand
GGATTTGCCGACCTTCTCAATTGCATTGATCATGGTCTCGTCGTCCAGTTCAAGGGTCTCGTCGTCATCAATGCTGGGCCCGAAAACCGCAGGCAGTTTACCCGGATTGCAGCGGGTGATTGCTGCCAGTGACCAATGTGTCAGAGGACGACCCGCACCATCGGTAATCACCAGCGTTGCATTGCCAAAGTTCACGATAACGTCCCGACGCTGCGCATCCGCATTGGCGCGCCAAAGCCCGCTGCTTTCTAACCGTTCATATTCACGGAGTGCCGTCATGTGCCTGCTTTTGTTACTTATCCGCAGTCTAACGTTTATTTTCCGCTTTGGGTAGTGACGTTAAAGCGCTTTGGCGAGGACCCGCAATTCGAACTTTTGGATTTTGCCCGTCGAGGTTTTGGGCAGCTCCACAAACAGCACCTGTTTGGGGCATTTGAAGCCCGCAAGTTTGGTGCGCATAAAGGCGATGATCTCGGCCTCGTCACCCACGGCACCCTCTTTGAGTTCCACAAAGGCGCAGGGCACTTCGCCCCATTTCTCATCTGCTTTGGCGACCACGGCACACAGGCTCACGCAGGGGTGGCTCATCAACGCGCTTTCGACCTCGACCGAACTGATGTTCTCGCCGCCAGAAATAATGATATCTTTGAGGCGGTCCGAGATTTGCATGTAGCCGTTGGGGTGCTGGATCGCGAGATCTTCAGAGTGGAAGTAGCCGCCAGCAAAAGCCTTTTTGGTGGCCGCAGGGTTGCGGTAATATCCCTTCATAACGCTATTGCCACGGATGACAATCTCGCCTTGGGTGGCAGCGTCAAAGGCCACTTGCGCCATGTCCGTATCTTTCACGGTCACATCTTCCATCATCGGGAAAGCGACACCTTGGCGGGCCATGATCGCCGCTTGGTCTTCTTCGGGCAGGGCATCCCATGCCTTATCCCAAACGCATTCGGTCACATGGCCGTAGGTTTCGGTCAGCCCGTAAACTTGCGTAATGTTGAACCCCAGCTTGCTTACCGCCGCCAAGGTCGCGGGGGCAGGGGGTGCGCCTGCGGTGAACACTTCGACAGTGTGGTCGAACTGGCGACGATCCGTTGCCTTCGCGTTCACAATCAGGTTCAGCACAATCGGCGCGCCGCCAAAATGCGTGACCCCATGATCGCCAATCGCGTCATAGATCGCCTTTGCCGTAATATCGCGGCAGCAGACAACGGTCCCGCCCAGTGCAGGCATCATCCATGTGTGGTTCCAGCCGTTACAATGGAAAAGCGGCACAATTTGCAGGTAGGTGATGAACAGGGGCAGCTGCCACGAAATCGGCGTGCCCATGGTCATTAGGTAGGCACCACGATGGTGGTAGACCACGCCTTTGGGCCGCCCCGTCGTGCCAGAAGTATAGTTGAGCGCAAGGCTTTCCCACTCGTCCTGCGGCATGATCCATGCGAAATCAGCGTCGCCTGTGCTGAGGAAATCTTCGTAAGTTGTGCGCGTGCCAGTGGCCACATACCCTGCGACCGCATCAGGCACCTCGATGATCAACGGGGCAGGCCCCTCCATTGCGAGCACCGCCGCCTCGACTATGGGTAAGAATTGCGTATCAACCAGCACGGCCTTTGCGCCGCCATGGTCAAAAATATAGGCCACCGTATCGACATCAAGCCGCGTGTTGATTGTATTTAAGACCGCACCACAGGCGGGCACACCAAAGGCGGCCTCGGATTGCGCGGGAATATTGGGCAGAACGGTCGCGACCACATCACCAGACACAATGCCCGCCTTGGTCAAGGCCGAGGCCAGACGCGATACCCGCGCATGATACGCGGTATAGGTCAGGCGTGTGTCACCATAGATCAACGCAATGCGATCGGCAAAGACTGTGCGGGCACGGTTCAGGTGCGAAAGCGGGGTCAGCGGTACATAATTGGCCGCGCATTTGTCCAAGCCAGTCTCGTCAGCCATCCATCCCATGTGCATTCCCTCCCAGTTCTGCTTGCCTGCTGACCCTAGGATATGTCAGACATTTAAATCAATGGGTAATTGCACCCTGAGTAGGACCTCACATGACCGCAACGATACAACCTACACGCGCCGCTTTGCTGATCCTTGCTGGCATGGCTGTCCTTGGATTTGCTGATAATCTTGTGCGGCATATCTCGGGGGTCAGTTCGCTTTGGCAGTTTCATATGATCCGAGGCGGAATGGTTGTGCTTGTGCTTTCGCTAGCCTCGCTCTTTGGGGCGGGGGCATTATGGCCGCGAAAGCCCAAAGCTGTGCTTGCCCGCAGCGCATTCACCGCAGGGTCCATGCTGATTTACTTTGGGTGTATCGCCCTTTTGCCCATCGGGGTTGTCGTCGCAGGGCTATTTACCGCGCCACTGTTTGTGCTGATCATCTCGGTCCTGTTCCAAGGCAAAACCGTGGGTTGGGTGCGGTGGCTTTCTGTCGCTTTAGGCTTCACAGGGGCGCTCTTGGTGATCCGCCCCGATCCAAATGCGCTGAACCTCGTGGCCTTTTTGCCAATTGGCGCAGGCCTTCTCTATGCGATCGGGGCAATTGCGACGCGGGCTTGGTGCGAGGATGAAGACACGCTGACACTCTCGGTCTGGTTCTTTGGGCTGCTCGCCATTTTCGGCCTGATCGGCGTGCTGGTCTTGCCCTCCGAAGGGACTGGCGCGGCTGGCTTTCCGCTGCGCGGGTGGATGCCGCTGACTGGTGACATGCTGCGTTGGTATGTTGCGCTGGCGATTGGCGCACTGATTGGGATCATTTGCGTCTTTAAGGCCTACCAAATCGGAGAGGCGTCTTATGTTGCGATTTTCGAATATTCGTTGTTGGTTTTCGCCAGCTTCTGGGAGTGGAAGCTTTGGGACCAAAGGGTGCCGCCTTTGGGGCTTTTGGGCATGGCGCTGATCATTGGCGCAGGGTCTATGATCGCCATCAGGACGGCCGAATGATCATTTCAAAGGGGCGCAACTATATTTTTGCGCATATCCCCAAAACGGGCGGAACAGCGATGGCCACCGCGCTGGAAACCCGTGCGATGAAAGACGACATCCTGATCGGCGACACACCCAAGGCGCAAAAACGCAAAGGTAAACTTAAGGGACTGACAGCTAAGGGGCGTATCTGGAAACACAGCACAGTGGATGACATGCAAGGGATTGTAGACCCCGCTGGCATGTTCGTTTTTACGCTTGTGCGCAACCCTTGGGACCGGATGGTGAGCTACTATGCGTGGCTGCAAGCGCAAAGCTTTTCACACCCCGCGGTAGGGCTCGCGCAATCGCTGCCATTCAGCGACTTTCTCAATCACCCCATGACGCAATCGGCTGTCGCGGCAACGCCCTATCGGTCCTATGTGACACAGGGTGCGCATTACTTTCGGCTTGAGCATTTGGCGCAAGATTTGGCGCCCCTTTGGCAATATTTGGGTTTCGCGATCCCCGTCGAGCAGATCAATAAATCCGCGCGATTGGCCGACTGGCGGCCCTATTATTCACCGCCCGACGCAGAGCTTGTCGCCAAACTCTGCGCTGAAGATATTGCTCGCTCAGATTACAAATTTGACCCGCAATAGATCACTAATCTGCAAGAATAGTCAGGTTTCCATTCGCATCGTTGCCCGCATTCGAAATCATAATGCCAAGCTTGTCTGGACCACCGTTGAGCAGGTCATAGCCGTAAAATTCACCATCCGTCGCCTAGCCAAATGATGTGCCGTCAACGGCGGTTCCGTTGTGTGTGATCGTCAAGGTGCCGCCCGATAAGTCATTGCCCGTAAGGGTCATGCCGTTCAGCGTGACCGTTTCGGTAACGCCGCCAATCGTGTTGCGCGTCGTGGCATTCACAAGGCCAGTGCCAAAGCTCGCCGAGACCGTTGCGGGGGCGCCATTCCAGGCGACGCCGTTTGTGTCCCCCATTGTCTCACCTGTGAATGTGGCCGTCACTGAGAATGGCATGTCGGATATGTCCGTGCCCATCCCAATAAAGCCCCACATAAAGACAGAGAACCCGCCGCCTGATTGGACCTGACCAAACGGCTGCACGTAATCGTATCTTCCTGTCAAATTGGCGTTGCCAAGGGTGCCTTGGTTGATTGCGGACGACGTTCTATTGTCATCAACCAATTGACCATTCGCATCGACGCCATTTGAATCTATGAGAATTCCATTCAGGTTTATTGCCCCGGAGTTGTGACTAAGCATTCCACTGGCATCATTGACCCTATGAATGGGCACAGGTTGATCGCAGGAGCCGTCCCAGTGAACGTTAAGTAAGTTGCATTTGAGGTCGCGGAGATGGACGTCGGAGAGCCACTGCAAGCTGATACAGCAACAAGAGACACAGCGGCTAGGGCTCCAGACATGGGTCTGAAAGCAGGCATTTTATTCTCCAATGAAGGGGGTGAAACGAGACTCAGGTTTAGTCGCCCCAGTCTATTGGTTCTAAGCCGCCTTAGCCTCGAACAAAAAATGGGCGCAAGCCCTGCGACCCGCGCCCATTTTCCAACGAAAAATGGATTACGCCGCTTTGGCGTCCTGACCAAAGCGCCCATAGAACGATTGTCCCTTGTCACCCATCTCACGCAATAACGCAGGGGTGGCAAAACGCGGGCCATACATCTCTGTCAACTCATCACATCGCTCGGCCGCATAGGGTGTGCCGATGATATCAAGCCAGCTAAACGGGCCACCCGACCACGGCGCAAAGCCCCAGCCAAGGATCGCACCCACGTCACCTTCGCGGATATCTTCCAACACGCCTTCTTCCAAGGCACGGACTGCCTCAAGCACTTGCGAGAACATCAAACGATGCTGCACAAGGTGCAAATCTGGCTGTTCTTCGGCCAAAGGATAACGCGCGCTCAGCCCTTCCCAAAGACCCTGACGCTTGCCCTTTTCGTCGTAATTATAGAAACCAGCATTCGCCTTGCGACCAAGGCGGCCCTCATCGGCCATCCAGAAAATCAGCTCGTCGGCACTATCGTCATAGGCATCGCCCATGGCAATCTTGGTGGCCTTGGCGATCTTGACACCCAGATCAATCGAGGTCTCGTCAGTCAATTGCAGTGGGCCTAGCGGCATGCCCAAAAGCTTAGCAGCATTCTCGATCAGGGCAGGGGCGACGCCCTCTTGCAGCATGCGCACGCCTTCATTAACGTAAGGCAGAATGCAACGGTTGGCATAAAAGAACCGCTCGTCATTCACAACAATCGGCGTTTTCTTGATCTGGCGCACAAAGTCGAGCGCTTTAGCCACAGCCAGATCGCCCGTCTGCTTGCCCTTGATGATTTCCACCAAAAGCATCTTGTCGACAGGACTAAAGAAGTGGATGCCGATGAACTTTTCCGCATCCATCGCAGCCTTCGCCAATTCAGTGATCGGGAGGGTCGATGTATTGGTCGCAAAGATGCAATCGGTGCCAGTGACGGCTTGCACTTTTGCGGTGACATCGGCCTTCACACCCACGTCTTCGAACACGGCCTCAACGATCAAATCACAGCCCTTCAAGGCTGCGTAATCCGTTGTTGCGGTGATCAGGCCAAGCACGGCCTCTTTCTTTTCGACAGTCGCCTTCTTGCGCGAAATACCTTTGTCCATATAGTCGGCGGTATAGGATTTGCCCTTGTCGGCCGCGTCCTGTTTGGCGTCGATCAGCACAACCTTGATACCTGCGAGAGCCGACACAAGCGCAATACCCGCACCCATCATGCCCGCGCCAATGATCCCAACCTGAGTTACCTTTTGGTCGATGACCGCAGGGCGGTTCGCACCTTTTTCCAGCGCCTCTTTGTTGATGAACAACGAACGGATCATTGCCTCGGACGAAGGGTTCAACAATACATTCGTAAACCAACGGGCCTCGATCTTGATCGCCGTGTCAAACGGCACCATCGATCCCTCATAGACTGCCGACAGCAGCGCCTTGGCGGCAGGGAACGCGCCTTGGGTCTTGCCGTTGACCATCGCGGACGCACCCACAAACGTCATGAAACCCGCAGGGTGATACGGCGTGCCGCCGGGCATTTTATAGCCCTTTTCATCCCATGGTTTCACGATAGTCGGCGAAGACAGCACCCAAGCTTTGGCCGCAGACAACAACTCGTCTGCTGGCACAACTTCGTCCACCAGACCCGCTTGTTTCGCCTTCGCAGGATCGGACAGCTTACCCTCAAGCAAGAACGGCGAAGCATTCATCGCACCCATTTTGCGCACAAGGCGTGTCGTGCCGCCCATGCCCGGGAAAATACCGACCATGATCTCGGGCAGGCCGATTTTGGCCTTTGGATTGTCGGCCACAAAGATGCGGTGACAGGCCAGCGGAATTTCAAACCCGATGCCCAGACCCGTGCCCTGCATCGCGCAAGCAATCGGCTTGCCACCCTTGTTAGTCTTTGGCTCCATGCCCGCCCGCTCGATTTTGCGCAGGATCGCGTGGGACGCCATCAGGCCTTCCATCAATCCACGCGCAGGATCGTCGCCCGCGCTTTCTTTCATCTTGGCGATGATATTGAGGTCCATGCCGCCCGCAAACGTGCCTTCTTTGCCAGAGGTGATAATCACGCCCTTGATCGCATCATCGGCCAAAGCCTGATCAATCAGCGCATCAAGATCGACAAACCCCTGCTGGTTCATCACGTTCATGGATTTTCCAGCAGTATCCCACGTGATCGTGGCAACACCGTCGGCGTCTGTTTTCATTGTAAAATCGGTCATGTTTATCTCCTCATGTGTCGGTCGCGGGTCCAAAAAGGCTGCGCCTTAGGTCGCGTTATTTTCTTTGGGGTCGTCGCCGCGCTCCAACTTCAAAAGGGCGGTCGTTAAACTGTAATCTGCGTTCACGGCGTAATCGCTTTTGCACACGCGCCAGACGCCATCTTGGCGCTCTAGCACTGAAAGCTGGGGAACGGGTCTTTGATGCGCTGGCTTCCTGACATCAAATGGGTGACATGCATTGCCTTGACGGTATCTGGCCCGTCAAAGTCGGCGGACATGCATTTTCGCACGATGTCGGTCACTTGCTTTTCCGCAAAATAATCGCAATTCGCGTCGAAAACGAACTCCAAGTCCTCTTCGGTCCGCAAAATCCTTTTCGCGTCAAAGGTTGTGATCAAATGCGGCAACGAGAAGGATTTAAAAAACGTCGGAAAGTCGCGTGACATGAGGGCCTGGCCCGTGATCGCAAGCAAGCCATCACTGATTGCGACGGCCTCTGGGTTAGATAAATCGGATTTTAAAGTCATTAAGTCCCCGTTTTGCTTGTTCGGCGACGTGCCATTAGGTTGCTCAAATCCAAATCCTGCATTTATGGCATAATCGATTTTGGAAACGCGCCAAGCGGCCACGTGACGCGTCGACACCATAAAGGCGGGGTTAGAACGGTCTAGGGTTTCAATAATGTGTCTGCCCCCCCCCTCTCGATGCGGGCTGTGACCCGTCCATGAACTGTGCCCACGCGCGTTCAAAATCGCGGTCATCCGCCAGCGTCCATCCAATTGCGACATCAATGCCGACGAGGTGAAAGGCTCCGTGGCGCGCTGCCCGTGGCTCAAAAGTTCGGTGCGATAGGTGCAAATCACGGTGCCATCCTCGCAGTGTTCAATCGAAATCGGGATGCGGTGAACCAGATCAAGCTTCATCGTGTGGCATGCTTCAAGGTAGCGATTAAAGTCGGCCTCAAGCCCCTCAAGGTCATAGGACACAATGGGCCCAGTTTTGGTCACCACCGAAAAGGGGAGAACGATGCGATCCGCCCATAGCTGAAAATTCTCCGAGATAAAGCACTCGGAAATATCGGTCAGGAACGCATCGAACTCCGCTTGATTCATTAGACGCGCTCGATGATCGTCGCGGCACCCATGCCAGAGGCAATACACAAAGTCGCAAGGCCCGTCGATTTTCCTGTCCGCTCTAGCTCATCCAGCAGCGTGCCGATGATAATCGCACCCGTTGCACCCAGCGGGTGACCCATAGCAATAGAGCCGCCATTCACGTTCACACGGTCCGCATCAACGTTAAACGCCTGCATGAAACGCAAGACAACCGAGGCAAACGCCTCGTTGACTTCAAACAAATCAATATCAGAAATCGACATGCCACTATCGCGCAAAATCTTTTCGGTCACTGGCGCAGGGCCGGTCAGCATGATCGTCGGATCGGTGCCAATCTTGGCCGTCGCGCGGATCACTGCGCGTGGCTTGAGACCCATCGCCTCGCCCCATTCCTTCGATCCAATCAGAACACCGGCCGCGCCGTCCACGATCCCAGAGGAGTTGCCCGCATGGTGAATGTGGTTGATCTTTTCCAGATGCGGGTACTTCATCAGCGCGACCTTATCAAAGCCGGGCATGACCTCGCCCATCATCTGAAACGCAGGGTTCAGCGCACCAAGCGACTGCATATCGGTCTGCGGACGCATGTATTCGTCGCGGTCCAAAATGGTCAAGCCATTGATATCCTTCACAGGCACCACGGATTTCGCAAAACGGTTATCGGCCCAAGCGGCAGCTGCACGCTTCTGGCTCTCGACCGCCAGCTTGTCGGCGTCATCACGGCTAAAGCCATATTCCGTCGCGATAATATCGGCAGAAATCCCCTGCGGGACAAAGTAGGTATCCATCGCAATGCTTGGATCAACCGCAATCGCAGCCCCATCAGACCCCATCGGCACGCGGCCCATCATCTCGACACCACCCGCGATATAGGCACCACCAGCGCCGCCCTTAACTTGGTTCGCGGCCAAATTCACAGCCTCCATACCAGAGGCGCAGAAACGGTTGATCGCAAGGCCAGGGATCGATTGGTCAAGCTGCGACGCCAAAACAGCCGTCCGCGCAAGGCAACCACCTTGTTCGCCCACTTGGGTCACATTGCCCCAGATCACATCTTCAACGGCATGGCCCTCAAGGTTATTGCGGCTTTTCAGATCGTTCAACACAACCGCAGACAGGCGCGCAGAGGTCACCTCATGCAGGCTGCCATCTGGGCGGCCTTTGCCACGAGGGGTGCGGATTGCGTCGAAAATATAAGCTTCAGTCATTTATCGGTTCCTTTAGGTCGAAATTATTACCCGCAACTACAAACATCGCAGTCGGGGGTGCAATCAGTGGGCGCACAACCGGAGGCATCCGGTTTGGGTGTTTCAGCGGCAACCGAACATGGCGCCCCGGCACATGGTGCAGCAGCACAAAGGGTCAGGTCGCACCAGTCAAAGTAACCACGCGACTTTGTCTTCTTGCGCGGATTTTCCTTGTTCAATTCGTCAGCGGCATCTTTGCAGGCGGCCATTCTCACCTTTGCTTTTGGTAAAGCAGCCCAAAGCCCGTGATCCATTATTGCGTGCTTCAGAAATCCGGAACAGCCCGTGCCGCCATGCAGCACGCTATAAGCACACCTAAACCCTTTGCGAGGCGAGAGACGGGTTTGATAAAATCCGATCCCTGATAAAGCGAGCTTTGAGATCATTATGCGCGATCCGCCGGTGAGCCGGGCATCAAGTCATAGGGGTGTTTCCAACCGGGGGTGGCGGCAATCGCGTCCAGCCAGCGGTTGATATGGGGGTAATCGGCACGATCAAACGTGAACGGCTCGGGGTAATAAAGGTAACCCGCACAAGCGATGTCGGCGATGGTCAGTTCTTCACCCGCCAAAAACGGGGTTATGGCCAATTGGGCTTCCATGATGGTCAAAGCAGCTGCAAGACGCATCGACATAAAGCCAATCACATCGGCATTGCGCTTCGCCTCAGGCAGAAAATTCATCTGAAACCGCAACATACCCGCAACGCCAGATACCTTGTGATTGTCAAAGAACATCCAGCGCAGAACCTCACGGCGCTCGGCCGCAGATTTGCCGCCCAACTTGCCAGACTTGGAACTGATATAATCTTGAATGACGCCCGATTGGGTCAGCACCAAATCGCCGTCTTCCAACACAGGCACTTCGCCCATGACGTTTAACGCGCGGAACTCAGGGGTGCGGGTCGCACCATTGAAGAAATCGACATTAACAGGCTCCCACTCCTGATCGGCAAGAGCCAATGTCAGGGCCGCCTTATAAGCGTTTCCACTTTCGCCAAAGCAATGCAGCTTCATGGTCATGTCGGACATCCTCCCAGATTTGACACCGTTTTGCAGGCGCCGTTTTTTGAGTATTTAAAACAAAGCGAGACTAAGGCCTGCGCTATTAACTCTTACTTAATCACGATGGGCAAATCTTTTAGGGCGGTACAGGCTGGAGAGCCGATGACCGCACAAAGCGAGGCTCCGATGCTCTTTAACAATAGAGTTTTGAGTGTCGGACCCTTTCCCTCGCTTTGTTTCAAATACTCATCTTTCACCGCTTGCGGGCCTCCAACTCATTCTGAAACATCCGCAAACGCTGGCCAAAAGTGTCCTCATTGATCACCGAATTGAAGTTCTCGAACAAAAATGACAAGGCCTCGCCTTCCTCTAACTTACTGTCCGCAGCAAAGCGCTTGAGCCTGCGGTACCCATCCTCCGTCATAGCAACGGGGAAACGGCGGGTCAGTTTCAAGCGCTTTGGCATGTTTTAGTCCAGTCTTTCGTAGGATGGGTTTTAACCCATCATGGTCTTAGAACTGGTCAGCGTCGAGAGCCATCACAGTATCCGCACCCGTATTGATCCGCGCCAAATGCATCGTCGTGGCGGGCAATTGGCGGGCCATGTAGTAGCGGCCAGTGGCAATCTTGGTCTCATAGAACGCGGTATCAGACGCACCGGCCTCCAAGGCTTCCATCGCAGCCTTACCCATCCGCGCCCACATCAGGCCAAGGCAAACGTGGCCCATCATGTGCATGAAGTCATAAGATCCGGCCAAAGCGTTGTTCGGGTTCTTCACGCCGTTTTGCATGAAATACATACCCGCCGCCTGCAAATCCTTGCTTGCCGCTTTGAGTGGCTCAAGGAAGTCCGCCTTCAACGCGTCATTGTCGTCGTTTTCTTTGATAAATGTTTTCACCAT
>Ga0102879_1001087_pt1 | contig 11325 bp, 8 predicted proteins | sample Colrivmet1548B02_FD_78187 | JGI IMG/M metagenome (GOLD analysis project Ga0102879, IMG submission 78187) | Estuarine microbial communities from the Columbia River estuary - metaG 1548B-02 | ecosystem: Environmental > Aquatic > Marine > Intertidal zone > Estuary | place: USA: Columbia River... | reverse complement strand
CTAATGCTTGTGCTTGTTGCTCGGCTAATGCTTGTGCTTGTTGCCCGGCTAATGCTTGTGCTTGTTGCCCTGCTAATGCTTGTGCTTGTTGCTCCGCTAATGCTTGTTGCTCGGGTTGTGCTTGTTGTATATTTTTCACTAAATTATTGGCGTTTATGATTCTAACTGAACTGTATTTTTCTTTATTATATCGATATCTTTTCATGTTCATTACACTTATTGTATTATACATTTTATATAATACAATTTTATTTTATTTTATTTTATTTTTATTTTATTTTATTTTTATTTATTTTTATTTATTTTTATTTATTTTTATGCTTAAGCTTGAGTAGGGAAAAATGCCTCTCTGGCTACAGCTAATTCTTCGTCGGCTAGATCCTTACCATTTTTGGCGGTTTTAGCAGCAGTTACGAATCCTGCCTTCATGGTCGACATACTTGATTGGGTTGAGGTCTTTAGGGTTTGAAGATCAGTTCTTTCTGCGCTCTTTGTAGTGATTGACGCTAAATTATTATTATACGCAATCAAAGCATTATTGTATACAACTTGTGCCGCATTTCTTGCAGCAATAGCATCAAAATAAACATTGGTGTAGCCACTGGCATTGTCCCCTAGAAGCACATCTAATTTACGCTCGAATGAGTCAGCAGATAATCCAGTACCAGTTACAGTGACTGTTACATAAGAAGGATCTATTTGTGCGTCAAATACTTGCTTCTGGAAACTAACACTACCAAAATTCTGGAGGTCTGCTTTACTGGCAGCATCCGGTAAAGCGGCATAAGACGCATCATATGCGTTGATCAAAGCAGTTATTGTGTTAAAATTAGCAGTTGCAATGTTAGCCAAAACTATCTTTGATTGATGGTCGGCATTCTTACCATCTTTAAACCACAATCCACCATTGTTTGAACTATCTCTTAAGATGATAGCATTAGAAATATCGGTTGTTAAAGTGTTTACAGATGCGTCAATGTTATTAACTAATGTATTCAATGTGTTATACTCCGTGTTGTTTGTGGGGTTATTTGACAAATCAAGAGCGGCATTGTATGCGAGAGTAGCAGCGGATGAATTGATCACGGCTTCTTTAAATGCTACCGCGGCAACGTCGGGTGAGGTTGATACAAGATTTACATCTGTTTTAATTTCGATGGCATCAAAAGATGATGGTGTATCAACAATACCTAACAAAAACATATTGGCTCCTAAATCAATTTCCTTAGGAAACACGAAATCATGGGCATATTGACGAGCATTATCCTCGACAGTGCTACCTGAAAGATTGTTGCCACAGCTGTCCACTGTATTGGCATCCACAGCCAATTCTCTTTGAACTAAGTCACCACTTACATCTCTTGCGATACATAGTATCTTTTGTACGTTATTGGCGTTCATGTCACCAGATAAGCGAACAACGTTTAATAGTGTGCCATTTGCGCTTGCTGGGCGAACCGACAAAGTAATAGTAGGAACACCCGTGAATGAAAAGCTGCTTCCGTTTTTAGCACTCAATAATTTATTTTGGTTATTATTTAATTGAATGTAACGGGCATTATATTGAGCCAATTGTAAATCATATCTTGTGTAACCTCCTGTATTATATGTTCCGGCATCAAAATTAGCATCCAATACAATAGTGGCATTTCCTGAAATGTCTCTGACAGAAGCACCAGATACATACTCGGTAGCACCACTAATATCAGCATATACATCAGAAAATGATACGTCTGGAATAGCGCTGAAAGTAAATGTAACGGTCGAAGCAACACGGTCTACTGCACCGGTAGATACCGTAGGGGCAGCAGCCCTTTTAATTTGTTTAAGATTAAAACCTAAAGCTGTGTTGGGAGAGACAGAGACACTGGCGGCTCCGTTTAACTCGGGACGAGTAGCTTTAACTTTAATTGCCTTGCCGACAGCACCGATCTCAGAGTAGTTGTATTCCTTGATTACGGTCATCTTTTGTGTTGCGCCGCAAATATCATAACTGGTTACGTCGCTGACGGACCCAGATAAATCGAAGGAGAATGTAACATTGTTGAAACATCCATCAAAAACAGCCTTGATGGTCTGTGTACCATCGACCCAGTCAATAGCATCCAAAGTAACTACTGGTGCGCTCATATTTTGGTCCATCCAAAACGTTCTTGTCTGAGATCTACCGTTAAATGCTTGTTCTGTACCATTTACATTATGTTTGCCTATTAGATAAGCAGTGGTACTGAACTGGTTACCAGCCTGGATAGCTTGTTTATTGTTGGTACCCATTAAATGGTTAAATACGTATGCCTGGCTCGAACTAAGATTAGGATTTGTTGTACCACAGATATCAATGGAAATGGTTTCTTGACCAACTACCAAATTGCCTTGGCGATATTCGAGAACCATATCTAAGCTATTGTAAGTACTGTAATCATGTGGTCCAACCTTTAATCCGAATTTAGCACCAGAAACATCTAATGAATCAAATGACTCGATTGTTCCGTTACTGGGAGTATAACCAACTGTATATTCTGGTAAAGTAACAATATTTGAAACACCATGATTATTCTCTATATATGCCTGGATTTCGAGGGTATTACCGATGACTAAACCGGTGAGTTCACAAGTGTAAACGTGTGTCTCACCCTCCTTTTGCACAAGGGGAATCGACACGTTGGTACCACCTACCGCAAGACTGTTTTTAACAACATAGTTTAGCTGAGCATATAAATTGTCATTACTATAATCATATTTGTCATTAATATTAAATTCCATGTAGATTTTTTGTGTTCCAGGAACAGCAGTTATAGACAAAATATCGACCAAGGATAACCATTTTAAATCTGTTTTAACAGCATTTACACCTTGTTTAGATACAATTAATTTCACATTCTTTTTAAAATCATTATCTGGGAATAATATAGCCATGTCTGTTTCAGATAATACGGCCTCGGTGTGCCATACGTTCGACGCATCGCCAACTATGAAATTGTTGAGGTTCACTGTGACTGATCTATTTGTATTAAATACAACATCAGAAAACACGGCGGATACAAAGTTGGGTTTAGTAGGGGTAGATGTTGTTACGGTTACAGGAACAGTAATTCCAGCAATAGCGGTTTGGTTACCTAAAGTAATAGCGGTTACACCTGACATTATAATATGTAAAAATATTATTTTTTTTACAAATATAATTGTTTTTCTATTTAATTTATCCTAAAATACAGTATTATGCTTCTTTTTTATAATTTAACTATCTTTAATTATTGATATTATTATCCGGATGTTTTGTTTACCTATTTATTTATAATATTTCAAGTCGATACCGATTAAATAGTATTAGAGTAGAGTAGAGTAAAGTAAATGAAAATAAATGAAAGTAAGACAAAAATAACGCATCGCAAATATAAATATATATACTTGCTAAATAAACATGTTATTATAACGTTTGTTGGTTTACAACCTTGAATAATTAAATCTGTATATATATATTTGATTCATTCTTCAAATAAGATACCAGTAACGATTTGAAGTCAATCTATACGGCAAGTCAATGACTGTGTAAGTAGATTATGTGATTTTAAATATTTGCTGGTATAAATGTATTGTTGTTTTTATAAATGAATTGAGAAATAAACTGTAATCTAACGTACGATGTCCTCATATACATAACGATATTTATATAAATGTTTATACTACTCTATTTATATAAATGTTTTCGCGTTTATGATGTGTTACGATTATGCCTTGGCAGCGGCAGCGGCAGCACCGGCAGCGGCACCAGCGGCTCTACCCATGGCAGCAGCACGTCCAGCAGCTCTGGAAGCAGCGGCAGCAGCACCAGCCGCCTTGGCAGCGGAAGCACCTCTAGCAGCACCAGCGGCTCTGGAAGCAGCCTTGGAAGCAGCCTTGGCAGCACCAGCGGCAGCCTTGGCAGCTCTGGCAGCACCCTTGGCAGCGGCCTTCTTCATGGATTTAGCTCTGGCAGCGGATTTACCGGCAGCACGTTTCGCGCTGGCAGAACGTCTTCTGGACGCAGATGCGGATCTTCTTCTCATTGACTTGGCCATTTATATATAATATTAACAAAAAAATAAATATTTGTTGCTAAAATAGAATTTAATACGGAACGATGAATAAAAATACATATAAGGAGAAAAATAAAAGAGGAAAGAGAAAAAAGTAATAAATAGATGAGTTTATAGTTGCTTTGTTCATTCTTTGTCCATTCTTTGTCCATTCTTTGCCCATTCTTTGCCCATTCTTTGCCCAATTCTTTGTTTTACCAAATAATATCCATGTCGGGCCAATACATTCCATCACCAGGCTTTACTTGGTATAATTCTCTAAATAGTGGTAAACGCGCTAAAGGACAGTTACAACGGTATTTCTCTAAAGGATGGGGATTTTGTTTTAATTGTGCCGGTATGGCTTTATCAAATATCTTTTGACGCGATTGAATGGCACTATATATATAAAAAGCTTCTAAAGATATGTTCTTTATCAATGGAATGTCATCATGGACTAATTGGAAATAATACAAGTATTCTTCTGCTAAAGCCAAACCAGATATATCGGCTAAATCTTCTCCTACACCTATATCTGCGTCGAATTTAATTCCGTCGCGTTTCGCTACAGTCTCGTATTGCTTTACTATATTTTTTATTTTGGCATTGAATATCTTTCTATCATGGTCTGTCCACCAATTATTTAAATTTCCGTCTGCGTCAAATTTACTACCCATATCGTCTAAACTATGACTTAACTCGTGACCCATGGTATATCCCATGTAGGCTAAGTTATATTCTATTCCTCGCTGGTCCATATCGATGAATGGTTTCTGTAAATAAGCTAAAGGGCAATAGATGGAATTGCTTGTAGGTCTATAATATGCGTTGACCATGTACGCCTGGGTTCCAACCAATTTAAACTCGTTCCAATCGATTTCTGGTATGTCAATAACATCTTGTCCTTCCAATTGTATAAATTGACTTCGTTTCCACCCCGAAAGAAGAGCCATATTGAACCAGGGATCGTCGGTTTTGTAATTTAATATTGGATCTTGTCTCAGTTTGGCAGGTGTCCCTACGACGAGTTCCAACTTGTCTAGTTTATGTAAGGCTGATTTTTTTGTGGAAGGGGATAACCACGTATTCTTTTCTAGACGTTTTATAAACAGATATTTCAAATCCTCTACCAGGTTTTTCACATAATCCTCTAATACCGGATTATTATTATGTGCCACATATTGCTCCGTTAAAAAGGTGTTATAACAGAATGAAAGAGGAAAAATGGAATAAATGTCTTTGGGGAAACGAACTGGTTGTCCTGCGACAAATTTGCCGTAGAAATTGTAGTATATCTCTGTCCAATCCCAATCGAAGCGAAGCATTTGTTTATAAAATATGAACAGCCAATACGTTTTCCATTGTTTCGTCGACCAGTTTTTTTTTAGTAACTCGACTGTACATTTTAATGCGTTCAAACTGGAGACAATTACTTTTTTGGGTGGACTTTTATACCTATGTTTCCCAACCCAGAATTCGCCCGGGAAGGGTGTTTTCTTGCCCAAGTTTTCTGTGAAAAGTGTCCAATTAAATTCGTAGTCTTTTTCCAATTCTTCCTTTGTCAATACATTATAGTAATTAGGATCTTCCTTCTTTATTTTGGCACACCCCATTGCGTCTAATAATTGTAGTTCTACGTCCCATACGTCTTGCGCGCTGAAATCTTTGTAGTCGTTTGGCAATACGGTCTTAAATGTGTTTTCGATGAACTCGAAATACTTTTCTCTGAATTCTTTTTTGAATTTTTTTGTCTTTTGGTCGTCTTTTGAGTCGTCGATATAAATGAAATAATCGTATATGCCTAACTGTGGTGGACTTAAATGGCTTATGTATTTTTTTACGTTTTTTTCGTCTGGCATGACTGACCAAACAATGGGTGCTTGCCAAGAAAATATTTCGTCTTGATTGGAGTAGGCTAATAGGCCATACATATCTTCGTTTTCGATGAAATGATTAACTTCGTTTAATATCTCCGCACAATGTAGCAGTCCTTTTGGTTTACTTGCCTTTTGAATACAATTTGCAACGGCTTGTATGGATTTTGCTTTTTTTGAGGACGGGTTTTCTTTGATGTATGTATCTGTATATTTCATTACTTCTCTGTACACCTTGTCTTGGACGATGCGGAAATCGTCTACCTCTACATAATATTTGGGCATTTTTTTCAATTGTTGTGTTTCGTCTCTTATCCATTGTTCATTTACGTAACTATAAAAATCCTGGTTCGGTTGATTTTGTTTGTTTTGTTTCAATTGTTTGAACTCTTTATTTAATACCATTGAATATTTGCTTATGTCAGTTAATTCTTTCGGCATGGATTGTAACTTTTCAATATTTTCTTTTCTAAATAAACGCTTCAAGATTGGATTGTTATTTTGTGTTTTTATTATTTTCATAAGTGATGCTTTTGATTTATTAATTATTCTTAATGTTGATGGATCAGAATTTATGGAATACTTGTTTTTCTTGTTTTTCTTGTTTTTTAACGTCAGTTGCTTTCTTTTTTCCTTTTTTGAAAAGGATTTTACCATATCTACAATATATATATAAAAAATCTCTGCCGATATTTGCCGATATCTGCCGATGGCTAGAGGAATAAAAAACTGTTTAATATAGGGGTTACAATTATAATGTTGATAACTATTTGTTTTTATTGGTTATACATGCGGGTTTTGTTTACTTACTATAAATAATACTATTATCTAATCTAATACTCTTCGTCGCTTACTGTTCCAATGTTTTCTTCCTCTTCCTCTTCCTCTTCCTCTTCCTCTTCCGCATCTTCTTCTTCTTCATCGTCATATATTTCCTCTTCCATTTCTTCTGTTTGAAATGCGATGATATTTTTTGACAAACCTAGACCAAATACTCGTAGCATGCTCTTCAGGCTAGATACTGGATTATCAAACATGGTGATTGCGTCTAAATGCTCTCTATAAGGAAACATTTCCATCTCCTCTTTGATTAAATCTACGCAATCCTCCAGCGTAATGACATTTGGATTTTCCGGCTTCTTTTCCTCTATATTGGTTCTACACATTGGGCATGTATTGTTGTTCTTAAGAGACTTTACCAAACAAGACAAACAAAAGCTATGACCACAATTGGTCTTGGCGAAATTTTTTACACTGTCTAATTCTTCCATACAAATCGCGCATTCATCGGCGTGCTGATGCTGTTGCTGATGCTGTTGTTGCTGGGTAAATGAACTCATTTTCTATAATGATAATTTGATAATTTAACTGTTGTTTAAAACTGTTAAGTTTTTGAATTTGTTTAATTGTTCTTTTACAAACAAAACTTCAATTTTTTTTTCACTTTATATACACATTTGACTATTTAAGTTCGCATATCCGCGTTGTTGCGTTGTTGCGTTGTTGCGTTGTTGCGTTGTTGGGTTGTTGTGTTTGATTTCAAATCATTACTGATGTCTTACTTGAAGAATGGGACAAAAAATATAAAAAGATAAAAAGGTAATAATATAATAACTTGTTGTATTTTATTATATTATCAAGCGCGACAGTCATCACTATACAATATATGCGTTTAATTACACCGACCTAACAGAAGAATGAGACAAACCTCGTAAAAAATAAAGTGATGTAAAATCAATAGATAACCTTTTTTATTGTCGTTCGTATTACTTAATCCTATAACTTAATACGATCGATGGTTCAGATAAGAGAAACCGTTTAATAAATCTCACAGTGTTAGATAAATATTAATTTACTTCTTGTGTGTCTTCTTGTGTGTCTTCTTGTGTGCCTTCTTAGCAGACTTGCTAGACTTGCGGGACTTGCGAGACTTCTTGCCTCCTTTGTGCGTCGTCCTATACTTGCTAGTACCATAGTTGTGGACCCTCCCAGACCTGCTAGGCCCGGGTGGTGGCAAGGGTGCATGCGGCGCTAAGGCGGCGCGCAATCTATCTCTAAATGCGCGAGACTCCTCATTTAAATGCTCATCTTCCATGACACCGATTGTTTTCTCTAGCTTTAAAAGGGCTTTCGACTTCTTTGGCGCGCTCATTATATATAAGATACAGAAATTATTTCTAAATCTTTGAGAAAGAAATTATTTATAAATCTTTGAGATAAATAGCAAAAGAATATAACAATAATAATATACACATTTGAATAGTTAAGTTTACACAAAATATAAGTGTGTATTTTTATTTTACTATATGAATAAATAAATACAAAAATGATGATTGTAAATTAAGCGCGGTTTGTAATCGTCCTGGATGTAAACTAATTATAAATGGTCGAATGATAGTCGTATGATAAATGGTCGAATGATACATACTCATTGTTATTACTACTAACCGCACTGATGGTTGTTGTTGTTGTATCGCGTCTGTAAATATTTGAATTGGGTTCTGGTTCTATTTCTATTTCTGGTTCTGGTTCGGCTACCGAATACGTAAAACTAAAACTATGCGTATCAGACATATTTGTAAACGATACCATTGTTGCTCCTCCTTCTCTGCTCCTCCTCATTCCTAATGGAGCGGTTGGATACATTGGATATATTACGTTTATCGGCTCCGGAAGTGGTATTGGAATGGATTGTATTGGAATGGATTGTATTGGAATGGATTGTATTGGAATGGATTGTATTGGAATAGGTTCCATACCACGATTCATTATATCCACGTAATCATTGTTGTCTATTATATTGGTTCTACACATTGGACATGTATTTTTTCTCATTACAGACATGACAAAACATGTTGTACAAAATGTATGACCGCATGGAGTTGTACATTTAGCAGTAACACATTCTATCATATCATCCATACATATTGGACATTCATGTATTTGCTCGCTTCTCATAAGTGATGACGATAATTCGGGTGTTGTTTCTTTACGTGTTGTTTCTTCGCGTTTTGTTTCTTCGCGTTTCTTTTTTTCATACATCCACCTTCTTTTTAAAATTAATCTCATTCGAATGGGTGGATAACTCGGGTTTACATCTAATATCACCATTAGTTTTTTTAGTGTTTTTAATGAAAAGTTGGAGAAATTTGGTTCTTTATCGCTAGTTAGTATTTTATCCAATTCACTGTCTTCGGGACAAGATAGAATATTGTGTTTTTTACTATCACAGTAAGAACATATCATTTGTTTTCTTATTGTGGTTATGAAGTGCTAGGTGTTATTAAGGAAAATATACTTTATTTTTTGGTTCAATTTTATCTGGGTCTGCCGGGTCTGCCGACGGCTAAGGCTAAGGCTAAGGCTAAGGCTAAGGATAAGGTTATTATGATTATGATTATTAATTTATTATTTAGAATACTATATTATACTATACTATAATATACTATACTATACTATACTATGAACGATTTAATTAAATATGTCCTCTCGATTGCTATTGGAAGTATTGTAGGATTTCTAGGCGGATTTCAAGGAATTGCCGGGGGGTTTTATATCACCATGTTGTTATTATTTACGGGTATAGCTGGTACACAACGTTTAGCCGCTGGAACTACCTTATTAGCCGTGGTATTTCCACTTTCTATTGGAGCTGTCTATGAATACTGGAAATCAGGAGATGTTGATGTGTATGCCGCCCTCGTTATTACCTTTTTTTATATGATTTTTTCTTGGGTGGGTGCGAAAGTAAATAATCTTGTTGATGAAAAATATCCAATTTTAAGTTTAGCTATATTATTGATGTTTACCTCCTTCTACTTTTTTTCGAAATATATTGGGCTCTTACAAGCTAAAAAGTAGCTTAATAAATGTTATCGTCTATAGTACATGTTATGTATGTCAGAAGATTATTATATTACGTAAGACGATTATGTAAATATTTTATGATATGATATACCAATGTAACGGATCATCACTTGTTATATCTACTAATTCTATTGAACATTTTACTATCTTGTTTTCATCCATTTTATACGGCAGTATGTTTAGTTTCGATGTGGAATAACAGATACTTGTATGTATCATATGAGAGAAATTACACTTATATTTTTTTGTACTTTCTTCGATTTTTGACCAAAAATTTGTCATCATTCCGTGTTCTAATATGTGTCCTTCGTATCCCCATGCGTATAAATCATTGTCGTCATCTTCGTAGATGTTTTGTTCGAATGTTATTGGGTTTATACACTCTGTATATATTTCTTGGTATTTTCCATAATTATTTATTAGTTCGCTATACAATCGTGACGCGTCGTCCTTTTCCATATAACATGCGATTGTAAAGTGACCAATATGTTCTGTTGGAAATTCGTCTTTATTATACACTAACCATACTCCATATTTATAGCCCATACTACTTAATGTAATATAATTATACTAAGATTTTATTTTATTTATATTCATAGGTATTCATATGTATTCATTTGTATTTAGAATTACAAATGAATATATATGTAGAGAGAAATTCACATAATAACGGTGGAACGGTTTATGTTAATTTATGCTTATTTGTGTTTATTTTTACGCACAATTGCTTCCGTCTTCATAGCATGGCACATTTTGTATTGTCCAGGCTTTTGGGATAGCATAAGCACACGATTTCTCAATACCCAATTGATTTTCACCTGCTACTAGACGCATAAACCCAAGTTCACCCCAGTATGAACCCCATGAATTACGAATTATCCAATATTGTTTGTCTAATGATTGGTCGTAGCCCCAACCCACTACAGATATGATATGATTTATCATCTTTAATTGGTGGGGTAGGTTGAGAATACCACCTTGGTAATTTACTATTTCCTCCGCATTTATTCCACAAGCAATCGGCCCGTTTTTGTAAATCTCCGTCTTCATATCATCTGCTCCTCTCACTGCTCCGAATTCGGATATCGTCGCATTGGGATAATGCGTGATTGGATAACATGACCCACCTTTTGATGTAAATGTATCACACGTTTTACATATATTTACGGGTGTACATTCGAAATCCTTTTTATTTTCTTGACAAGTGGTCTCTTTGGAATCGGAACTACAAGCTTGATATATCATACAGTCATCAAATGGTATAGACCCATATTCATGTATCGCTTTGTATGTTGCTAAATGGTCCCCTCCATTACATGTTCCTCCCATTTGACAGTTCAATAAAAACTGAATGCTTAGGTTGATATCAGGCCACTGCGCTTTGCGTACGATTTTTATTCTGTCTGCGAGTGCGCTTATTGACCCATGTGCCCAGCAACTTCCACAATATACAGGTATGTGTTGATTGAGATTTTTCGTTAAATAGTTGATTCCTTCAACGTTTGACCATGTGAAGGATTGGGGAGAGG
>Ga0102879_1001083_pt1 | contig 11337 bp, 8 predicted proteins | sample Colrivmet1548B02_FD_78187 | JGI IMG/M metagenome (GOLD analysis project Ga0102879, IMG submission 78187) | Estuarine microbial communities from the Columbia River estuary - metaG 1548B-02 | ecosystem: Environmental > Aquatic > Marine > Intertidal zone > Estuary | place: USA: Columbia River... | reverse complement strand
TTGATATCTGCACTTAATCAACCTGACTTAAAAGTAATCACAGACTACGTAGACTTAGGTCTTAGAAACCTTCCTGACTACTTTAGATTCCCCCGTATTGAGGATGACTGGAAGAAGCAGGTAACTTTAGGTTTTAAAGATAAGAAAACTAACGCTCGTAATGAGTGGTCTAAGTTTCACGTACGTAACTTCGATGAAGGTAACAATACGGAAGCTGCAGCAGGTCTTACTCTATCTTCCTTTCTTTTGGAAGAAGGAGGAAAAGGAAAGATCCTTAGTTGTCTAGCGGCAACTACTCCGTGTTTCGATAGTCCTTATGGATGGCGTTGTTCTCCTTTTGTAATTGGAACTTCTGGAGACATGAGTAAAGCAGCTGACCTAGAAGAACTTTTCAATAACCCAGAAGCTTATAACTTTCTTCCTGTAGAATCTAACGAATCAGGAAAGTCTTATGGATTGTTTATTCCAGGAACTCGTTCTTTGAAGGTACCTAAAGAAGAAACTCCACTAGGACTTTACTTAGGTAAAGATGCTCCTTCTGAGTTAGATCTAATTAAGATCTGGGTAGCAGACGAAGAAAAAGGTAAAGACCAAATTCTTAAGTCTAGGGAACAGATTAAAAAGTCTAGTGGATTAGAGACTTACTTGAAAGAAGTAATGTATTACCCACTCACTCATGAAGAGTGTTTCCTAGAGTTATCTCAGAATATTTTTCCAGTAGATTTGCTTCAGGAACAATTACAGAAACTAACAGCTCAAGAGATTGTAGCTGACAACGTAGAACTGTATACAGGATCTGAAGGAACTATTAGACACAAGTTTACAGATAAGAAAGCCGTTACAATGTTCCCAGTGAAGCCAACAGACGACATTGAGGGTTGCGTACAGATTTGGGAATATCCTCTCTCAGACGCTCCCTATGGGCTTTATACAGCAGGAACGGATCCATACAAACAGTCACAAGCTCACTACTCAACTTCTTTGGGGTCTACTTACATCTACAAAAGGGTACACAACTTAAACGGAGAAGGGTGGCAGAATATGGTTGTTGCTTGTTATACAGGTCGTCCTAAGAAGATTGAAACTTGGTACGAGACTACTAAGATGCTTCTTAAGTATTACAATGCTAAGACTCTTTGTGAAAACATGGACTACGGTTTTATCCAACACTGTGTAGATAAGAACGAATCTCCAAGAGTACTTGAGAAGACACCTAGATTCCTAAATGATATTCACCCTAACTCTACAGTTAATCGTGACTACGGTATTCATATGACTAAGGATATTAAAAACTATTTGATGTCTCTTATCATTGAATACATTACCGAAGTAGTAGAGATAGAGAGAGACGCAGATGGAAACATAGTAAAAGAACGCTTAGGAGTAACCAGAATTCTAGACCCTGTACTCATTAAGGAATTAATTAAGTTCACACCTAAGTTAAACGTTGACCGAGTTATATCTTTTGGCTTGACATTGGCAATGGCTAAATCATTGAACACTCAGGTAATCGTATCTGATGCAAGTCAAGACACTAGAATGCAAGCATACTTTAGAGAGAAGAAAGGGAACTCTCTATTCCGTACTTCATCATCTCCCTTCCGCTATTAACTAAAACTAAAATAAATATACTGAAATGATTATTGAATCTCTCAAAGAGTACACTGATCCACTAAATCACGCCTATTTCTACCCTGAGCAATTTGTAAGCTTATCGGAGAAAGAGAAAGAGCAGTGGATTAAGTCTACTATGGACTACTTTGCAAATATTGCATTTTCGCAGTATAAGCAAAATATCAACTTCAGAAAGAACTACCGTTTGCTTAACGGTGAATTCAACTTTGCTGACTACACAAACGTTCCTGAGTATCAGGAGTTGATGAGTTATTTAAGTGATGTTCCAGATCAGGAACCTGAAGTACCTCAGCACTTGAAGCACTATCCAATTGTAAACCCTCCTATCAACCAGTTGAAGGGTGAATTGATTAACCGTCCTCACAAATACAAAGTAAAAGCTGTAGATGATGAGGCTATCAATGAGACTATTGACTTTAGAACTGAATTGATTAAGGAACACTTTCTTCAGAAGCTGCAAGCACAATTAGAAGGACAACCTATTGATCCAGAACAAGAGGCTCAAATGCAAAAAGAGATTCAAGATAAAATCTTGGACTACACTTCAGTCGCAGAAGAGTGGGGTAACAAAACTCTTAACGCACTTAAGTATCACTTTAACTTTAGAGAAAAATCACAGGGATCTTTCTTAGACTTCTTGGTAACTGGTAAAGAGTTTCACCACTTCTACCCTGATAACTCTCGCTTAGGTTTTAATTATAAAGTAGAGAATCCATCTAACGTATGGTACTTGGCTAACCGTAATGCTCAGTATACTTCTGATTGTTGGGCACTAGGTCTTATTGAGGTTCTTTCTATGACTGAGATTGTAGAACGTTACAACCTAACAGGAGAAGAAGTAGAACATCTTAAGAATCGTTCTTTGCAAAACTTAAGAAATAACGAGTACTCTCCTTTGGCTCCTGCTCTTCCAGACCCTAATGATCCTTTGTGGCAGTTGACATTCGAGAACGTAGGTGACTTTGCTAACGGAGGTATTGACCATAACGTATTCTCATTTAACTCTCAGCACTCTTACACAGTTGTTACTTCTTACTGGCAGTCTAAAAAGAAAATCTTTAAGAGAACTTACTTAGACGAAGAAGGATTCCAACAAGAGATGTTTGTATCTGAAGACTACAAGATGGACAAAACCTTAGGTGATGTTATGCTTGAAGAACTTTGGATTAACGAATGGTGGAGAGGTATCAAGATTGGAGCAGACATCTACGTAAACGTAGAACCTCTAGAATTTACTCAACAGGCTCCTATTGTAGGTATCATCAATACTACTCGTAACACTCAAGGTAAATCTCTCCTAGATCTTCTTAAGCCTTATCAGGTTCTTTACAATATCTGTATGAACCAGTTGTGGGAATTGCTTGAGAAAGAGATTGGAGTTGTGTTCTTGGGTGATCTTAAAGTTGTTCCTAAGAAAGATTCTCAAGATCCTATTGAGACAATGTTATGGAATGCTAAGAACAGAGGTACTCTTCTGATTGATACTTCTATCGAGAATACAGGAGGAGCTGTACAGTTCAACCAGTTCTCTCGTTTAGATCTTACACGTTCTCAAGAAATCCAAGCACGTATCCAACTAGCTCAGCAACTTCGTTTAGAAGCCTATGAACTAGTAGGTCTTACTCGTCAACGTCTAGGTAACTCTCAAGCATCAGATACAGCAACAGCTGCGAACAATGCTTTGATTCAATCCTTTGCTCAGACAGAGACTTGGTTTGCTTGGCATGATAACATCTTGCAGAAAGTTTACCAGACTATCTTGGACATGGCTCAATACATTGAGTTGCAGAAGCCTACTTCTACGCTTAACTATCTGAACTCTGAACTAGAGACTGTATTCTTACAAGTAAGCAAGAACGAACTTCTTCATGAACTATTTGTATTTGTTTCTTCTTACGCTGAGGATAAAGTAACACTAGAACAGTTGAAGCAATTAGCTCAGCCTGCTATGCAGAATGGAGCAGAGCTTTCTGAGATGGTAGATTTGTTTACTGCTAATTCTGAAAGAAGTCTTCGTAAGACCTTAGCTGATGTGCAGAAACGTAAAGAAGCTATTCGTCAACAAGAACAAGCTATTCAACAACAACAGTTGGAGCAACAACAGTCACAGTTTGAACAGAAGATGCAGATGGATGCTGCTCAGAAAGCAGAGGATGCACGTAGAGAAGATATGAACAAGCAGCTTGATCGTGAGAACAAACTTCAGGTAGTACAGCTTCAAGGTATTGCTAACGAGGGTTCCTATAGTCCTGATGTAGATACTACTGGACTCCTAATTGAACAGACTAAAATAGCTCAAGATATTTCTAAGCAAACTTTTGAAAAAGTAACTAAGAATAAAGAGCTAAGTTTAAAGGAGAAAGAGTTGTCTCTCAAGGAGAAAGACATAGATACTAAGTTAAAAATAGCTCAAACAAATAAAAATAAATACGATTCAAGCTCAAAAAAGAAATAAAATGATCTTAAAGTAGGGGGTTTTTGAGCTTGAAAATCCCCTATTTTAACTTAATGTGTATATCATAACCAAAATTATTAATCTCTTGTGTTAATTTTTTAAAATATTACTTTTGAATTAAACCAAACTAACCTTATGACACCTAATAGTTCTTTAGAGAATCTAGAGTTCTTTGACAGTTTTTCCGTAGATGATCCAATTGATTTGGATACTCCTGTTGAAGATCCTAATGCACACATCAAACCCGATATCCTAGGAGGAGAAGAGTTTGATCCTTTGGAAGAAGAGGAAGAAGATACCCCTCCAACACCACCAACACCGCCTAAGACTCCTGCCCCTGCACCCGCAGAAGAAGAGGAAGAAGAAATAGATCTAGAAGACGATAACGAAGACGAAGAAGAAAATTACTTTGAAGTATTCGGTAAAGGTCTTGCCAAAGCAGGAATGCTTAACGTAGAAGAAGGAGAAGAGATTGAGTGGACTGAACAAACGTTCTTAGATAAGATGAATGAAACCATCGAAGACAGAGCATGGAATCAGTTAGAGCAATTGGCTACAGAGACCTACGGAGAAGCAGGAGTACAAATGATCGAAGATATCTTCATCAACAAAGTCCCTGTTCAAGAATACTTACAGATGTTCTCTAATGAACAGATTGTAGAGAATGTAGACTTGAGCGTAGAAGCAAACCAAGAAAGAGTTTTCCGTTTGTATCTAGCTAAAACAGGAATGGACGAGGATGAGATTACAGATCAACTTAACTACGCTAGAGACAATGATCGCTTAGAAGCATACTCTCAGAAATACCACGGTAAACTGGTAGAGAAGATGCAGCAGGAAAGAGCAACACTCGCACAAGAGAGTGAAGCACGAGTACAGGCGATGAGACAGAAAGAAGAAGAAAGAGAGCAGTTATATGCTGACGTACTTGATGGAGCAATTGCTTCTGGAGCTATCGAAGGGTACCCAATCAATGAACAGTCTGCAAGTGAGCTTTTTGATTTCGTTCTTTCTAAACCACACGTTCTTCCCAATGGTCAGCGTATTAGTGAGTTTGAATACAAACTAGCTAAGATGCGTCAAGAAGATCCAAGTAAGTTCTTAGCTGTAGCAAAACTTGTTCAAAGTGATTTGGACTTGACTCCTGTAAAAAGAAAAGCTGTTACGGATGAGACTAATTCTCTCTTCAATGATTTAAAGACCAAGAGCAAAAAGTCGACTAAGCCCTCAAAATCTAATGACGACCTATTCTCAAGGTACTTCAAATAAAAACACAAAAACAAAAAAAATAAATTACTACTATGCCTAATCAAAGTATTCCACATGTTAATGGGAGAGTTATAGCTAACGCTCACATGACAAGCTCATTCTATTCTAAGAATGGTTTGGGTAAATTGACAGACAAGAATTTTGTTGAAACTATGTTGCGCACTAAGCCTGACCAGTATGACAAAATGATGATCCGTCTTTTCACTGACACTAAATTGTACAAGAACGACCTTTTGGATTTGGTCATGAAGACTGGTAAGCCTTTCATGGTTAACGATCCTAACGGTGTCTTCACCTACAAAATCAAGAAGCGTGCTGAGTTGCCTAAAATCATCATCAGTACTGGTGCTTCTAATCCTGGTAGAGATGGTTCTGTATTCGAATTGGTGTTTGACAAGAACGTATTCGTTGTAAACGATATCGTAACTGCTCACCGCTACGAGCAAGAGACTCAAATCCAGATCGTATCTGAGGGAGAGAAATTCCAAAACGGTTTCAAATACAAGTGTACTGCTGTTGGCGCTTCTGCTGCTGATTTCGTAGATGCTCGTTTCTTGGCTGTAGGAGTTGAGTACTTCAAGATCGGTAACGTATTGGGTGAGTACACCACTTCATTCTCTAGCTTGGGATTGTTCGATGGTAACTTGGAAGTAATGGCTGACGTATTGCAACAGTATGGTGTTGAACACACTATCACTGACTGGGCTGATGCTACCAAATTGGGTATGCAAACTGATGCAGCTGGTAATCCTATGGATATCACCTACTACTCAGTTTCTGATCCTATGGCTGAAGGCGAAAAGACCAAGATTGTTGGTTGGGAGCCTACTGTATCTCGTTTGTTGCGTATGGAAATGTTGCGTATGAAGGCTAACACTTTGATGTGGGGTCGTCAAGGTAACGGTAAAGACGAAAAAGGTCGTCCTACTCGTGCCAAGCAAGGTTTGTGGCAGCAATTGCACTTGGGTAACGTTATCTATTATGATCGTGGCCAGTTCTCTTTGAACTTGATTCGTACTGCTATCGGTGACTTGTTCTACAACCGTGTGTTGATTAAAGATCGTAGCGTGAAGATCTACACTAACCGTTCTGGTATGGAGTTGGCTTCTACTGCTATCCGCAAAGACTTCAACGGTCAGAACTTCACTGTATCTGCTGATAAGTTCTTGGATGGTAAAGATCGTACCAAGCAAGGTTACGCTTTCCAATTCGATCACTTCATGACCACTGAAACTGGTCCTGTAGAATTCGTAGAATTGGAACAGTTGAACGAGCATGCTACTTTCTTGGAGTTGGGTCCTAACAAGAAGACTCCTCCAATCTTCATCATCTTGGATGTAAGTGGTCAAGAAGACGCTGGTATCCGTGAGGTAAAATTGTCTACTCGTCCTAACATGTACTACCAGTACATTGCAGGTTCAGTAGGATTCGGTGCTCAACAGACATCAATCGCTAACAAAGATCCTTACAGTACCTACATCATGAAGGACTTCTGTGGTATCTTCTTGGAAGATCCTACCAAGACTGTAATCATTAAAGAATTCCCTCGCATCTAATTGCGAATCTATGACGGAGGGGGTTTTAATAGCCCCCTCCTAATTAGATAAAGTTAGAACTAAACCAAAAACCAAACCAAATGAGTAAACAAATAGCACAGGGAGTGCGTATTATTCGTCCCTTCAAACGTCAACCATCTAGCATGCGCACCTTAGAGGGTTCATTGTACCAGAATGGATACAACTTCATTCCAGGAACAGTAAGAAAATTTTTCCCACGAGTTGATTCACGTGGAGTAATTCGGACAGGATTAGACGAGAACTCTCCAAAGTTCCGTGGAATCTTCGACCTAAAAGTTAGAGAGCAGGAGGTTCAAAGAGTTACCCAACTTAGAGAATACTACGAGTCTATCCTAGACGAGTCCTTGTTGCCTAACAGTACGTTCTATGACGAAATCAAAGAAAATGGCTATACCCTAGAAGACGGTGACAACCTCTTCAATATGGAGAATCCAAGAGACGCAATCAACTTCTATTGGTTAATGGAAACTGATATGGTTGCTGCTTCTATGGATGATATAGAAAGTGGTAAGGTCGATACATCAATTGTAAAATTCTACGTTTACAATGGTGATGTTGAAACCAAGACAACCTTTGAGCGTAAGAAGAAGATCAACAGCGCTATTGCATCTCTTGATAAGATGACTGCAAGCAAGCGTAAGAAGGTTCAGAAACTTATCGGCTTAGGTTTGCCTATGGATGCTACAGAAGAAGAAGTTTACAATGCAGTAGATGAATTCCTCCGTACACCTGCCTCTGCTCTAGATAGAGACCCTATCGAACAGTTTAACAGAATCATGGCTTACAGTGATGATTTGTTAGATGTTAAGTCTCTGGTTAGAGATCTAGTAGATAAAAACATAGTTAGAATTAAAGGTTCTATTGTATACGAAGGTGAGCATGTGTGGTCTAAGTCAATTGAAGAGTTTGAACTTTTCTTGGCAGATCCTAAGAACACTGAAGAGTACACAGCCTTTAAAGAAAAACTAAAGAACAAAGCACGAATTGACGCTCTATAATAAACTAAATAACTGATATGATCCCTGTTGAGGAACTCATCTATGAGTTTAAACTAACTTTAAATAAAATCAATCGCCAGGATAACATTGATATCCCGATTGAAGATATTATAGTTTACCTCAACAAGGCTCAGATTAGCTGGGTTAAAACAAAGATTAACCCTAACAATGTTTACAAAGTAGGGTACGATTCAATAAGGAAACGGATTGATGATCTTCAGGTTCTGAAGGAAAGCAATGTTCCCTTAAAGCCAATAAAAACAAACGATCTCTTTCATGTCGGATATGATTGTCCTTTGAAAGATGCAGCAAACTATATGTTCTATATTTCGTCTTATGCTATGGCTAAAAGCGGCACTTGTGTTGAGCCCATAACAGTAGACTTAATTAGACATGGAGAACTTACGACTAAGTATCTAGATGCAAATTACAACCCTTCGTTTGAGTGGAGAACAACTATAGCCACACTGGGGAACGATAATTTGACTGTATATACTGATAGTAAGTTTCAGATTCAAAAAGTGTTTATGACGTACTTACGTTATCCCCTCAATATAGATGTAGAGGGCTACGTTAAGTTTGACGGAACAACATCTAAGAATCAAAACTCAGAACTTCCTGAGTATGCTAAGTCAGACCTAGTTGATTTAGCTGTGAAGTTCGCTGCTCAATCTACAGATAATCAAGCTCAGGCAGTGTTTGCCGAAGATCGTTTAAACAAAAATACTGAATAATATATAAAACTATGAATCACAAGATCACACAAATCTTTGTACCTAACGCAGTATCTGCTGCTACAAGTACTTTCGCAATGGCTGAAAAGTCTGTTGCTGCTTTTAATGGAGACTTGACTTCCAACTTGGGAGCAACTCCTGCTGTTCCTGCATCTTTCCAATTGGTTTTCGGAACAGGTACCAACAACAAATATGGTACTTTCAAAACTGGTGTTATCAAGCAAAGCAACATCCTGTCTGTAACTAAGACAAATGCTGACTTGACTGTAACTCAGCAAGTTTCTTACATTGGTTGGGATGAAGCTTCTGCTGCTACTCCTGTTTTCAAATGTGACGAAGAGTATGTTGTTACTTTGAAAATTGACGAGTACTGGAGCAAAGGCATCTATCAACCAATGATCCAAGAGTCAGTAGTAGTTAAAACTGCTTGCTGCTCTGATTGTGGTGGTGACTGCGATGCTTTGTCTGCATCTACTTACATGACTGCTATCGTAACCAAGATCAACGCTTCTCCTTTGTTGAGCAAGTATGTAGTTGCTTCTTTGGTATCTAGCGGCTCTAACTACGGTGTTAAATTGGTAGGTAAGGCTTTGGATGAATTCGGAAACGCTTGTGTTCCTGATGCAGTTCCTTACGTATTCAACTTGGTACGTTTCAAAGCTCACGTACATGCTGGTCCTTACAACACTCAAGATTTCGATATCGAAGATTCTTGCGCTGCTTGGACTATCACTTACACTACTCCTGTTAAATACCCAGTAGGTGCTAAAGCAGCTATGGCTGAAATGGAGCGTAACTACTTCACTAACAACTTGCCTGCTGTTGCTGAAGCTCGCTACTACTGGAATCCTATCTACAACGAGGATGCTAACAAGTTCATGTATGTTCCTACTTACACTGCCGCTACAGGTTTTGAAATGTATGAAATTACTTTCTTGGAAGATTCTCCAGTAGGTTTCGAGAAGAAGACTCAAAACACTCACTCAGTTATCTTGTTGAGTGAAGAGGGTGGAGCAAATGAAGCTGCCATCCGTGCTTTGATCAACGCTTTGACTGGTCAGTCTTTCGTAGACTAATCTAAAGAATATGTGGGGGATTAAGTTCCCCCACTTTTTCTAACCTATTAACTTAAATCAAAATGAAAGATATCACTCTAAAACCTGGAACATTCAGTGAACCCTTGGAAAATGCTTCTGGCAAAGGTCCTGGGAAGTCACTTGTAAAATTCATCCTGAAGGTTTTGTCTAGTAGCTCTACTTGCTGCGACAAGACTTTTGCTTACGGAACAGTTAACAATTCTACCGTTACTCTTTTGTCTTACACCACTGCAGAATTGGCTGCATTGACTACTAAGCCAGAAGGTACCTTGGCATACGATACTACTTTGAACAAAGTACACGTATACACTGGTTCTACTTGGGTAGCTCTCCACTAATCACTAAATAAAAGGGGGAGGTAATACTCCCCTCTTTTTTAAAAACTATGAACGTACAACTCAACTTAGACGCACTTAAAGCAAAGGATTGTTCTTACTTGTCAATCCTTGATACATCAGTATATCCATTAGCTCCTGATACAGCAGAGATCTCTATCTCAGTACCAGGGTATGACAATCCATTTACGTTTGATTACACTATCGGTGAGATCAATGTATTTAACTCTTACAACTTTGGATTTACTACTTCAGCTACTACTGGCTTTACTGCTCTACCTGATGGCGTTTATACATTAACTATTACTACTTGTCCTGATACAGGAGTTAACACTCGTTATCACTTGAGGACTTGTAAAATTGATTGTCGTCTAGGCGTACAGTGGGCTAGGTATGTAGACTGCTGTGAAGATGAGAAGACACTTTATTACTTAGACAAAATTGAGTTTTTGTTGAAGGGAGCTGAGGCACATGCTGACCTTTGCAACCCTGCAAAAGCTACTGAATTATATAAGAAAGCCGATGACCTACTCAAACGAATTGAGCTTGACTGTTAAGAAAAAACTTGCTAATGCTGCCTACAAAGAACTACAGCATATCAAGTACTTAACAAAACCCTATTACAAAAAGTCTAGAGCATTAGCACGCTTCCTTAAGTATGCTGATTGTCTAGATTGCGACACACAAGCAACCTTGAAAATTAAACTTTAAAACAATGACTAACTGCTGCCCCAATAACAACTGCGTAGAAATCGTTCCTTCTGGGTGCGTAAAGTATACAGGTACTCCTACTACAGGAGGTCTGATTGATTCCTTTAATTCTTGTGACCCTTATCTGAATGACTTGCTTAAGTTGTTAGATGATAATGTTACTACACTTGATGCACGAGTAGGTTTAGATAAAACTACTTTTGATGCAGCTAATACTGCTTGTGGTACTACTCCAGTTATCTCAATGACAGGAGTAACAGTAAAGGATGATAAGTACTACTCTGCTGATGTAGTTATTAAGTTGGTAGGAGTTATTTGTGAATTGCGTTCTCGTATGAACTACTTGTCTGCTAAAGACATTAACACTAATAGTGGAAATCTACATTGGTTAGATCTTCCTCTTGATTCTTCTTTTAAAGTATGGTTAGCCGACCAATGCTTGGGTGATGATCCTTGTTCAGGTAACGAGATTCAAAACCTTAGAGGACTGTTGCAGGCTATTATTACTAAACTTTGTACTTGCTGC
>Ga0102879_1001051_pt1 | contig 11564 bp, 7 predicted proteins | sample Colrivmet1548B02_FD_78187 | JGI IMG/M metagenome (GOLD analysis project Ga0102879, IMG submission 78187) | Estuarine microbial communities from the Columbia River estuary - metaG 1548B-02 | ecosystem: Environmental > Aquatic > Marine > Intertidal zone > Estuary | place: USA: Columbia River... | reverse complement strand
TGCAGATAATTTTAAATCTGGCAAATTTTTATACTTCACGTTTTGGTAAGCCAGTATGACGAGTCCAATGATGACTAGTGCCAACAACATATGAACAGTGATTACCCAACTGGTTAAATTTGTCGACACTACCCAAGAACCAATCCATGCTTGCAAGACAACTAATATTAAAGAAACCACACACATGGCAAATACGCTGCGGTTGTGTTTCCTTATGGCAAATGCAGCTAGGGTCATTGCGAGCATAAACACACCAGTAAGTGCACCTATCAAACGATTCACATATTCTGTATAAGTGTTCCAAACATTAAATTGTTCGGACTTTAAAACAGATTGGTCTTTTAAAATTCGATCTGCTTGTGCAGCAAATCCAATTTTATTTAACAGGTTAGCAAAACGATTATTTTTTTCAATCCTTTTATTGACGTATGCTTGCTCGTAGTTTGCAGGAAGTTGCGAAACGCTTGTTGGTGGCACCAATTGGTCAAAGCATTTTGGCCAATCTGGGCAACCCATTCCTGAGCCCGTACTTCTTACTACTCCACCAGCAAGAATCAAAAGAAACAAAGAACAAATTGTATAAAAGGTAATCTTTAAAAACCTTTTTTCTTTTGATGAATACTCCGAAATTTTTGCGGCATTATCCATACTTTTTTTAATTATTAATGACTCTCTTTTGAACCGTGATGTGTTCCATAATCACCTGGCAAGTTCGACGACATTGTTTGTGATAAGGGTACATTTTGCGGAATAAAATCTTCGTCATGTCCGGGCTTGCTATAATCATATGGCCAACGGTAAACCCAAGGAATTTCTCCTGGCCAATTGCCATGCATATGTTTTACTGGTGCAGTCCACTCCAAGGTATTTGAATTCCAAGGATTTTGTGGCGCTTTCTTCCCTTTAAAAATACTTCTGAAGAAGTTATATAAGAAAATAAATTGTGCGAGTGATCCTAAGATGGCAGCAATACTGATAAATCTATTTACGGCTAACCATTCTTTCATGAAATCGAAACTAGTGAAAGAATAATATCTTCTAGGTACACCATCTAATCCCATAAAGTGCATTGGAAAAAACACACAATAAACTGCGATAAAAGTTAACCAAAAATGGAAATAGCCTAAACGGTCATCCATCATTTTTCCAAACAAGCGAGGATACCAATGGTAAACGCCCGCAAACATACCAAACATGGCAGCACTACCCATTACAATATGGAAATGGGCAACTACAAAGTAAGTGTCGTGTAAGTTAATATCTAAAGATGCGTTTCCTAAAAATATACCTGTTAATCCGCCTGTGATAAATAAAGAAACTAATCCAATTGCAAACAACATAGCTGGTGTAAATTGAATATTACCTCTCCAAAGTGTTGCTAAATAATTGAAAGTTTTTACTGCCGATGGCACCGCAATGATTAAGGTGGTAAACATGAAAACCGAACCTAAGAATGGATTCATTCCGGTGATAAACATGTGGTGACCCCAAACAATGAAAGATAAAAAGGCAATACCTATTAATGAAATAATCATGGCGCGGTATCCAAAGATTGGTTTTCTTGCATTTGTTGCAATAATCTCTGAACTGATACCCAATGCTGGCATAATAATAATGTATACCTCTGGGTGACCTAAGAACCAAAATAAATGTTGGAATAATACCGGACTTCCACCATGATTTGGCAATGCCTCGCCACCAATGAAAATATCTGACAAGTAAAAACTTGTTCCAAATCCCCTATCAAAAATTAATAAAATAACTCCTGCAAATAAAACCGGGAAAGACAATACGCCTAATATAGCCGTTAATAAAAACGCCCAAATGGTTAAAGGCATTTTAGTCATCGACATGCCTTTAGTACGCATATTTAAAACCGTACTGATATAATTAATACCACCCATTAAAGCAGATGCCACAAATATAGCCATGGAAATTAACCAAAGTGTCATTCCTAAGCCTGAGCCTGGCATTGCTTTTGGTATCGCCGATAATGGAGGATAAATTGTCCACCCACCAGAAGCAGGACCACTTTCAATTAATAATGACCAAGTCATGATTACACTTGACAAGAAGAAAAACCAATAAGAAAGCATATTGATAAATGGCGATGCCATATCTCTTGCACCTATTTGCAATGGAATTAATAAATTACTAAATGTTCCACTTAACCCTGCCGTTAATACAAAGAAAACCATAATGGTTCCATGAATGGTTACCATTGACATGTAGAATGCTGGATCAATTCTTCCGCCTTGTGCCCATTTACCTAATAATTTTTCTAAGAATGGGAAAGATTCATCTGGCCATCCTAATTGAATTCTAAATAATATAGAAAGCACCATTCCAATCACTGCCATAATAATACCGGTAATCAAGTATTGTTTTGCAATCATTTTATGGTCCATGCTGAACACATATTTTGAAATAAATGTTTCTTTGTGATGCTCCTCGTGGTGTGTTGTGTGATCTGACATAAAAAATCTATCTAATTTTTTTATTCGTGAGTATTTAACGCTAATTTTTCTTCTTTTGCTTTGGCAACACTTGCTGCAGCTTCTTGAATTTGTTTAGCCATTTCTTCTGTATAAAAAGGCTTCTTAGTAGCCAACCAAGTTGCATATTCGGTGTCGTTAACAACCACTATTTTTATTTGCATATTATAATGTGCACTGCCACAAACTTTCGCACATAATAATAGGTAATCAAATTTAGGGTCGTTTGTTTTTAAACGCATTTGCTCGGTTGTGATAGTTGGCTTAAACCAAAATGTAGTAGGCATGCCCGGTACACAGTTCATTTGCGCTCTAAAGTGTGGCATATACGCAGAGTGAATGACATCTCTTGCATTGAAATTAAATTTAACCGGTCTGTTAACTGGTAAATAAATTTCGTTTACTAATAAATCGTCTTTTGCATTTTTATCATTAAAATCTACACCCGTTTCGTTAACATCATTTACTAATTTAAATGCTTTTGAACCTAATGCATTATCGTTGCCTGGATAACGTACAATCCATGCGAATTGTTTTCCAGTTACATCGAGTGTCAATGCTTCTTTGGGCGCTGGTGCAGTAATATTTGTCCATGCTTTCCATCCCGATAAAACCATTACTGCTAAAACAATAGCTGGAATAATGGTCCAGTATAATTCTAACTTATCGTTGTGCGAATAAAAGAATGCTTTTCTTGTTTCTTTTCCTTTGTATTTGAAAGAGAAATAAAACAACAAAATATGGGTGATGATAAATACAATTCCTGTGATGATTGCGGTAATGTTAAATAAGTTGTCTGTGATTGCACCGTGCTCCGAAGCCGACTCTGGCAATCCCATTCTACCAAGTGTATTAAATTGGTCATACACATAGGCTAAGAATAAAAGTAAGAAAACAATAAAGAAGATACCATTTACATTGTTGTAGGTGTTTTTGATTTTCTTACCATTTAATTCTTGTGTTAATTCTAACACTTTTAAGGTTTTATTGACAACCGCAAAAGCAAAAACAGCAGCGATTAATAATAAAACATAAAACCAAAAAGTGATTCCAAGTTCTTGACTTGCAACATCAGTTGCTGCAGGCATAGTGGCTTGTGCAAAAGATATTGTTGAGGAAATCGTCAATAAAACGAATAGTAAGATTGCTTTAGTTGATGATTTTAATTGCTGTGCTATAGATATATTCATACGATTGATATTCAATTTGAATCGTTAATAAATTAAATTTCGTGATGTAAACTTTCGTTTAAGAAAGGGTGATTTTTTGGAACTAATGGTACTCTGCTCAATGAACTTAACATCAAATAAACAAATGTGCCGATAAAACCAACGGTTGTGCCAATTTCAATAATACCGAAACCACTTTTCTCTCCCATTGTACCTGGCATAATCATCATATAATAATCTAACCAGTGACCACATAAAATGATAATGGTTACAATCTTCATCATTTTGAAATTTCTTTTTGAATCGCGAGACATTAAAATTAAAACAGGCGCAACAAAATTGATAACAATGTTTAAACAGAACCATATAAAGTAATGATCGGTCCATCTCTCTACGAAGTAAATAGACTCTTCTGGAAGATTCGCATAATAAATCAACAAGAATTGAGAGAACCAAACATAGGTCCAGAAAATTGAAAATGCGAAAATAAATTTTCCTAAATCGTGCATTTGACTTTCATTCACCCATCCAAAATATCCTTTTTCTTTCAATAGAATAATGGTTAATGCCATGGTAGCTAAACCACATACCCATAGCGCTGCAAAGTTATACCATGCAAACATAGTCGAGAACCATTTTGCTTCTAAAGACATGATAATATCAAATGCAAAAATGGCAGAAGTAAAACCAAATACCACTAAAAATATGGCAGAAACTTTGATGCTCTTATTGTAGTTTACTAAACCGCCTACTAAGTCTTCGTTTAAAGTATACTTTCTTAGTACGCGCATAAATAATGACCACACTATTAAAAAGCCAACAACACGAATCATAAAGAATGGCGTATTTAAATAACCAGATTTACCACTAATTAATTGGGAAAATTCTGGACTATTATGATCTGTTAAAGCTGGGTTTGCCCAGTTTTGGTACAAATGCCCAGTTGCTAAACCAGATGCAACTACTGCAACTAAAATTAATCCTGCCCAAGGCAACACCGTACTAAAAGCAGAAGGCACTCTAATTAAAGAGGTAGACCAACCTGCATTAGCAACAAATTGCACAGCAATAAAAAACAAACCAGCCACACAAATGCCAGTCATATAATAGCTATTCAACAAAAGATTTGCGAATGTACGGTCTGCTTCACCAGACATGAAACCAAATGCAACTGTTGCAATGCCTAATAAAATCATGATGATCGCCCAGCGTTTAGCGCTAGAAGAAAATTCATATTTCTGAGTTAAATCGAAACTTGCCATCAGTATATATTATTGTAATTTTTGTAACTCGTGAACGTATAAAACAATTTTCCATCTTTCTGCTGGACTTATTTGTGAAGCATGCGGACCCATTAAGTTCACGCCGTAAGTGATGGTATGGAATATTTTTCCATCCGTTAAATCTTTCATAGCTCCGCCTCTAGAAGAAATTCCAGTTGCATATGCTGGTGGCGCTGGAAATTTACCCGAAAGCACAATTGCACCGTCTGCTTTTCCTTGCATGCCATGGCATTGTGTACAGAAATTTGTATACAAATTTTTACCTTCTGTTAAAGCAGCAGTATCATTTGCAAATGGATTAACCAACTCTTTAGAAGCGGCTTCGTATCCAGCTAAATTATTTTCGTAATGGAATTTGCTCCAACCCATTGGAATGGTACCATCTACAGGGTTTTGTGCTGCTTTGCCATCTTTAAAACTTGCCGTAGGTTGGTCTGGATTAGGTGCCAATGCACGATACATATTCGGGGCATATTCATAACCAGGGTTTCTCTTACTGTGATAGCAAGAACTTAAAGAACCAATGGTCACAAAAGTACCAACAGCGACTATAAAAATCTTGAAACTATTCTTCATCATAGCTAATGTATTTTCTTTCATTGTGTTTGATTTCAATTGCACCAGCTTCTTTTAAAACGGCATCAACTGAATTAATATCATTTAAACTTGCGTCAATTGCAATTACAAATCTGTCGTTTGTTGCTCTTAGATCCATTACTCTTGGTGCTCTACCTGGGAATAAGTGATTTACATAGAAGAAGGTGAATACCATTCCATAAGCTGCAAATAAAACAGTTAATTCAAACATGACAGGAATAAAATCTGGGAATGCAAATGCTGGTTTACCACCAATATTCATAGGCCAATCTATTACCAACATATAATATACCATTGTAAAAGCGGTAATGGTTCCTAAAAGACCGAAACAAAAAGCGGCAATTGGCAGCCTTGATCTTTTAATGCCTAATTTATTTTCAATTCCGTGAATTGGGAATGGCGTGAAAACATCTTCAATAGCTATATTACTTTTTTGTAATTGATCTATTCCCGACATCATCACATCTGGATCGTCAAAATGTCCTAAAATATATTTTACTTTACTCATCTCTTTTACCTCGTTAATTTAGTTTTTAGCATTTTCTACTTCAATACTTCCATTGTAACCTTCTGGAAGTGCTGCGTGTCCATGTTCAATTAATTTAAGTTTAGATTGTTCCGAAGAACCTTTCAATAATAATTTTACCTCCGCCATTGCAATTGCAGGTAATACCCTCAAGAACAATAAAAATAAAGTGAAGAATAATCCTAATGAACCAATAAAGATGGATACGTCAACCCAAGTTGGATAGAACATGGCCCAACTTGATGGTAAATAATCTCTGTGTAGTGAGGTAACAATAATTACGAAACGCTCGAACCACATACCAATATTTACGAAAATAGAAAGTATCCAAGTTGCGGTTATGCTTGTTCTAATTTTTTTGAACCAGAATAGTTGTGGTGAAATTACGTTACAAGTAATCATTGACCAATACGCCCACCAGTATGGACCCGTAGCACGGTTAATGAATGCATATTGCTCGTATTCTACACCAGAATACCATGCAATAAAAAACTCTGTTCCATAAGCAACACCAACAATTGAACCGGTTAGAATAATAATTTTATTCATTGATTCGATGTGCGCCATGGTGATGTAATTTTCAAAACCTAACACTTTTCTGGCAATTATCAATAATGTTAATACCATTGCGAAGCCTGAGAAAATTGCACCTGCCACAAAATATGGAGGGAAAATAGTTGTATGCCATCCGGGTATTACGGAAGTAGCAAAGTCGAATGATACAATGGTGTGTACCGATAATACAAGTGGTGTAGAAACACCCGCTAAAATTAACGAGACAGTTTCAAAACGTTGCCAAGTTTTTACCGAACCATTCCAACCAAATGATAGGATGGAATAAATTCTTCTTCTTAATCCTTGAGCACGGTCTCTGATAGTGGCAATATCTGGCAACAAACCAGTGTACCAGAAAATTAAGGAAACAGAGAAATAAGTAGAGATAGCGAAAACGTCCCAAACTAATGGAGAGTTAAAGTTAACCCATAAAGAACCGTATTGATTTGGCAATGGTAATGCCCAATGAAAAAGCCATGCACGGCCCATGTGCGCTATAATAAATGAAGCCGCACAAATAACGGCAAAAATAGTCATTGCTTCGGCCGAACGATTGATGGAGTTTCTCCAGTTCTGACGAAATAATAAAAGAATAGCAGAGATTAAAGTTCCGGCGTGACCGATACCTACCCACCAAACAAAGTTGGTGATATCCCATGCCCAGCCAACTGTTTTATTTAAACCCCAAGCACCTATACCATTCCAAAAGGTATAGCTTACTGCGACTAACCATAAAAGCAATCCGGCAACTGCAATACTGAATCCGATCCACCAAGCTTTGCTTGGCATTCTTTCTACTGGGGCGCAAATATCTTCAGTAATTTGACTGTAGCTAATGGCTTTACCAGTGATTAACGGTTCTCTTATTATTGATTCGCTGTGAGATGACATACGATATAAATTTTATCCTTTTAAATTATGATTCTATTGTATTTCTAACTTTGGTCATGTAACCAATTCCAGGTTGAACATTGATTTCTTCTAATACGAAATAAGTTCTATCACCTTTAATTAATTTTGCAACTTCAGAATTTGGATCGTTTACGTCTCCGAAAACAATTGCATTTGCTGGGCAGCCTTGCTGACAAGCGGTTACTACATCGCCATCTTTTAATGGACGGTGTTCGATTTTCGCTTTTAATTTTCCAGCTTGAATTCTTTGTGCACAGAAAGAACATTTTTCCATTACTCCTCTAAAACGAGAAGTAACATCTGGGTTTAAAGCCAAGTAAGCTGCTTCGTTATGTAAGTAATTTGCAAAACGATCATCGTTCCAATAATTAAACCAGTTGAAACGACGCACTTTGTATGGACAGTTGTTTGCGCAATAACGAGTACCAATGCAACGGTTGTAAGCCATTTGATTCAAGCCTTCTGATGAGTGCATGGTAGCTAATACAGGACAAACTGTTTCGCAAGGTGCATGGTCGCAATGTTGACATAACATTGGTTGATGAATTACTTTTACATTCTCGTAATTTTCAACTTGATTATATTCTTTTTCTCTTGTAATTTCTTTACCTGCATTATCTTCGAAAGTATAATAACGATCGATGCGAATCCAATGCATTTCTCTACGACGACGCACTTCATCACGACCAACAACAGGAACATTGTTTTCGGAGCTACATGCTACAACACAAGCGCCACAACCAGTACAAGCATTTAAGTCGATGGTCATTGCCCAATGGTGATGACCATTCTTTTGGTATGCTGCCCATAAATCTGCATGGTGCTCGCCTTTGCTTTCGGCATGTTCGCCAGATGCATGGTGCTCGCCTTCTGCAGCAGGCTCATGACCTGCATAAGCTGCTAAAGTTTTTTCCTTGATGATATCTCTACCTTCAATGGTATGATGCGTTTGTGTTTGTGCTAATTCGTAACTGCCTTCTGCTTTTACTAATTCAATTGATGAATTATAATTTTGGAAAGTTCCATTTACTATAGATAGGAATGGGTAAATATTTACTCCAACATTAGAGCCTGCTTTACCAGCTGCCGTTCTACCATATCCAATAGCAGCAGAAACAGTGCCCATTGCTTGGCCCGGTTGCATTAATACTGGAAGTGTTACGGTATTATTAGCAGACTTAATAGTAACCATACTGTTTTCTGTTAAACCCATTTCTTTTGCAAAAATTGGATTAATAGCAGCGTAGTTATCCCAAGTTACTTTAGAAACTGGATCTGGCATTTCTTGCAACCAAGGGTTGTTTGCATGCTCGCCATTTCTGATCGCAGTGTTTTGGTATATAGCCAATTCAACAGCGCTTGTATTTTTATTTGCATTGCGAATGGTATTCGCAACCGCGTTGATGTCTTTATTAAATGCGTATGATTTTGCAACTTGTTGGTTGATTATTACCGATCCGCTTTGCAAACTTGCTTCCCAGAAATTAGTAAACGTTCCGGTGTTTGCTACAGATGGATAAATATTTTTCTCCCAATATGCTTTTATATATGCTAAATAATCTGAAGGTAAATCTGCCCACATTAACAATGATTGAGCAGCTGGTCTCGAATTATATACCGGTGCAATAGTTGGCTGAACCACACTGTAAACGCCAGTTCTAGCAGAAACATCATCCCAAGATTCTAAGAAATGAGTGTTCGGTGCAATCACATCACAAGCAGCAGCCGTTTCATTTGCTCTATCAGCAAAAGATACTTTCAATTTTACTTTAGCCATTGCATTTGTAAATGCACTTGCTTGCGCAAAACTGTAAGCAGGATTTGCACCTAAAATAAATAAGGCGTCTACTTTACCCGCATTCATTTCTGCAAGTAAGTCTTGCATTTCTGCATCGTTACCTTGATATTGATTTGATAAATTATCTAAATCGATGGTGCTACCGTAGTTACCTAAAATTGCATTGATGGCGTTGATTACTACTTGAACAGAAACATCATTAGCACCAGAAATTACTAAAGAGCTTCCTTTAGCTGCCCATAATTCTTTAGCGATGGCTGTTAATTTTTTAGCGAATGGTAATTCGGTTGCCGTTACTTTTGCGGCACCTGCCAAAGTTGCAAGCTCATTGTATAAAGCAATTACAGCGCTTCCATGTTGAGAAGGCTTGATGGCAATTCTTGCATCAGCATTGGTACCAGTCATACTCAAACCTGTTTCGATTTGAATGTGACGTGACATTTTTTTGTGTTCTAAACTTTTATGATTTCTTAAAGAAACATATTGCTTAGTGAATTCTACAGGAGAAATCCAAGTACCTAAAAAGTCTGCATCAAAACTAACTACAACAGCAGCTTTGTCAAACTTGTAAGATGGAATGCCTGCTTTTTCGAAACTATTTTTATTTGCATTAATGATACCTGAATAAGAAGTGGCATCAAAAATTACTTGCTTTACATTTGCATACTTACTTGAAAAATCTGCAATAACAGATTTTGTAGATGGAGACAATATAGTATCTGTTAAAATTCTAATGTTGCCGCCTTTTGCTGCGATTTCTGCTAAACTTGCTTTCACTAATTTGTCTGCAGCATCCCAATTCGAATCTACTCCTTTAACAACCGGATTTTTTAACCTAGCTGTATCGTATAAATCTAATACAGCAGCTTGCGCTTGTGCGTCCGTACCACCATTAGAAATAGGGTCGTTCGGGTTACCTTCTATTTTAATAGGGCGACCTTCTCTTGTTTTAACCAAAACACCTAAGCCATTATAGTTGGAAGTATAATAGTTAGGAATACCTGGTACAATTTCTTCTGGCTTAATTAAGTAAGGGATTGCCTTTTGCACTGGCGCTTCGTTACAAGCTGCCAAAGCAACTGCACCCATACCAAATCCTAAAGCTTTTAGGAAATCTCTACGAGGAGTTGGAGTGTTTACTTTAGACTCCGTTAATAATTCATCAATTGGAAGTTCTTCTGCAAACTCATTTCTATTAAGCTTAACAAATTCGGGGGTTGCGTGCAACTCCTCTAAACCTTTCCAATATTTTTTTTCGTTATTTTCCATCATTTATATGACGATATTTTATTATATAAATTATTAATAATGACACTTTACACACTCTAAACCACCTAACAAAGCAGCAGTAACTTTTTTGCCTTTTTTAATCTCTTCGTGCGCAGCAAGAATTTTATCGTAGTAAGCATTTCCTTTTGAATTAACCTCTGTTGTTCTGTGACAGTTAATACACCAGCCCATAGTAAGTGGTGAGTATTGATATACTTCCGTCATTTTCTCTACAGGACCATGGCATTGCTGACAAGCTAAACCTGCAACTTTAACGTGTTGCGAGTGATTGAAATAAGAGAAGTCTGGAAGGTTATGAATTCTAACCCACTCAATTGGCTTCGTATTTTTTCCGTAAGTACGGGTATCCGGATTGTAATCTAAAGCAGTATAAATCTTTTTGATTTCTGGAGAAATTTCACCGTTGTATTTTTCAGTTGCTTGTACATAGTTATGGCAATTCATACAAACGTTTAACGAAGGAATACTTGCGTTTTTAGATTTGAATGCGCCTGAGTGGCAATATTGACAATTAACCTGATTGATGCCAGCATGTAATTCGTGAGAGAATGCAATTGGTTGAACTGGTTGATATCCTGTATTTACATTGATGTTATACATTTGATCCCATGCCCATCCACTAAATATAAAAAGGAATAACATCCCTGCATAAAATACTTTTTTCTTGTTTAATAAAACCCATTTGAAAGTAGATAGTTTTTCTTTTATTACATTAACAATTGCATCAACAACTTCCCCATTATTGATTCGAATTAATTTCTCTAAAGAATTAATAACTCTGTTTAATACATAAACTACTAAAATTAAAACGGCAATTAATATAACTAAACCTATGATGGTGTAATCATTTACAGCGCTAGCATTTGCACCCGTTCCAGCTCCAGCCGCATCTGCTGGTGCAGCTTTTGGCTTGTCGCGTTCTGTTTTTACATAAGCAAT
>Ga0102879_1001049_pt1 | contig 11578 bp, 10 predicted proteins | sample Colrivmet1548B02_FD_78187 | JGI IMG/M metagenome (GOLD analysis project Ga0102879, IMG submission 78187) | Estuarine microbial communities from the Columbia River estuary - metaG 1548B-02 | ecosystem: Environmental > Aquatic > Marine > Intertidal zone > Estuary | place: USA: Columbia River... | reverse complement strand
CTATACTCAGAAGAAAAGCACAACAAGTCAGAAAATCTTTACTTCTTAGGAGGCAATACCGTAGAGTTTGTCTCTACAGACCAGCCACAAAAAATAAGAGGTCGTAAAAGAAACTATCTGTTTATTAACGAGGCCAACGAGGTGAACTACGAATCTTGGATGCAGTTAGCACTAAGAACCACAGATAAGATTGTTTTGGACTACAACCCTTCAGATTACTACTCTTGGATATATGACAAGGTAATAACTAGAGAAGATACCGACTTTACCATCACTACCTACAAAGACAACCCATTCCTTGAGAAATCTTTGGTGGAGGAGATTGAAAGACTAAAGGATGCCGACCATGAATATTGGAGAGTTTATGGTTTAGGTGAACGAGCAATATCAGAAGCAACTATTTATACCCATTGGAAACGCAGACGAAACTTCCCAGAAGGAGGGGAAATATTTTATGGACTGGATTTTGGCTACAACAATCAAACCGCACTGGTGCGTATCAAACACTTCGATAACGAGATGTTTGTGGAGCAACTCATCTACGAAACTAAAATGTCTACCTCACTACTCATCGATAGGCTAAAGGCTTTTGGCTTTGACAAGCGTACAGAGATATTCGCTGATGCTGCTGAACCCAAGACCATAGCTGAGATTAATAAGGCTGGATTTAGCCTTAAAAGTGCCGTTAAAGATGTTTTTGCTGGTATTAACAAGGTAAAGTCATTTCCGTTGATAGTTAAAAGCGATTCGTTAGATTTGTTGGATGAGTTTAAAAATTATAAATGGAAAACTGACAACGATGGCAATACGTTGGATGAACCAGTTAAGTTTAGAGACCACTTGATGGATGCCATGAGGTATGCCATATACTCAAAATTTGCCAAACCAAAAAGAGGCTGGGTAGTATAGGCTAAAAATTTGTTACTTTTGTAAAAATATCATATAGCGTGAAATTAACTGACATATTCGGAGCCATTAACCCTTTTAACCAAAAGGCACAAGCTCCTAATGGAATGATACAAGTTACCAGTCCATTTGCTGATTTTGGAGGATTACTTGCTGGAAGAACTTTATACCCAGAACTTAATCAAAGAAAATTCGTAAACGATTACGATAACAATAGTGAGGTGTATGCCATCATTAAGCGTATATCAAAAACTGTATCAACTGTTCCATTTTACGTTTACAAGGTAAAGGACAAGAAATCCCTTACAAGATATGCAGCACTCACTAAAAACTCAACTACTACTCAAGACTTAGCTAAAGCAGAGTTAATGAGAGTTAAGGCTGTAAGTGAGATTGCAGATTCCCCATTAAATAGCTTATTAGAAAAACCAAACGAATATCAATCTCTTTCTGAGTTTATTGAAAGCGTTATTGGTTATAAACTTATTTGCGGCAATTCTTTTGTATGGGCTAACCGATTAGAAAACGGTAAGGTTCAAGAATTAGTCGTGCTCCCTCCACAATACATGGCCATAATTTCTGATGGTACTATCAATGGGGTTGAAGGTTATTCTTTTACACTTGTTGGATGGGATTTCTTAGATGCGAAAGACGTAATCCATCTAAAATACTTCAACCCTTATTTCGACACCAATGGGTCACAGCTCTATGGGCTGAGTCCTCTTCAAGCTGCATATAGAACGGTACAACGTAGCAACGATGCGAAAGATACATCTGTTGGTATGTTACAGAATCAAGGCCCTAAAGGTATCTTATATGCTGATGAGTCTAATAACTTTGGACAAGAAGAAGCTGGTAAGTTAAAAGAAGATTTCTACAATCAGTACGGAACTAAGAGCCAAGGACAAATCGTTCAGAACGCTGGTAAGATTTTGATTGCTGGTGCTAAGTTAGGCTGGGTTAACATGGGCTTATCCCCTATCGACCTTCAGCTTTTAGAATCTGAGAAAGTTACCCTTAGAGAACTTTGTAATGTGTACGGTGTAAACTCTGCACTATTTAACGACCCAGATAACAAGACTTATAACAACATGAAAGAAGCTAAGAAGGAAATGCTTACGCAAGTAGTACTTCCAGAATTAGTGGCACTTCGTGATGCTTTCAATAGATTCTTTGCATCAGAAATTGGCAATGGCTACTATATCGATTTCGATATTACTGTGTTCCCAGAGTTACAAGAAGATATGAAGGAGCTTTCTGGTATCTTATCTCAATCTTGGTGGATTACTCCTAACGAGAAAAGAGCAGCTATGCGTTATGATACATCAGCAGACCCAGCTATGGATGAAATCTTTATCCCGGCAGGTTACTTACCTATCGATGAGCTTACTATGTTACAAGACCCTACAAATGCTCAACAACAAGGAGATTACAACATACCACCAGTAAAGTAATGGCTAAAATAGTCACTCCTTCTCAGCAGTTCGCCTTGCAGCAAAAGATTGCAAGGAAGTCAGTAAGAGAGTATCAGCCTAAAATATTGGCTGCTTTACAATCTGACTTTGACAGAGCAGCTCAGTTGGTTAAGGATTACGGAGTTCAGCAAACTATCAATAATCAGAATGCGTTATTTGACGGCAAAGAGATTAATAATATTTTACGAACTTTGTACGAGACGACTGGCGGATATACTGCCATGACGTATGAAAAGATATTTGACAAGTTTAAAAAAGCAGAATCAGTAGATTTAGACCCTCTGAACATCATGGATGAATGGTTAGCGTTTATGTTGTCTTATTGGACAACCTATAGCGGAACTAAGATGTACGGAATTGAAAATACTACCAAGAATGAGATTACAAGGATATTGAACGGCTCTATTAGATACGGACAAGAAAATAACTTGAGTCTTAACGAGGTTAATTCACTTGCGATTAAAAACCTACAAGAAGGGAAAATTAACAACGCAAGGAGTCTGCTGATTGCAAGAACGGAATCACATCAAGCATTAAGTGCTGGTATGATGGGTGCAGTTAAATTTGTTAACATACCTTTGCTAAAGCAATGGGTGGCAGCAGATTATCCTGCTAAGAATAATAGGTATAGAAGTTGGCATCGAACATTGGATAGACAAACCAATCCAGATGCTGGAGGAGTAAGAATACCGATTAATCAGCCGTTCCTTGTGAATACGCCAGAAAGAGGAGTAATTGAGATGCAATACGCACATGATGCAAACGGAGGTGCAATGAATAATTGTAACTGTAGATGTTGTACTGTGTTTATTGCTTAAACAAAAATATATGAGTAATTTTTATAACAAGAAAGCAGTTAGTGGTGCACCAGTCGATATGTCTGATGACACAAGAACCATTGAGGTTTACTATTCTGCGTTTGGTAATGTAGATAGCGATGGCGATGTAATCATGCCAGGCTCATTTACAAAGTCTATTAAAGAGAATGGCCCACAAGCAAAGAATAGAATCTGGCACTTGTTCAACCATTCTACAGACAAACCAGTAGCGAAGCCAAAGGAATTGGTGGAAGATGCTTTTGGTTTAAAGGCAATCGTTAAGATGCCTAATACAACTTTAGGTAGAGATACTTATGAGCTGTATAAAGACGGTCATATCACAGAACATAGCATTGGATTCCAGACTGTAAAGTCTCAAGCTAAATCTGGATATAACGAGATTCAAGAAATTAAATTGTTTGAAGGTTCCTCAGTTTTATGGGGTGCCAATTCTAATACGCCAACCGTTATGGTTAAGTCTGAAATCAAGTCAACTCTAATTGATGAGATAGCTAAAACTATTAAGTCATTGAGAAATGGTTTCTATACTGATGAAACTTTTGGTTTGTTAGAGTTAAAGCTCAAGCAATTACAACAATATCTCGCTGAGATGGAAGAAGATGAATCAGTCGCTTCGGAAGAACAACCGCCAGTAGATGCTCCAACTGAGTTGCAACCAGTAGGTGAATCAGAAGATGAGGCATTGGAAGAAGAAGAAGACCCGATGGTTTCCATTGAAATTGAGGTAAACAAATATTTACAATCATTTAAAATTTTCAACTAATGGTAGAAGAAATTAAAAGTGCATTCGAAGGCATCAAAACAGAAGTATCTGGAGCAATCGAAAATGCAAAAGCTGAAAGTGCAGTAGCAGTAGAAGGCTTAAAAACTGAATTAGAAGAATTAAAATCTCAAATCTCTGTAGTTAAAGATGCTGCAGACAAATTAGAGGCAAAAAGCAATCGTAAGACAATGAACGAAAATCAATTTAAAGGTTTCAATGCCACTTTAGGTGAGCAAATTGAAAAGAATGCGGACAACATCGCAAAATTAGGTCGTGGTGAAATGAAGAATACTTCTTTCATTATGGACACTAAAGCAGTAGGTAACATGACAGAAGCAGTTAACTTGACTGGAGATATTCCACGTCAATATGCTAATCAAGTATATGCTTTACCTTCTCGTAAAATCCACGTTAGAAGTTTGTTACCAGTAGGTACAATCTCTCAAGGATTATTTACTTTCCCTAAGGAAACTGGTGGTGAAGGTGCAGTAGCTAACCAAACTCAAGGTAGTGCAAAAGCTCAACTTGACTTTGATATCGCTATGACTAATGCTCCAGCTCAAGTTATCGCTGGTTACGTTAAAATCTCTCGCCAAATGTTAGATGACGTTCCTGCTATGACTTCTTTCTTACAATCTCGTTTGTTAGAAAAATACTTAGTAGCTGAAGATGCTCAGTTATTATTCGGTTCTGGAAGTGGTGTTAACTTACAAGGTATTACTGGTGTAGCAACTGCTGCAACTGGTGCTTCTACAGTAGATGTTGAGCAATTAGTACAAGCTATCGCACAAGTTGAGGCTTCTGACTATAGTGCAACTGGTATCTTGATTAACCCTTCAGATTGGGCTGCTATCGTAAACACTAAGAACACTAACTCTGCGTACTCTTTACCAGGTTCTACAGTGGTTACAACTGATGGTCAATTATCTATCGCTGGTATTCCTATCTTCAAGTCTACAGCAATCACTGTTGATAAGTTCTTGGTAGGTGACTGGTCAATGGGTGCTCAAATCATGCAACGTAATGGTATCTCTGTTCAATTCTTTGACCAAGATGGTAACAACGCTGTTGAGAACATGATTACAGTTCGTGTTGAGGCAAGAATCGCTTTCCCTATCTACTATAACGGAGCGTTTGTTTATGGTGATTTCGGAAATGTTGCCTAGATTTTGGCAACGTGGCTTAGGCTATGTAGCATAATAAATGCTAAAAATATAAAGGGGGCAGCCGCAAACTGCCTCCTTTTTTATGTCTACTATATTTTAGTTATTTTTGTAAAAATATCGGTATATGCAGATTATAAGGGATGTCACAACCACAGTAGAACCAGTTTCAGAACCAATAACATTGTCTGAAGCTAAGAACTATCTAAGGGTTGATTTTGATGATGATAACGACTTAATTAGCTCTTTGATAACTTCTGCAAGGGTTAGATTAGAGAAATATGCTGGTGTGGCTATGACGGCTCGTACTTTACAAGTTGTAGCTTATGTGGATGAGTTCATTGAACTACCATACGCACCACTTAACAATATCACTAAGGTTGAATATTGGAATAACGATAGTTGGGTAGAAATTACTATACCACAATACAACGTATTAGGAACTACCTATAAGAAAATATACATGAACTCTTTTAGTCACATGGAGTTTAGATTTACTTATACTTGTGGTTACGCTACAACTCCTGCAGTGATGAAAACAGCCTTGTATAAGATACTTGCTGATTTATACGATTACAGAGAATCTTCTGTAGAGGACAGCAAACCAAATGCTAACATAGCATCTGCATACGAACTAATGAAGCCATTTAAACGAGTAAGCATAATATTATAATGATAAGTAGCTTAAAAAATAGAATTACTTTTCAATCTAAAGTATCAGAATCTGATGGTGCTGGTGGTCAAGTCTTAACTGATGTTGACTATTATACTTGCTGGGCTGAGATATTTAGGGAGAATCAAAATAAAACAAACATAGCTGGTAAGGATTCTATATCAGATAACATTGTTTTTAGGATAAGAGATGCTCAAAGTATCTCTATTTCTAATGACCTTACTATTGCTTATCAAGGTAATATCTACTTGATTAGCAGCGTTATAGATGAATTTGACAATAAGAATTATTTAAGAATCACTTGTTCTACCTTAAAGAGAGTTGGTACTTGGGATAGTATTACTGCTTTCTGGGAGAATATTAGTACAACCTGGGAAACTACTTAATGTCATTTTCAATAGATAAAACGAGTAGCATAACTAACCTATCAAGAAGGTTAAAAGAGGCACCTAATGTTATTACACAAAAGGTTCAAGCTATCATTAATCAAAGTGTGATTAATATAGAAAATAACGCAAGGGCTCGTGCTCCATACGGTGAAACTTACAAATTAAAGGGTTCTATTTATAGCACTCCTTATAATATGAATGCAGGAGCAAAGGTTGGGTCAACTGCTTATTACTCTCCATTTGTAGAGTTTGGTACTGGGCCATCTTTCCAAATACCATATTATAGAAACTTAAATATGAATAAACTTGAGGGCTATGCACAGACATTTAAACGGAGTAATGGAAATTTAGTAAATTTGCCCCATAGACCATTCTTATTCTTGGCGGCTTCAGAAGAACTATATAAAATGGTTAATCAAATTAAAAAAATTAAAATATAATGGCTACTCTTCAAGGTAAAGCGGTAAAAAATACATATAGACAAGTATTACAGATTGGTGCTAATAATGTTGGAGTAAGTGGTACTTTACAGCCAGTACAAGATGGCGGTGGAGTAAATACTGCTTTATCTCTTTCTACTTTAGCTGCAACCGTTAATGGTGATTTAACCGTTACTGGTGATTTGATTATTACTGGAGGTGGCTTACAGATTAAGGAATTGATTGATGATACAGTAGCCGCTTTGATTAGAAATGGTACTGGTATTACTTGGTCTTATAATGATGTTGCTAATAGTTTAACTCCTACTATCACTATTGCAACTGTAGATGGTGGTGTTCAAGGAGATTTCTTACAACTTAATACTGGTGCTGGTGAAGCTAATGCTGTAGCTAAGATGTACTGGAATACAGTAGATGGAACTAATTACTTAGGGTTAATGGGTGGCAATGTAGTATTGCCAATAGGTCAAAAAGAAGTTGCAAGAGTTCTTAATAACTCTGGTAGCATATTAAATAAAGCTGCTTATCAAGTAGTTAAAATTGCTTCTGCTCAAGGTCAAAGATTAGCTGTTACTTTAGCACAAGCTAATAATGATGCTAATTCTGACGATACATTAGGATTAGTAGCTGAAAATATAGCTAACAATCAAGAAGGTTATATAACTTCAAGTGGTTTAATAACTGATGTTGACACTACTGGAGACTTACAATTAGAAGATTGGAATGATGGAGATGTTTTATATCTTTCTCCGACTACGCCAGGTGCTATTACAAAGGTAAAACCTACAGCACCAAATCATGTAGTAATAGTTGGATTTGTGGTTTATTCTCACAAGAATAATGGTAAGATTTTCGTTAAGGTAGATAATGGCTATATGCTTAATGATTTACATAACGTAAAAATTACATCTGTAGCTAATAATAACATATTAAAATATAACTCTTCTTTAGCTGTATGGGAGAATGTAGCTGGTACTACAACCAACATAGCTGAAGGAACTAATTTATACTATACTCAAGGTAGATTTGATTCAGCTTTCGCTGCTAAGAGCACAACGAACTTGGCAGAAGGAACGAATCTTTATTTTACAACTGCAAGAGGTGATGCAAACTTTGCAACTAACTTTGCAACTAAAACAACTACTAACTTGCCAGAAGGTACAAACTTGTACTTTACTAATGCAAGAAGTAGAGGTGCTTTAAGTGTAACTGCTGGAACTGGTATTGCTTACAACAGCACTACTGGGAACTTCAATTTAGGTTCTATTCCTAACGCAAGTTTGACTAATAGCTCAGTTACTGTGAATGGCCTTTCTTTGGCATTAGGAGCTTCAATAAGCCTTACAACTACTAATATAGCTGAAGGTACTAACCTTTATTGGACAGACGCAAGATTCGACTCAAGATTCGGTACAAAAACTACTACTGATTTAGCAGAGGGTACAAACCTTTACTATACTCAAGCAAGATTCAATACTGCTTTTGATGCTAAGACTACTACAGACTTAGACGAAGGCACTAACTTATATTACACAGATGCTCGTTCAAGGGCAGCCTTCAGCGAAAACGCTGTTGGTTTAGACTATTCTTCTGGAAGTGGTATTCTTAGCTTAACTGCTGGATATTCTATTCCTACAACAGTTAAATTAGGTCAATACGATACAGCTTACAATCGTTCTATCGTATCTGCTGCAGTAACTGGTACATCTACTAAGACTTTAACCTTAACAGAACAAGATGCAAGTACAATTACAGCTACTTGGACTGACCAAGGTATCACAACAATAAACGGAACTACTAACCAAATAGCAGCTAACACTGTAGGTAATACTACAACTGTTGGATTCACAAATGATGTTACTTTCCCTAACAACGTAGTTGTAAGCGGTAACTTAACTATCAATGGTACTGCCACTTATGTAAATACTCAATCAATATCTTCTAAAGACCCATTGTTTGAGGTTGCTAACGATAATAACACTACAGATGCTGTAGACATAGGATATTATGGTAGATATTATGATTCAGCTCAAACTCGTATTGAGTTTACTGGATTGTTTAGAGATGCTTCTGATGCTGGTAAGTTTAAGTTCTTTACTGGGTTAGTAGACGAACCTACAAACGTAGTAGATACTACTGGAACTGGTTATACTGTTGGTACATTGGTTGCTAATGTAGAAGGTAACTTAGCTGGTACAGCAAACGCTGCAAACGTGCTTTCAACTGCAAGAACAATCTCTGCAACTGGAGATGCTGCATGGTCAGTTAGCTTCAATGGTAGTGCAAACGCTACTGCTGCCTTAACTTTAGCTAACACTGGAGTTACTGCAAGTACTTACGGTACAACAACTGCGGTTCCTACAATAGCTGTAGATAGCAAAGGTAGAATCACAAGTGCTTCAAATACGAATATTGCTTTCCCAGTTACAACTGTAAACGGTGCTTCTGGAACTGTTGTTTTAACAACATCAAACATTGCAGAAGGTACTAATCAATACTTTACAACTGGTAGAGCACAAAGTGCAATTAGTTTAACAACAACTGGTACAAGCGGTGCTGCTACTTATAGCGGTGGTGTAATTAACGTACCTACTTATATTGGTGGTTCTGGTACTGCAAATGAGATTGCTTACTTCTCTACAACTGGAGTAATTAGTTCATTATCAACTGGCACATATCCATCATTAACTGAATTAAGTTATGTTAAGGGTGTTACAAGTTCAATTCAGACTCAATTTAGTGGCAAACAAAACGCATTAAGTGGTACTGGTTTTGTAAAGATTAGTGGCACAACAATAAGCTATGATAATAGCACATACTTAACAACAAGCGCTGCATCATCTACTTACTTACCTTTATCTGGTGGTACATTAACTGGTGCTTTAAATGGTACAAGTGCTACTTTTAGTAATTCTGTATTTGCAACTGGAGGTTTTGGAAGTGCAATATCTTCTCTAAGTGCATGGGGCAGTTCAATTGTTGCACCAATTATTGAAGGTATAGCAGGTAACGCAATCGCTAACTACAATGGTGGAGGTGGTTCAGCCGAAATGTATATTGTTTCAAATGCCTTTTATAATGGGTCAAGCTGGGTAAGAAAAAATGCCTCTTCTTCAGCTATTCTAACAATGAGTGGTGTTAATAATACTATCAGTTTTGGAGGTGCAGCAACGGGAACTGCTGGTAGTGCTTTTACCTTTAGCAACATACTATCTATGAATGCTTCTACTGGTGCTGCTACATTCTCAAGTAGTGTAAATTTAGCAAGACCTGCAAGTGGTGCAACTTTATTGCAGTTATCTGGTTCTGCTGCTTATGGTGATACTTCTACAATAAATTTATGTGACGGAAGGTCATTTATAAAATCAACAATATTAACAACAGCAAACGGAGCTACTGACATTACATTTGGAACTTATAATGATGTAGCTATTGCTGAACGAATGAGAATCACATCGTCAGGATTTTTAAAAGCATCTAATAATGGAACTTATGTTTCTACATCTGGTGCATCTCACGAATTATATAGTTCTCAAAATTCGAATTATGGTGTAATTATTTCACAAGCATCAGCTGTGCCGTATGGATTAAGCATTAGATATACTACTGTTTCTCCAAATGTAACTGGAGACCTTCAATTTATTGCTTGTGCTGATACAACTAATGATAAATTTATTGTTTGGTCAAGCGGTACTACAGTAAATAGGACTGGAGTGTATGGTACTTTATCAGATGAAACATTAAAAGAAAATATAGTTGATACTACCCCTAAACTTGATAACTTATTAAAATTGAAAGTTAGAAACTTTAATTTTATTGGAGAAGATTTAAAACAATTAGGATTTGTTGCACAAGAAATGGAGGAGGTATTCCCTAATATGGTTGATACTGATAAAGAAGGAATTAAGTCAGTTAAGACAACTGTATTAATACCAATGTTAGTAAAAGCTATGCAAGAGCAACAAGCTCAAATAGAAGAATTGAAAGCATTGATTGCAGCTAAATAATTTTACCTAAATTTGTAAAAATAACCAAATATGACAATAACATTAAACGCAGAGCAAATTAAGCAATTAGATGGCTTTTTTCAAGAGTTACCGACAAAGTATGGCTTACCCCTTATTAAGTTCTTTGGTGAGCTAAATGAGGCTCAAAATGGCCAACAAACGGATTCTAAAGAAGTAGAGGTAGAAGGATAATGAAAGACTGCGGATATGCTATACGAAAGGCTTATTTCGACAAGATAAATGCTAACTCCTACGAGTTATCGGTATATGATACCATAGCTCCAGATGGTGCCGAGCCTCCATTCTTGTTGATAAGTTCTCAGACATCAGTAGAGAATAGCGACAAAACAAGCTATAACTTTGATGTAAGCATACAGTTTGACATTGTATATAGGACATTTAAGTCTGGAGAGGTAGGTCAAAAGTCAGTAGATGAATGGGCTAATGACTTATTGGAAATCATAGGAGTAGCTCCTGCAGATTACCCAAATGCTTCTCCAGATTTCAAAATAGTTACAAGAAATATGGTGTCAAACCAGGCTACTTTTGACTATGTAGAAGAAACATATATTTTTAGAAGAGTTATAGTGGTAAACCACTTTGTAACTCAAATCGGATAATATGTACTTATATAAGATACTGAACAAGAATACTGGGAAGGCTTATATAGGGCAAACAATAAATGAGCCAAGAGTTAGGTTTAGTTACCATAGACAAAGGCTAAAGAAGGGTACTCACGACAACGAGTACCTTCAACGTTCTTTTAATAAACATGGCATAGATTCCTTTATGTTCTATACCATCTTAAAAACTGATGACTTAGAAAGTCTTAATCTTTACGAAGAGCAGTTCATTAAGATTCTAAGAGCAACAGATAGAAACTTCGGATATAACATTAGACCAGGTGGTGCTAATACAAGATT
>Ga0102879_1001038_pt1 | contig 11678 bp, 8 predicted proteins | sample Colrivmet1548B02_FD_78187 | JGI IMG/M metagenome (GOLD analysis project Ga0102879, IMG submission 78187) | Estuarine microbial communities from the Columbia River estuary - metaG 1548B-02 | ecosystem: Environmental > Aquatic > Marine > Intertidal zone > Estuary | place: USA: Columbia River... | reverse complement strand
TTGTGAAAGAAGCGCTGATCAGGAAATTTGGTGCTGCTTGGTATGAAGAACTGGCCCTTGTTGCCGCAACTTTAAAAGCAGCTGAAAAAGGATCCGAAAGCAACAAAAAATAGGCCACTTTTTTTCATTTTTTTTATTGCCAGTTCCCAGCCTAGTCAGGGCGGGGCTTAAACCTACATTTCAACATTAAGTGTTAAAAACTTTAATGTTAAGTCTCTGCTTTTGCGGTCAGAACTCAAACATTTTTAACCATCTTTGTTAACCGAGTAAAGCACTTCTGAGTGCGCTGTGAAAAACCAAAAAAAAAGACCCAATGAGCAACAATGTAGAGCCTATTTTAACTGAGAATCCAGACCGCTTTGTAATTTTTCCAATCAAACACGATGATTTGTGGGAGTGGTACAAAAAATGTGAAGCTTGTTTCTGGACGGCAGAAGAAATAGACTTGTCAGAAGACCTCAACGATTGGAACAATAAGCTCAATGAAGACGAACGTTATTTTGTAAAGCACATCTTGGCCTTTTTTGCTGCTTCTGATGGTATTGTCAATGAAAATCTCGCAGAGAACTTTGTGAGTGAGGTGCAGTATGCGGAGGCAAAGTTTTTCTACGGTTTCCAGATTATGATGGAAAACATTCACTCGGAAACATATTCTTTACTCATAGATACTTATGTGAAAGATGAGAAGGAAAAAAACAAACTTTTTAAAGCTTTGGAAAATTTTCCAGCGATTAAAGAAAAAGCAGATTGGGCCCTTAAATGGATTGAATCTCCAAGTTTTGCAGAGCGTTTAATTGCCTTTGCAGCCGTAGAAGGTATTTTCTTTTCTGGTGCTTTCTGTTCAATTTTCTGGCTTAAGAAACGCGGCCTAATGCCAGGATTGACCTTCTCCAATGAGCTTATTTCAAGGGATGAGGGCATGCACTGTGACTACGCCGTTCACTTACACAACAACCACCTGATTAATAAAGTGCCTAAAGCGCGTATTCGCGAGATTTTAGTAGACGCTTTAAACATAGAAAGAACATTTATTACAGAGTCCCTTCCTGCCAGTCTCATTGGTATGAATGCGAAACTCATGACACAATATTTAGAGTTTGTTACCGACCGCCTTTTGGTTGAATTACAATGTGAGAAAGAATACAATGTGAGTAATCCATTCGATTTTATGGACATGATTTCATTGCAGGGTAAGACAAACTTCTTTGAAAAACGCGTTTCAGAATATCAGAAAGCTGGCGTTTTAAACAAAGATCAAGATGTGAATGCCCAGAATATTAGCTTTGACGCAGATTTCTAAGCAATACAACTCTTAAAGCCTACCGGAACCAGCCTGCTGGTTCTTAAAATACTGTTAGATTCATAGTCAAATCTACTCAAGCTTGGTTTGGAATACCTAATGCCAAACCATCTTGGGTCAGTGTTTTAGCCCCTAAATCGAACAACTAAACCAAAAACAAAGCAAGTAAAATGTACGTATTAAAAAGAGATGGCAAGAAAGAGCCCATGATGTTTGACAAGATCACGGCCCGCGTAAGAAAATTGTGTTATGGCCTCAACGAAAGGGTAGACCCAGTGAAGGTTTCTCTTCGCGTAATTGAGGGACTATACGACGGGGTAACCACCTCTGAGTTAGACAATCTCGCTGCGGAAATTGCTGCTACAATGACTACAACACACCCGGATTTCGCCAAACTTGCGGCGAGAATTTCGGTATCTAACTTGCACAAAAACACCAAGAAGTCTTTTTCTGAAACCATGGAAGACTTATATAAATATGTGAACCCTAGAAATGGCAAGTCTTCTCCATTGTTGTCAGATGAGGTGTACCAAGCTATTATGGACAATGCAGAATTATTGGATTCTACCATTATCTACAACAGGGACTTTGGCTATGATTATTTTGGTTTTAAAACCCTAGAGCGTTCTTACTTGCTTAAGCTCAACGGTAAAATTGTGGAACGTCCACAGCATATGCTTATGAGGGTATCCGTGGGAATTCACCCCACAGATATGGATTCCGCAATAGAGACTTATGAGCTTATGAGTAAAAAATATTTTACCCATGCTACCCCCACACTCTTCAACTCCGGGACCCCGAAGCCACAAATGTCTTCTTGCTTTTTATTGGCCATGAAAGACGACTCCATAGACGGTATTTACGACACCCTAAAGCAAACTGCCAAGATTTCTCAGTCTGCGGGAGGTATAGGGCTGTCTATTCATAATGTAAGGGCTACAGGCTCTTATATTTCAGGAACGAACGGAACTTCTAACGGTGTAGTGCCTATGTTAAAGGTCTTTAATGATACTGCGCGCTATGTGGATCAGGGAGGCGGAAAGAGAAAGGGAAGTTTTGCCATGTATGTAGAGCCATGGCATGCAGACATCTTTGATTTCTTAGACCTTAAAAAGAACCACGGAAAAGAAGAAATGCGTGCCAGAGATTTATTCTATGCCATGTGGATTCCAGATTTGTTTATGAAACGTGTAGAGGCCAATGCAGAATGGACGCTAATGTGTCCTAATGAGTGTCCAAACTTGTTCAACAACCACTCCGAAGCCTTTGACGAATTGTATTTAAAATACGAGTCAGAAGGTAAAGGTAGAAAGGCTATCAAAGCCAGAGAGCTTTGGGAAAAAATACTAGAGTCTCAAATAGAGACAGGGACCCCTTATATGCTGTACAAAGATGCAGCCAACAGAAAGAGCAACCAGAAGAATTTAGGAACCATACGTTCTTCTAACCTCTGTACAGAGATTATGGAATACACCTCTCCAGATGAGGTAGCGGTCTGTAATTTAGCTTCTATTGCCCTTCCAATGTTTGTAAAAGACGGTGCCTTTGACCACAAAGAATTGTTCAAGGTGACCAAAAGGGTGACCAAGAACCTGAACAAGGTCATAGACAGAAACTACTATCCAGTAAAAGAGGCAGAGAATTCCAATATGCGTCACAGGCCTATTGGTCTTGGGGTGCAAGGATTGGCAGACGCTTTTATTATGCTGAGATTGCCTTTTACTTCTGACGAAGCCAAGAAACTCAATGAAGAGATTTTTGAAACCCTTTACTTTGCCGCATTGACCGCTTCTATGGAAGAGGCTAAGGCAGACGGTCCTTACCAATCTTATAAAGGATCTCCTATTTCTCAAGGAGAATTTCAACACAATTTATGGGGCATTAAAGATGAGGAACTCTCAGGCAGATGGGATTGGGCTAAACTGAGAAAAGATGTCAAGAAAAATGGGGTACGAAACTCATTATTGGTAGCACCAATGCCCACAGCTTCTACCTCTCAAATTCTAGGAAACAACGAGTGCTTTGAGCCATATACCTCTAATATTTATACCAGAAGGGTATTGTCTGGAGAGTTTATTGTGGTAAACAAGCACCTTTTAGAAGATTTAGTGGCTCTAGGACTTTGGGACGAAGGTCTTAAGCAAGAGCTGATGCGTGCCAACGGTTCTGTTCAGCACATCGATATTATTCCTCAGGACATTAAAGAGCTTTACAAAACCGTTTGGGAGCTTTCTATGAAAGATATTATAGACATGTCTAGACAACGTGGCTATTTTATAGACCAGTCTCAGTCATTGAACCTGTTTATGGAGAACGCCAATTATTCTAAATTGACTTCTATGCACTTCTATGCTTGGAAGAGTGGTTTAAAAACAGGGATGTATTATTTAAGGACTAAGGCAGCAGTAGACGCCATTAAGTTTACCTTAGACAATACGGCCAAAAAAGATGTGCCCGTAAGCGTAGCAGCAGAGGCAGAAGTAGCTGCAGCAACACCAGTGAAAGCAGTACAGCCTGAAAAGGTTCCTGCTAAAGAGCAAAACGTGCAATTAGAAGAGGAAGTAAAGCCCCTAACACCAGATGAAATGCGCGCCTTAATTGCGAAAGCAAAAGAAGGGCAAGCAGACGACGATTGTCTGATGTGTGGTTCTTAAACAGGGTTTTACCCCCAATAAAAAAGCCCTCCTAGTGACTACTAGGAGGGCTTTTTATTTAGGGTCTTAGGATTCATAATGGTCTAAAAATGAAGCGAACTCAAAAGACCAGACATATGTCTTCGCTAATGAGTTCGCAACTCCCTATATTCAACGTTCTTAAATGAATTTAAAATAATTCTACTTACCCTATAAAAATAATATTTTTAAGCAGTCCTTTCAGACTAAAAAGACAATCAGAACATTATTATAGACGAACGGTTATAATCTATAGATTAAATTACTTATTGCAACTTTAAAAGGTGTATGCTTTCCCTCCCGTTAACGCTTGTAAATCCTCACATGGTAGATATTCTCCAGGCACTGGAAGGTAGGCCAAGACCTCTTCTCCTACGTACTCAGAGCTCTTATACGACCAAATGGTTTTGCCTCTTAATTCATAGGCAAATTCAGTGGCTGGTCCTGGAGCCTGACCCATAGAAGGGGCTGTCTTAAGTGTTTTTTCTAAGGCTGTGGTAATGGCCAAAGCATCTGATCCTCCGTTCTCTGCTGCCAAAGCAACAAAAGCTTCCATACCTTCCTTAATTCTCGCCTGGTCTTCTGGCTTTAGAATTTCAGCATAAAAACGGTCTATAAACTGTGGTACATTTACTTCAGAAGCGCCAGGCGTATCTGTTTTAGGCAGTATCACGTCTACAGCAGTCGTCAAAAATGCCGCCTGTTCTGCGGTAAAAAACTGAGGGGCCCATCCTGCATCAGCTGTAGCGTTACAGCTTTGTAGCATGCTGAGAATAGTTGGCGTTGCCGCCATATAACCCAGTCCAAGTCCAATATTTCTAAGGGCGTTTCTTCTTTCCATTATAAAAGTCCTTTTTTAAGTTGTTCTGCAGCATAATTGGCTGCTCTGGCTGTAAAAGCCATATAAGTCAGTGAAGGGTTAACGCAAGAAGCAGAGGTCATAAAAGAACCATCTGTTACAAATACGTTAGGGCAAGTATGCACCTGGTTGTATCCGTTTAATACAGATGTTTTAGGATCTCTTCCCATACGCGCAGTGCCCATCTCGTGAATACCAAGACCTAAGGCACCTGGGTTGTCATAAGCATTTACATTTTTGAATCCTGCTTGCTCTAACATGGCCACCGCTTGGGCTTTCATGTCTTCCCGCATTTTCCATTCGTTGTCTTTAAACTCAGCGTCAAAAGTCAGGGTAGGTAAACCCCACTCATCCAAGTTGTCATAGTCTAAGGTAAATCGGTTTTCTTCGTAAGGCAATACCTCTCCAAAGCCCATGATTCCCATGCTCCAACCCCCTGGTTTTAAGACCGCTTCTTTGAGGTCTTTTCCAAAAGCGTGCTCTGCAATGGCTTCTTCCCAGTTCCCTCTAGAAGCACCTCCTTGGTATCCAAAACCTCTTAGATAGTCTTTTTTAGTATCGGTGTCTAAGTTTCTAAACCTTGGGATATACACCCCGTTTGGTTTTCTGCCTTTGTAGTATTTGTCTTCAAAACCGTCAAAAGTACCATTGGCACCTACCCCCAATTGGTGGTCCATGATGTTTCTGCCCAATTGATCAGAGTCGTTTCCTAATCCGTTGGGGAAACGTTCAGACTTAGATTGCATTAAAATAGCAGAAGAAGCCATGGAAGAAGCACAAAGGAATACGATTTTGGCATTAAATACCATACTTTCTTTGGTTTCTCTATCGATCACTTTAACTCCAGAAGCTTTTCCTGTCGCTGCGTCATAAATGACTTCGTGTACAATTGAATTGGCCCTTAAGGTCATATTTCCCGTACGCTCTGCTGCTGGCAAAGTAGAAGACACAGAAGAGAAGTAACCCCCAAAAGGACAGCCTCTAATACAGCGGTTTCTAAATTGACACTTGCTACGTCCGTCGTATTTCTTGTCAGAAGTAATGTGGGCCACACGACCTGCGGTCACTACCCTACCTTCAAATTGTTCCGCTACCTGCTCTCTAAAGTGCTGTTCCACACAGTTGAGTTGCATCATAGGTTCAAATTTTCCGTCTGGCAGTTGGGAGAGGCCTAGGTTTTCTCCACTTACTCCAATATATTCCTCTACACGGTCATACCATGGGGCAATATCTTTATATCTCACTGGCCAATCTACCGCTATGCCATCTTTAGCATTGGCTTCAAAGTCCAGGTCACTCCATCTGTAGGAGTGACGCCCCCACATAATAGAACGGCCTCCAACGTGGTACCCACGCATCCAGTCAAAACGCTTGGTTTCGTTATATGGATGGGTCACGTCGTCTACAAACCAATGACTGCTTTCTGCACGCACCGTATATCCGGTTCTGGCTTGTTTTTCTTGTCTTGATTTTTGTTCAGGAGTTAAGTCTCCATTATTTGGCATATCCCAAGGGTCTAAATTAGCCGTTGGATAATCCTGGATGTGTGTCACCATACGCCCGCGCTCTAACACGAGGGTTTTAAGGCCGTTTTCACACAATTCTTTGGCTGCCCAGCCACCGCTTATTCCAGTTCCTACGACAATTGCGTCGTATGTTTCATTGGAATCATTATTAGATAAGGTGCTCATGATTGGTGATTGTTTGTTAAAAATATGACTAAATATAGAATTAATTTTTTACATTTATTCGCATTAATTTAAGATAATTACAAACGAAAACGTTGTAGTTTTCAGGTATTTACATAAAAATACCGCTTCATTATTAAATCCAACTATATGATACTTAAAAACTTATCTATCCGTTCTGCTTTTTCATTGTCCTTGGCCTTTGTTTTTGCATTGAGCAGCCTCTCGTGTAAAGAAAAAACCACCAAAGAAGCCCCTTCTCAAGAAACAGCTGTTTTAACAGCGCCTAATTTTAAACTTTCTTTGGCCCAATGGTCCATCCATAAAATGATCAATGAAGGCGGTTTAGACCCTTATGCTTTTGCAGAAAAAGCCCATGACTGGGGCTTTGAAGGCTTGGAGTATGTGAGTCAATTGTACAACAAAGAATTACAACCCACTAATTACGGTCCAGAGGCCATGGCCAATTTTGTAGCCAAGTCTTTGGCAGAAAGTGAAAAATACGGCATGCAAAATTTACTGATCATGATAGATGGTCAAGGAAATTTAGCCACTACAGACGCCGCAGAAAGACAGGCGGCTGTAGAAAACCACTACAAATGGGTAGACGCTGCTGCAGCCTTAGGTTGTCATTCTGTTAGGGTAAACCTGGCAGGCTCTAATGACCCTGAAGTATGGATACCAGCCGCTACAGATGGATTGAGCAAATTAGCTACTTATGCAGCTACTAAAAACATCAATGTGATTGTGGAAAACCACGGGGGACTTTCTTCTAACGCTGGACTATTGGTTCAGGTTATGGAAGCAGTTAATATGGATAACGCGGGTACTTTACCAGACTTTGGCAACTTTTGTATTGCTGCAGAGTGGGGTGCAAGCGGGCGCACTTGCTCAGAGGAATACGACCGTTATAAAGGGATAAAAGAAATGATGCCTTATGCCAAAGCCGTAAGCGCCAAGTCGCATGACTTTGGCCCAGAGGGTCAAGAAATTCATTCAGATTACCCCAGAATAATGAAGCTAGTGAAAGACGCTGGTTACAACGGTTTTGTGGGGGTAGAGTACGAAGGGTCCATCCTTTCAGAAGAAGCAGGAATTATTGCGACCAGAGATTTGCTGATCTCATTGCAATAATTCAATAACTCAATTTTAATACAAAGGGATGACCAAAGTGGTCAAGCCTCATTTAGCATAAATAGCCACTAAATAAACACAAATGAAGACGACTATTAAATTACAGCTTTCCACCATGATGTTCCTAGAATTTTTTATCTGGGGCGGGTGGTTTGTAACCCTTGGGACTTTTTTGGCCAAGAACTTGAACGCAACAGGAGCAGAGTCTGCAATGGCTTTCTCTACCCAGTCTTGGGGGGCTATTATTGCCCCTTTTATTATTGGGCTTATAGCAGATAGGTATTTTAACGCCGAGCGTATCTTAGGGGTCTTACATTTAATAGGCGCAGTTTTAATGTACCAAATGTATGGCGCAACGGATTTTGCCACTTTCTATCCTTATGTATTGGGTTATATGATTGCTTATATGCCTACTTTGGCATTGGTAAATTCTATTTCCTTTAGACAGATGAAAGATCCCGCAAAAGAATTTTCATTGGTGCGGGTTTTTGGAACGATCGGATGGATTGTAGCAGGACTATTGATTAGCTGGTTGGCATGGGATGCTCAGGCAAATGCCAATGACGGAATGCTTAAAAACACCTTTCTAATGGTGGCTATTGCCTCTGCAGTATTGGGATTATTTAGTTTCACCCTTCCTGCTACACCGCCGCAGGCCCAAGACGGAGAAAAGCAATCTATAGGCTCTATCTTAGGATTAGACGCCCTTAAATTATTGGGCGACAGGAATTTCCTGATGTTCTTTATTGCCTCAGTCCTTATTTGTATTCCATTGGCTTTCTACTACCAAAACGCCAACCCATTTCTGTCAGAAATAGGGGTAGCGAATCCTACTGGTAAAATGACCATTGGTCAGGCTTCTGAAGTACTCTTTATGTTGTTATTGCCTTTGTTCTTTAAGAAATTTGGCTTTAAGAAAACCATCTTGGCTGGAATGTTGGCCTGGACGCTGCGTTATATTTTATTCGCCTACGGAAACGCAGGGGAAGGGGCTTTTATGCTGATTGTTGGTATAGCACTACATGGAATTTGTTATGATTTCTTCTTTGTCTCTGGACAAATTTACACAGACACCAAAGCAGGAGAGAAATACAAATCTGCCGCACAAGGACTCATTACCTTAGCCACTTATGGTGTGGGAATGCTGATTGGTTTCTGGGTAGCGGGACAAATTTCAGACGCCTATTTACTGTCAGACGGCAGCCATGATTGGACCAATATCTGGTTGTTGCCAGCAGCCTTTGCACTTGTTGTGATGGGTCTTTTCGCCTTGTTCTTTAAAAATGAAAAAATAGCATACAAATCGTAATATATTATCCATAGCATGCAAAAAATTAGATTAGGAATTTTAGGAGGTGGCGGAGATTCACTGATTGGGGTACTTCACAGGGTGGCTTCATTTATCAACGACAATTATGAAATAGTAGGGGCAGTGTTTAACCCAGACTGGGAGCAGAACATTGGTTTTGCAAAGCAAATAGGACTGCCTACCAATAGAATTTACAAGGATTTTGATACGCTTATAGCAGAAGAGTTAAAGCTTCCAGCAGCAGAGCGTATTCAAGTGTGTTCCATTTTAACGCCTAATTTTCTTCATTTTCCTATGGCCAAAAAGCTCATGGAAAACGGTTTTCACGTGATCTGTGAAAAGCCCATGACCAACACCTATGAAGAGGCTAAAATACTCGCTGCCCTTCAGGCAGAAAAAGGGGTGGTTTTTGGGTTAACCCACACCTATACAGGTTATCCTATGGTGCGCCAGATGAGGGAGATGGTCAAAGAGGGTGTGCTGGGAAAAATTCAAAAAATTGATATTCGCTACTACCAAGGTTGGATCAATCCCATTATTCACGACAAGGAAAAACGCAGCAGCACATGGAGACTAGATGCTAGTAAAGCGGGAATTTCTTGTTGTATGGGAGACATTGGAACCCATGCATTTAATATGGTTGAATATACCACAGGACTCAGAATAGCCTCCTTATTAGCAGACCTAAACTATTTATACGAAGACAACCAAATGGACATAGATGGTAATATTTTCCTTAAAATGGAAAATGGGGTCAAAGGTATTTTGCGTGCCAGCCAGATTGCCACCGGAGAAGAAAACGGTTTGGCCATAGCCATTTATGGAGACAAAAAAGGACTGCGTTGGGAACAAGAAAGCCCCAATGTATTAAAAGTATTGTCAGACAATGAACCCCTTCAGATATACACCCCTGGCCATGCATACAACAGCGAATTGTCTTTAGGAGGGACCAAATTGCCTCCAGGACACCCAGAGGGAATTTTTGATTCAATGGCCAATATTTATTTAGGGGTGGCCAGAGCCATCAGAAACCAACATCCAAATTCAGGAGAGTATCCTACGGTAGTAGACGGAGTGCGCGGTTTAAACTTTATAGAAAGTGCTGTAGCCTCGCATAAAGCAGGCAATGTATGGGTCTCCTTAGACGCATAAAAAGGCCTTTTAATCAGACCTTTATTACTAAGAATACGGGCGTAAAAGCCCATAAAAGTTAAAAAGCATATGAAAACGATCAAAGGGCCAGCGGTATTTTTGGCCCAATTTGTAGACAGCAAAGCCCCATTCAATACCCTAGAGGGTATGTGTCAATGGGCTGCAGATTTAGGCTATAAAGGCATTCAAATCCCTACTTGGGAATCTTTTCTCATAGATTTAGACCTGGCAGCGGACTCTAAAGATTACTGTGACACCCTTAAAGGGACCATCAATAGTTACGGTTTGGAAATTACCGAACTCTCCACCCACTTACAAGGACAGCTTGTGGCGGTGAACCCTGCTTATGACAGTATGTTTGACGCCTTTGCTCCTAAGGCCCTTCACGGCAATCCAAAAGCCCGTACCGAGTGGGCTATTGAAACGGTTAAAAAGGCGGCTACGGCTTCCAAGCATTTGGGCCTAAACGCCCACGCTACCTTTTCAGGCGCCTTGCTTTGGCACACCATGCACCCATGGCCACAGCGTCCTAAAGGACTGGTAGAAATGGGCTTTGAAGAATTGGCCAAAAGATGGTTGCCTATTTTGAATCATTTTGACGCCCAAGGGGTCGATGTTTGTTATGAAATTCATCCAGGAGAAGACCTGCATGACGGTGACACCTTCGAGCGCTTTTTAGCGGCTACAGGAAACCATAAAAGGGTGAATATCTTGTATGACCCAAGCCATTTTGTGTTACAGCAATTGGATTATATTACTTATATAGACCACTACCACGAATTTATTAAGGCTTTCCATGTAAAAGACTCAGAGTTTAACCCTACCGGTAAGAAAGGCGCCTTTGGCGGATACAACGACTGGCAGGACCGCGCAGGTCGCTACCGTTCTCTGGGAGATGGGCAAATAGACTTTAAGACCATTTTTTCTAAGCTCACCCAATACGGCTGTGATGTTTGGGCAGTGATGGAATGGGAATGTGTGATTAAATCTCCTGAGCAAGGAGCCAGAGAGGGCGCCAAATTCATTGCAGACCACATTATTGAAGCCACCCAAAAAACTTTTGACGACTTCGCTGGGGCAGCAACAGATCCAGACCAATTAAAACAAATTTTAGGACTCTAATTGCGGGTGCAAATCCAAAACCAACCTATAAATCAACCAATATAACAACACATACAGATTCATTTAAAATAGTATTATCATGAAAAAAGCAATCACCATTATGGCCGTAGCCATAGGATTAACGGCTTGTAAAAATACCCCAAAAGAAGCCGCATCGGCAGGGCCAGAAATTGTTTCCCTAGGAACAGAAATGCAAGAACAGCAAGAATGGACCACTTTGTTTAATGGAGAAGATTTCTCTGGCTGGCATGCTTATAATGGCAGTGAAGTACCAGATGCATGGAAGATAGAAGCCGGTGCTATGGTGTTTTATCCGCGGGAGAAAAAAGAAGGAGAAAACCTCAATATAGTAACAGATGCCTCTTATGAAAATTTTGAATTGTCTATTGAATGGAATATTTCAGAAGGCGGAAATTCAGGAATTTTTTGGGGGGTGGTAGAA
>Ga0102879_1001025_pt1 | contig 11785 bp, 13 predicted proteins | sample Colrivmet1548B02_FD_78187 | JGI IMG/M metagenome (GOLD analysis project Ga0102879, IMG submission 78187) | Estuarine microbial communities from the Columbia River estuary - metaG 1548B-02 | ecosystem: Environmental > Aquatic > Marine > Intertidal zone > Estuary | place: USA: Columbia River... | reverse complement strand
CAGTAGCATCAGTTCCAGAATATGTTTCGAACATAAATACACTATAGTTAGTTCCAGAAACTGGAAGACCTACTGTAGCATTGAAGTTACCAGAAGCCAACAAGTCTGCACCTTTAGCACCTAATTCTACGTTACCAGCAGTTGTAACTACCGCAGCCAAGTTAGCACCTACTCCAGCACTGAAGATAGGAGTACCAGTAACAGCAGTAAGGACCAAAGTAGTAGTACCAGATGCAACAACACGACCTCCCCAGAAAGGGTGGTTGTTAATTGCAGTACGGAAAGCATCAGCAATAGTAGTCGCAGTTGCACCTGAAGCGGCAGTAGTGTGAGTAAAAGTAGCTTGTACTTCGTTAGGCAAATTGTTACTGAAAGTTTGACCTTTCTCAGCACTCAAGATAATACGATAATCAGTACTATTCGCAGCAGTTGGAGTAATAGTAACAACACGATTCACCGCAGCAGTGTACACTTTGTAAACTCCGTTTTTAATTCCCAACAAAGGAATTTGGAAGTTTTGCAAAGCAGCTGGAGTAACGACAAGTGTGTTAGTTCCACCAATTTTTAAATACCCACCTTTGTTTACGGCAGTACCATCATCGGCAGTACCAGCGATGGTAGGGATACAATAATATTTTTGTGATTGTGACATAGTTGTAAATATTAGATAGCGAATTCAATCAGACCCATTTTGTCTGCAATACAATACAAACCACAATCAGAAAGAATGTGGAAGTCAACACCATCAACATCAGAAGTACCCAAAGATACAGACTGACCGCCACTCAAGGCAGCTTTAATAGTTGAAGGATCGCTAGACTCAAGACCAATCATACCAGGAACGTAGTTCGCAATCAACTCATCTTGGTTGAAGTGGTATTTTTGAAGAGCAGCGATATTTCCAGAACCATCAGCTGCAGGAACAGCAGTAGTATCGATGAAGTAGATAGAGTTGCTCATGCGAGGCTTACCATTAATAGTAGACAATTCACCACGGAACATCTCGTCATCCAATAAAGCCCAACGTACGAATTCGATTTCCAAACCAGCGTAAGCATACTTCATTACGTTCAAACCAGTTACAGAAGCACCACCAAAGGTGTTTGCAGTACCAGCGAATTTGATGTAGTCACCCAAGATAGTTTGTAAACGAGCCATAGCAGAAGATCCCATCAAAGCAACCAATTTGCGGCCACCTTCAGCAGAGATACGTACCATTTGCTCCAAGAAATCGTTGAATACAGATTGAGTCAATTCAGAAGTCAAAGACAAGTAAGAACCACCATTGTTGATGATAGACCAACGAAGACCACCGGTAGTATAATACTCACCATGAGGACCTTGTTTGATTTGACGCTCAGAGAAAGCATATTTGTACTCCAACTGTTTAGCGAATGCTTTCAAAGTTAGATCGTCATAAGACCTCCACCAGAAATCACCATTCCACTTAACAAAAGAAGCAGTACGATCTCTACGAGATTGGTGAGAACTTTCACGAGTTACAGAAGTCAAAGCATAATCTGTATCAGGAGTGTAGTTCAAAGTGCTCTTACCTGTACTAGAACGGTTAGCAGAAGCATCAAAGAAACGCTTTGCGTGTTGTCCAGCCAAGAAATGAGTACCAGCAGTAAAAGAACTTACACTATGAGGAGCAATAGTCAAAGCATTAGCAGCAGTATCAACTGCAACAACAATACCTTGAAACAAGTTACCATCAGCAACGATATCGCTAACACGGAATTTGCTTGCATCAGATACTGGAACCAATAACATACCACTTCCAGCAGCAGTACCATTACTAACAATTTTAGAGTAAACACCCAAGTTACCCAAAGAAGAAATCTCTACTTTACTCTGAGGAGTAGAAATAGAAGAAGCCAACTTAGAAGTAAGCTGAGTCAACACGTTATAACCATAATCTTGGCTATACACCATTGCCATTTTATTAGGCAAAGAAAGTCCCTTAAGCAATAAAGATTGGCTTAAAGGAAGATTTGAAATAGTTGACATTTTTTAGTTTTTTTTGTTTTTTTGTTGTCCCTTTTTCATCAGCCAGGGAACATAGCTGCAAAAGCCTCTTGTGCGGCCTCAAGTCCTGAACCAACGCTACGAGAACTCGAACTCATGTTTTTACTAGGATTACTCACTTCAAGAATAACCTGTTCTTTACCTTCGTTACGAGCCTTTGTTACATTGGCCTTTACTAAGTCTTTTCCATATTTCATCCATAGAGATACAGAATAAACTTTTTCGATGTCGAAACTACCATCTTCATTTTGAAGTGTAAATTCTTCATTGATGAATTTTTTCAAATCATTTGACATTTCGTCCGTGATTTTTAATCCATAAACTTCTTTACCTACTACTTCTTTAGAATAATTGTCTAGTTCGACTTCGTATTTTTTAGCAATAGCCTCTTGAACTTCGGATGTCTGTTTATTATTTGCTGTCAATTGTTTCAATTTATCAGCATTTTTATTATCAAACTTCTGTTTAAAGTTTTCGGCCCATTGTTTCTTTTGGAAAATAGACGCTGAATCATATTCGTAATTTGCTTGTTCAATTTCTTCCTCTGTAAGATTCATAAATTCTTTCAAGCCCTCTTTTACGATTTTATCATCCGCCCATTGTGCATAATCATCAATTTGATATTCCTTTACAAAGTCAGCAAGTGTTTTGCCTGATTTTTTGTATTCGGAAATAAGTTTCAAATCATCATCTAATTCAAATTTTGGTTCTGCTACCTTTGGTTCGGCAGGCTTAAGATTACCAGTATTTGGTTCATCAGAATTATCCCACCACTCTTGAGTATTGGGTGTTGGTTCTGCTTCATTTGGTATTGCTTCTGCTGGGATAGGTTCAGCAATAATTGGTTCTTCTGTGGTAGGTTCTGCCATAGCAGGTTCTACTACAGGCACGGTTACAATCTGATTTCTTAACTCATCAGCAAGGTCATTCATGAATTTTTCGCTCATATTTGTATCAAATTTAATTATTTATTATTAATATTACAAATTTATTATTGTTGTGGTGGTTGTTGTTCTTGTCCTCCGCCCATAATTTGTTGCATCAAATCGTTCGGCATTTCTTCTCCATTAGCTGTTGATTTTTCAACCATAGACGAAGCCATTTTTCCTTGCACATCTAATTCTTTACGATAATTAGCACCCTCTTCTTTCATTACGGCTGCGTTTTGTTGTTGGGCCATTTGCTGTTCTTGTTGTGCCTGTTGCATCATTTGCATCATGGCTTGTTGTTTTTCAGCATCTCTCTTTTTCTTATTCAAAGAGTATTCCAATTCACTCATCAACTCAGTATAGGTCTTCGCTCTTTCAATTCTCAAATAGTCAAGCATATCAATCATTTGATTTTGCATAGCTGCTTGAGCCAAACCTAATAGACGTTCTCTTGATGCATCATCAATAAAGTCTTTTACTTTAATATAAATGCCAAGTTCTTCGAATTGAAAATCTTTAACAATCTTAAGCCATTGTTTGCCACGAGTTCCAATTACTGGAATTTCTTCTTCACTCTCAGCCATTAAAGAAACTTTAAATTGATTTAAAGCAAAACCCAATTCTTTTTGTATGAACTGAATAAAGCCTTGATATAAATAAGTAGTACCCAAATTAGATTGAGCAATTGTGCCTGCTTGGGTTTTAGCACCCACATAACCACTTTGTTGTCCCAAAGCAATTTTTGGAACTGAAACAATTTCTTCCATTAATCTTTCTTCTTCATTCCTTAAAGAAATAAGAAGATTTACATTAGGATCTAAAGTCATATCTACAACCTCTACCATCTTGGCTTCTTGACCAGATACAAAATCTTCTCCTGTAGCAGAGCCATCTGTGATGTGAATACCAATACGCTCAAAATCAGAAATAACATCTTTAGCAGTAGAAGTACCAAGTTTCTGTCTATTAATTAAATAAACCTTTCCCTTACTGCGAGTCATCATTTTTGTAATTTCATTGGTAATGTAATCGATGCGATCTTGGTGCTGGTGCAAACGAGCAACTACTGAGCGATTTTCACCCATTACCATATTAGGTATAAATACTTTTAGTGGTAATTCAACGTCACCAGGATTATCATGCTTGCGAACTTGATTTGTAATTTCCTCAAAGTCAACTACATATTTGTTACCAATCAATGTTCCTTTATAAATTGTTTTAGTCCAATATTGACTTTTGCGACCATTACGAATCTTCGAGTAGTGAGTATTACCAAACTTGTCACCAGATTTCTCATAACCTAAATCTTTCATTCCAATCCAATATCCGGTTACACAAGCCAAGGTTGGAAGATTGTTGACGTTAAAAGCCCAGTTGGTTGCGTAGGGGTGTGTAGTCAAATCCAATAGCTGATACAGATTGTTCATATTAATCTGTTTAATCTCCTCTAGTTCGGCAGTAGTTAAAGAGTCTTGATATCTTTCTACGATATCAGTAATATTCAACCAATCAATTTTTCCTACAAAACGAGCATCTGTATTAAAATCGTCATCTTTCGCCCTATCTACAATAAGATTGTGAGGAAGGATAACATCAAAATATTGTTTTCCATTTTCTATTCTGTTTTCAAGTCCTACGTATCCCCCAAGTAGAGTATACAAAAAGGCTTGTTTAAATTTTTCTAAATAACCATTACGCAATAAAATATCTTCGCACATGGTAGTTGCTATAATTTCTGAATACTCTTTATAGTCATACTCCATATATCGATATACATCTTCGGGTATTTCGAATTTTTGGTCAGCATTGCCTAAAGGGTTATATTGAATTCCAAATTGCGCCATTCTCTCAAATAGTTCTGGCATATCAAATTTCAATAAGGACTGATCCAATAATTTTGTTTTTTTATTGATAGTCGCCTTGCTTTGAGATTTAACACTTGGTTCAATATTCTCAATCATTTTAATGGCGTTACCCACCATATAGTCAACCAAAGAAGTTACCTTCTGTCCATTAATCCATACTGTAGGCAAATCACAAGAATTTTGGTCTTGTGTGGTATAATAATAATCTTTGTTATATTGTCTTCCTAAGTAGTAGGTAAACATTCTCACCACCTCATCAATGGGGTTTTCTAAATCATCTTTTTTTCTAATTCTAGAAATCCTATCGTGTCTCTTATTAAAGTGAGACATAATAAACTTGATGTTATTTTTGTACCAGTCCTTATTCTTCTCTCCAGTAGATAGAAATTGATTTGGTTGATTGGTTATAGTAAATGCCATTACTTACAAATTTAGTAAAATTTAATGATAAAACACAATTATGGCATTTAGTTATTCGTAGTCTCTGGTCCTAGTCTCTGGTTATCTTCGTCCTAGTAACACTATTTTCTTGGGTGAACCACTATTTAAACCATACCCCCCTTTCCCCCCTTTCCTTTAAACAACTAAAAAAAAGTCGTTTGTGAAAATTGGTTCAGGTGTGGTAGTGGTTGTGATTCCCAAGATACTTTCTCGTTCATCCCCACACAGTCCATCAAGACATACCCCCATCAAAAAGTAAGGACTGCGGTGCAAACATAATATGCTTTTCTTAAAAAATCAAGAATCTTGTAATTTTTTTATTGTGTATTCTATAAACTCCCCCCCTTTGGTTACAATTACCTTATCTACGATCAAACGGAAAATATACTTGTCGTTGAAGTTATAACGCTTCTGAAGTATGTCTATAAATGGTTTAACTGCATTGTCGATATCTGAGGCCACATTGGAAAACCCAATACGCAAATGAAGTTCTATGGGAATCTTGTCCCAATTAATTTTACAAGGGGGTAAAGAGTACAAAAGCAGTTTTTCGTACAGTTTATATTTTTCTGATTTGAATCGTCTGCCTTGCCAAGCTTCGTTAACTGATAAAGGCTTAACCTCTATTTTGTTTGAAAAGATTACTGTACTCTTTGGAGAGGTTTTCATAATTCACTTCTAGATCGTGGAATAAGAATAATTCCACCGGCAATCCGAAGAATTCAGAAACAATGTACGCCTGCTTTAAGGAGTAGAGTCCTTTGTCTTCGTACAACACTTTATTGATGCTAAGATCAATCTCAACCCCCATAAATTCTTTAATTTTTTGAGCCGAACACCCTTCCCCGTGGATACGATTGAGGAAGCGAACATTTTTCCTGAATCTATCCGATAGGTGTTGTACTTGTTTTTCGATTTGCGCATCGTAGTATTCTTTTCTTACTCTAGATATCAATTCATTTTCAATTAGGATATTCAGTCCTCTTTTTTTGATACCAATGGTTTTACTTTCAAGCTCATCAAAAGTCATCAGATAGAAATTTTCATTTCGAACTCTTGGAGGTATCTTTCGTTTTCTTCAATGCATCGTTTAACTTCTTTCATAACGATGATTAATTTTTGATGATCGATTAAAGATTTTCCGTTCAAGATATTGTATACGTCATATTTTTGAATTCCCAAACGAGAAGTTCTTTCTACGATACGGGCCATATCGCCCCGCTTTAACTTGTTTTTTAATTCAAGCACTCTGCTTTTTAATTCGTTGTTCATAATATTCTACAATTTTACAAAAAAAATTTGTAATTTCAAAATTATATAGTATATTCGCCTCACAAATAGATAAAAATCATGGGTTTTAAAAATGGAATGGGTAGTAAAATCTACCTTACAATTCGGGAGGGCAAAATTGCCCACAAACAAGGAGATGCTTATGTTTTGTATGATTCTTTCGAGGGTCAAATCGTAGGTATTAGCACACGTGAAGGTAAGTACGGCACAGATTTGTGTTTAGACTTATTAGACAATGACAAGGTGTATCAATTGCAAATCAAGATGAAAGGTGAAGAGCCTACTAGTAAGCAGACTTCTTACTTCATTGCTTTTGCACATTGTTGCCCTGGTATTGACCCTAGCAAAAAGGTTGAGTTTATTCCTTCTTTGAAGATTGTTGAAGACAAGAAAAGGTCGGCTTTGTTTATCAAGCAGAACGGACAAATTCTTAAGTGGTCTTTTAAAGTAGGTCAAGATGGTGTTCCTGCACCAGAGGAATTGAAGAACAAAAAGGGGGAAGTGATTTCTACTGATTGGTCAGAAGTTGAAGCGTATCGAGTTGACAGAGTAAATGAGTTTACTAAAAAGGTAATTCCTTTTGAGCCTGTACACGATATTGTTGCTGATCATGCAATGAATCCTTACGTAGAGTCTTCTCAAGACGATGATGATCTTCCTTTCTGATGCCACGTGGTGTAAATAATACAAAATTGGCCGAGAAAATTGGAACTAAAGTTGAACCTGCTCATATGAAACATTATGGGCAGGAACAAAAGGCTATAATTCGGCAGTCTTCGTTAAAAAGTGCCGTTTCTTTGGTTGAGTCCATTGTTCCAAGATTGCAAGTCGATTTCACGGTTACAGATATTCGTAACCTTACTTTGGAAACTGCTGAGTTGTTCGAAGAATGGGTCTTGAGATAATTCAAATCAATAAGGATAAGAGCTACGATGAATGGATTCAGTTCCGTACTCGTGGGCTTGGGGCCTCAGAGATTGGTACTCTTATGGGTGTCAACTCTTGGAAATCTCCTGCTGAATTATACTATCAGAAGATAGGATTGATTCCACAGAAGACAGAACAAAACATTCCTATGTTCATGGGAACTATCTTGGAAAAGACTGTTGCTGAGATATTTGAGTATTGGGATGGTGATGACGAAAGTATGCTAAGGAACTATGAAAGCCAAACTAAAGTACGTACTTTGTACGAGCCGGTTGGGTATGTGGTTAATCCACAATATCCTCATCTTTTTTTCTCGCCTGACAGATTACAAATCAAATCAAAAAACTTAAGAATAAGAGATGGTAGAATTAACTTGGAAAATGTGGAAGCTGTTATTGAGATTAAAACGATTAGTGGATGGAGTAGCAAGCAGTGGGAGGGCGGTATTCCACCGTCTTATTACTTGCAGCTGCAAACCTACTTAATGGGTCTCGGAATTGATACTGGCTACTTAGTCGCTCTAGAAGATGGAAGAAACTTAAAGGTTCACAAATTCGATAGGGATCAAGAAATGATAGATATGATTGGTAGAGTAACAGCAGACTTCTGGTCATGTGTAGAAGCAGGTCGCCTTGCTTTAGAACTAGGAGAGGACTACGAGCAATATGCTCCACCGCCAGATGGCACGGAAGCCTACTCGGAGTTTTTAAATAAGAAGTTCGCCAATCCTGAAGATAACACGATTGTGTCTACACCAGAGATAGATGAGTGTATACTCCAGTACAAGGTGAAGAACTCAGAGATGTCTATTCTAGATGACGAGAAGAGGGAAGCAGCTAATTTCATTAAGAACTATATGGGTAACAATACGACTATACAATCCGAGGAAGGTAAAGTAACTTGGAGACCCAATGCTAAAGGAACTAGAATTTTCAGAGTTGGATGAAAACAAAGGATATCGAATGGTATCGGGCTATGTGGGAGTCACGTCCACACAAATGCCAGGAGTGTGGTATACATCTACAACACTTCAGTCCGATGTACATCTCGCATATCATAACAAAAGGAAGTTATCCGAGTCTGAGGAATCATCCCGAAAACTTTATGATCTATTGTTCGCAATGTCATCAGTTATGGGAATTTGGGACTCGGACGAAGATGAAGACTTATGATGAGGCTATGGAGATAATGGATAGACTAAAAAGAGAGTATCATGAATCACGGTAGTTTATTTAGTGGAATAGGTGGATTTGATTTAGCAGCCGAGTGGATGGGGTGGGACAATAAGTTCCATTGCGACATCAACCCCTTTAGTAGAAAATTATGTAGTTTTTATTGGCCCAAGGCCGAAAGTTATGACAATATCAAGACAACTGACTTTACAATTTGGCGAGGAAGAATCGATGTCCTCTCCGGTGGTTTTCCATGTCAACCATTTTCCCACGCTGGAAAAAGGATGGGAAAAGAAGATGAACGCCATCTTTGGCCTGAGATGCTCCGGGCAATCAGAGAGATTAGACCCAAATATGTCGTGGGGGAGAATGTTCGTGGAATCCTTAGTTGGTCGGACGGATTGGTTCTCGAAGAGGTGTACGCTGACTTGGAAGGCGAGGGTTACGAAATCCAAACGATTGTACTTCCAGCTGTCGGCATCAATGCACCACACAGAAGGGACAGAGTCTGGATTATTGCTAAAGACACCAGCAGCGATGGATGCCTACTCGGAGGGACTATCGAAGAAGCAGCAGGTATTCGGGAACTCTGGAACACTAGCTCAAGAGGTGGCAACGGGGTTCATATACAAGAGGGGTTTATTACCGACCCCGAACGCTTGCGATTGGAACTCGGCCAAGATGCCACAGACTTACATCGCCTCAGTTCTCAGACACAAGGAGAAAGGAGTCAATCAGCAGTTAACATTACGCCAGATGACAATGTTCATTCCGAACAAGGTGGACCATCCGAAATTTGGAACGGCTTCCCAATTAAATCCCCACTTTGTAGCGGAGATGATGGGCTTCCCACTGAATTGGACGGACTTGCCCTTCCTAAGTGGAGAAAAGAAAGTATAATGGGCTATGGCAATGCCATTGTTCCTCAAATTGCTTATCGTATATTTGCAACTATAGATAAAATATGAAATACACAGTAAGAGGGCCACGAGTTATTTTAACTCCCCCAGTAATTAAACAGAGTGTGATCGAAGTAGACGATAAGTTGAAAAGAGAACTGATGGAAAAGGAAATGAAGAAATGGTGGAATTTGACAGTTCTAGCCGCTGGAGATGAGGTTGTAGGAATTGAAGTGGGTGACGAAGTTTATGTCAACCCTATCTTCTTGCACAATGCCGAGAGAATTGAAATAGATGGCGTAGAACGCATGATTGTGCGTGCTGCTGATATATCTATCGTTTGGAAATAGTATCTTCGTATAGAATGTCCCCACCTGCATACCGTAAGATCTGCTCGTGGGGCTTTTTTTATACTCACAGTATCAATTTGCGCCCGTTTTTAAACTATTGCGCCTACTTTACTTATTTTTCACACTATAATGTGATTTTCTTATTTATTTTAATGGCTATCGTAGTTATTGACGCATAAATCATATCATAATGTTAGTTAAGGGTCCACAAATGCTAGTAAGCTGAAAAAGTGGCAAATGTTTGCACAAAGTAGTGAAAAGTAATACCTATTGCAAAACAATTATAGTTTTCTTTAGTTAGTCTCACGAAACACCGAGCTGAGACCAAAAAAACTAGAGTACCCTACAATTATACCCCCTGGTATAATACCGTTCGGTAAAAATATACCCCCCCATACCAATATCAAGGCTAAATATTCCCTTTCGGTAAAAAATAGCCCCCCTACCTAAAAATATAGTTTATGCTTGGTGTGGAGGTAATATATCGTTGCAACCAGACCGGCTGTCAAAAAAAAACACCCCCCGCCCTATCTCATTGGTGATCAACGATTTAACACCGACCTCATTGCCAGGCCTACCTTCATCGCTTTTTTACAATAATAAAATCCACATAATCCATCACTAATCGTGTACACATTCGACCGAATGTAAACGCTCTCAGCCCAAGCCTAGCAAGGATCTACGCTGGAAGTGTCCACTAAACTGGGCACAGCTCACACATAAGGAACGCATGCGCATACGCCCTCGATTCCATAAATCGCAAAAGGGATTTCTCCATGCCTATGCCATAGGTAAGCATCCACCACCAAATCAAATTTGCGATTCATCTGATGCATCAAATATCGAATTCTCTTTTTTTCTTTGCCATGTCCTAAACCCATGCAAAATCTATCTGATGCACAAAACTGTCAAATCGGTGAAATTATTTTTCCCAATGTTTACTAGGGCTGACGATACTATTTTCACTTTTTTCAAAAATAATTCTTGCATATTAAATTCTTTTACCATTATCTTTGTGGCATAGAAAAACACAACCAAAACACAAAACAAACAAACCATGAAAAACACAATCGCAACCCCAATCACTATGAAAGCACAAATCATCTTATCTCAAATTGTTGATGGTCAAACCATCTATTCTCACTCTGTTACCATGAATGATTCATTCGATGGCAAGAAACTAGGTCAAATCGTAGGTGCTTTGGCACATCGTTACTACCAACAAATCATTGCTACCAAGATGAACAATGGTGGGAAAGGCTTGAACCTACGCACCCCATTCGACATTCAATTCCTTATTGATGGCGAGACCTTGGTTGACTCAGTAACTTTTGACGAGGACATCAAGGCTCGTATCATCATGGGTACTACCAAGAAAGGCCAAATGCGTTTTGCTCGTCTCCTTGCTGTATCTCTCTACCATGGCATGAAAGGTGAATTCCTTCCGACCAAGCCTATGGTTGACTTACTTGATGAGTGTAATACATTCGATGTCGAGCAATTGATGGCCGATGTTCGCACTCTACTAGATATGCCATTCGGGGCGTAATCTAACCAAGGTGACCCAAGTGGGCATATAGTGTAGGAGCGTTACCTACATCACCTACAAAATCGTTCTGATTCTTGCATCTGAGACCCAATGTACATGACCAAGGTCATGCTCAGCGAACTGAAAAGTTGGCACATTGCAGATGTATCGTTCCTTGAAATATCGTAATTCTGGAAGTGTCCACTATTTTAGACACACCAATCACGACACAATATCTTCCGCCAATATGCAGAATCCAATGAAATGGTATGGCATATTGGGTAATATTGTTATGCATACTAATGTCGAGGCAAGCCTCACACATGGTGCAAGTTCCATGGCATTAGCCAAAAAAT
>Ga0102879_1001012_pt1 | contig 11840 bp, 6 predicted proteins | sample Colrivmet1548B02_FD_78187 | JGI IMG/M metagenome (GOLD analysis project Ga0102879, IMG submission 78187) | Estuarine microbial communities from the Columbia River estuary - metaG 1548B-02 | ecosystem: Environmental > Aquatic > Marine > Intertidal zone > Estuary | place: USA: Columbia River... | reverse complement strand
GCAATCACGATCTGTGCCAATCGACCATCGACCCAGCTGATGTAGCGTGCCCGAACCTCCAGCCACTTGCCGAGTGGTTCGATGTAAACCTCCGCGTCATTGGCTTGCGCCTCCAGCAAATCGTGGGTGGGAATGGCACCCAGATCCAATTCCTCGGGGTCACCTGCCGTGGGCCCTTTGGTGAGGCTGTTCAGCATCCCAATTTGTGCCTGCATCACCACCTCATAGTGACCGAGCGTGCGCGTGCTGAACCAATTGCGGTACTGCTTGTTTGCAAAGAGAAGTTCTTGGCCGCCGAGACTGGCGACCGATACCGCGGCATCCAAACTTTCGAGAACGGTTGTGAATCGCTCGTGCGCCGCGCTCAGCTCCTCTCGAATCCGTTTAGGCTCAGTGATGTCAGTCATCGAGGTCATCCACCCCGTTTGCATGCCATCTGGGGCGATCAGGGGGGACACGTACATCCGGGCGGAGAAGATCTCACCATTTTTACGTTGGACGCGCACCTCAAAACCCGATGCGCTCGAGCGCCCCTTCAACTCGTCGTCAAGTCTGGCCATCAGCATGCCCCGGTCCTCGTGGGGCCAGTATGTGAAGGGCGGTGTCTGTCCGACCAGCTCAGACTCTTCCCACCCCGTCATCTGACAGAACGCCGGATTGACGTAGGTGATGCGACCCGACATGTCCAGCGCGCGCATCCCCGTTAGCATGGAGTTTTCCATTGCCCTTCGGAAATTCGTCTCTGCGACCAAGGCATGTTGTGTTTCAGCGCGCCGGCGGTTGTGACGCCAGTTGCCCATCAACATCCAGATCGTGAGGGCGCTTAACGCAGCAATCACCCAAAAGATGGCGCTGCCTAAGACGCCTTGAGATGTCCGCCACGTTCTCGCTTTCAGCAGCAGGCTGCTGCCAATTGGGGAGACAGGGACCTCGTAACTGGGTTGATGGGGGGCCCACGGTAGCCAATCTCCCAGGACCTGTCGCATCGGCGGCCGGGTGCCTGCCAACACTTTCCCGCGGGGATCAACGAGTGCCACGGCGTATTTGATCGCAACCTCAGGTGGAAGCCCGTAGCGCAGGAGTCCAGCAATCGAGAACTCGCCCACGATCGTACCGATCCACTTATCTTGTGCCTTGACGGGGATCAAGATCATGAAGCTCGCCTCTTCATCAAGTCCCGGAAACAGCGGGCTTGTGGTGATTGGTCGCGTATAGATCGTCTGCTGGATATCTCGCAGCACAGTCAAGCCACCCGCGGTTTGTGAGTCGCTCAGGGTTTCGCCCACGAAGTAGGTTCGGGAGATCGCTGCGTAGTTCGCCGTGTAATTGGCCAGCACCTTATCGGTTTTATCCAACCAAGAAACGCTCTCGAGGTCCCGAAAATTCTCTGCCATCGCGCGCGCGCGCGCGTCAAAATCCGCCGTGCGTCCACGTCCTGTCGTCAGTGCGTTCGCCAGGTCATTCAGGCGCTCTTGGCGGTCAATAATGCTCAGTCGGAGACGCTGTTGCGCGTATTCAAGGTCGCGGGTGATGGTCTCTTGCTCTCGGTCCAGCTCCTCAATCCGGAGGTAACCAATCGCCAAAACGATCGCGATCAAAAAGATGATCACCGCGAACAACGGTGCCAGGGTCGCGACACGGTCCTGCTTGGCTGGGGTCTGGGCGCGCCACCACTGACGCCATGCGCGCGTCGGCGCCTTGAGCACGGTTTGGCTGGCCTCAGGGGGGCGATTTGGGCGGCGCGAGTGGTCCATGGCGTAAGTGTAGTGGCACTCTTTGTTTTCATAAAAGTTCACTATATGAAATTGCATCGCACATATTGAAAAATTATTTATTTTGTGGGAAACTTTCAGGCTGTAAAAATTACCAATACACCAAGCCTGAGAAAGGGAGACTGTATGTCCGAGAAATCACAAATTGCCGCCGCCGCTGATGAGTTCGCAGCTGAAACCCGCGAATGGCTCGATTCCTTTGATGCGCTACTGGAGGCCAATGGTCCCGAGCGCGCGCATGAGCTACTCGAGGAGATGCTGGAGCACGCGCGTCAAAGAAGCTTGGATATGCCGTTCTCGGCGACGACCGGTTACGTCAACACAATCGAGCCCCAGGAAGAGGCGCACTCGCCAGGTAACCTCGAGTTGGAAGGGCGGTTGCGAGCCTATATGCGTTGGAATGCCATGGCGATGGTGGTCAAAGCGAATCGCTTGCACCCAGAAGACGGTGGTGATCTTGGCGGCCATATCAGCTCATTTGCCTCGTTGGCACACATGTTCGCGGCCGGCTTCAACCACTTTTGGCATGGTGCGAGCGATGACCACGGCGGTGACTTGCTTTACATCCAGGGCCACAGCGCGCCTGGCGTCTATGCCCGCGCCTACTTGGAAGGCCGCTTGACAGAGGACCAGCTGCTGAACTTCCGTCAAGAGGTCGGCGGTAAGGGCCTGTCTTCTTACCCCCACCCAAAGTTGATGCCTGATTTCTGGCAGTTCCCCACCGTCTCAATGGGACTCGGCCCTTTGATGGCGATTTACCAGGCCCGTTTCTTGAAGTACCTGCATGCGCGCGGTATTGCCAATACCGAAAATCGAAAGGTTTGGGTTTTCTGCGGTGACGGCGAGATGGATGAACCTGAAAGCTTGGGCGCCATTGGTTTGGCGGCGCGTGAGGGCCTGGATAACCTGATTTTTGTCGTCAACTGCAACTTGCAGCGCTTGGATGGTCCCGTTCGTGGGAACGGCAAGATTGTTCAGGAATTAGAGGGTGAGTTCCGCGGTGCTGGTTGGAACGTCATCAAACTCCTGTGGGGTTCTGACTGGGACGATCTCCTGGCGCGTGACAAAGACGGTGCCCTTCGCAAAATAATGATGGACACCCTTGACGGTGACTATCAGGGCTTTAAAGCGAACGACGGTGCCTTTGTTCGTAAACACTTCTTTGGCCGTGACCCCCGAACGCTTGAGCTGGTCTCCAAGATGACCGACGATGAGATCTTCAAGCTGCGCCGAGGTGGGCATGATGCCAAGAAGGTCTATGCGGCTTATCACCGTGCAGTCAACACAAAGGGTCAGCCGACTGTGTTGCTCATCAAGACGGTCAAGGGCTACGGCATGGGCAAGGCCGGTGAGGGTAAAAACACCGCGCACCAAGCCAAGAAGCTCACTGACGAGGATGTGCGTCACTTCCGCGACCGCTTCAATATTCCAATCCCGGATAGCCAGCTAAAAGACCTGCCTTTTTACAAGCCCGCCGACGACACGCCCGAGATGCGTTACTTGCACGAGCAGCGCAAGAAACTGGGGGGCTACCTGCCAAAGCGTTTGCCCAAGTCTGATGAGCAGTTCAAAGTACCCGAGCTCGCGCACTTTAACGCGGTTTTAGAACCAACCGCTGAGGGGCGCGAGATATCGACGACCCAAGCCTATGTGCGCTTCCTCACGCAGTTGCTGCGCGACAAAGCGCTGGGTCCGCGCGTGGTGCCAATTTTGGTGGACGAGGCGCGCACCTTTGGTATGGAGGGCATGTTCCGGCAGATTGGTATTTACAACCCGCACGGCCAGCTTTACACGCCGCAGGATCGCGATCAGGTGTCTTATTACAAAGAGGACAAGGCCGGACAAATCCTGCAAGAAGGCATCAACGAGGCAGGCGGTATGGCCTCATGGATTGCGGCGGCAACGTCATACAGCACGAACAACCGGATCATGATTCCGTTCTTCGTGTACTACTCAATGTTTGGTTTCCAGCGCATTGGTGATTTGGCGTGGGCGGCTGGCGACATGCAGGCACGCGGGTTTTTGCTCGGCGGTACCTCTGGACGCACCACTCTCAACGGCGAAGGCTTGCAGCACGAAGACGGCCATAGCCATATTTTGGCAGGCACGATTCCCAACTGCGTGTCCTACGATCCGACCTTTGCACACGAGGTGGGTGTCATCATGCAACACGGTTTGAAGCGCATGGTGGAGGACCAAGAAAACGTCTACTACTACATCACGTTGCTGAACGAAAATTACCCGATGCCGGGCCTGAAGGCCGGCACCGAGGAAGAGATCATCAAGGGCATGTACCTGCTGCAAAGCGGTGGCAAGGCCAAACAGCGCGTTCAGCTTTTGGGTAGCGGCACCATTTTGCGCGAGAGCATTGCAGCTCAGGCCCTGTTGGCGGATGACTGGGGCATTGCCGCCGATGTGTGGAGCTGCCCAAGCTTCAACGAATTGACCCGCGATGGCCAAGATGCCGACCGGTGGAACCTCCTGCATCCCACCAAGAAGCCGCGCCAGTCCTTTGTTGAGCAACAATTAAGCGGCTCTGTTGGTCCGGTCGTTGCGACAACGGATTACATGAAAGCCTACGCCGAGCAAATTCGCCCCTTCATCCCCAAGGGCCGCACCTACCGCGTCCTGGGAACGGATGGTTTCGGACGCAGCGACTTCCGCGGTCGCCTGCGGGAGCACTTTGAAGTGAATCGCCATTACGTTGTGATCGCAGCCCTCAAGTGTTTGGCCGACGAGGGTGCCATTCCAGCCAAGACCGTTGCCGATGCCATTAAGAAGTACGGCATCGACACCGAAAAAGTCAACCCCTTGTACGCGTAAGTCAGTCATCGAACGGAGAACAAACACATGTCTATTATTCAAGTGAATGTGCCCGACATCGGTGACTTCGATGAAGTCTCGGTGATCGAGTTATTGGTGGCTGTTGGCGATACGGTCACCAAAGATCAATCCATCATCACCGTCGAATCCGACAAAGCGTCAATGGAGATTCCGTCGAGCGATGCGGGTGTGGTGAAAGCCCTGCACGTTAAGCTCGGCGATAAGGTGAAGCAAGGCGTCATGGTCTTGGAGCTCGAGGGTGCCGCGCCTGCAGCGGCCGCTGTAACCGCGCCTGCGGCGCCAGCAGCTACAACCGTTGCCCCAGCGGCTTCGGCGCCTGCGCCTGCTGCCAGTGCTGGTGCTGGTACGCCCGGGGGTGACGTTCAATTGGTCATTCCTGATATTGGCGATTTCAAAGACGTCACTGTCATCGAGGTCTTGGTGTCACCGGGTGACGCCATTGCGCTTGAACAGTCTTTGATCACCATTGAGTCCGATAAGGCATCCATGGAGATCCCCAGCAGCCACGCCGGTACGCTGAAGCATCTGTCCGTCAAGGTCGGTGATGTGGTGAACATTGGCGATGTGATGGGGCAGATCACGGTTGCGGGGGGGATCGGTGCGAGCGTATCGCCCCCAGCGGCGGCGAATGCCGCGGCAGCCGTCCCCATGACCGCCACCGCTACTGCTACTGCTACGGCCGTTCCTGCGGCCACAGCGACGGTCATGTCGACGTCGGCTCCCGCCCACAACCCCACCGTTTCGCCGTCAGGCAAGTTGCCCTATGCGTCGCCGTCCGTGCGTAAGTTCGCTCGCGAGCTTGGTGTCCCGCTTGAGGAAGTGAAAGGCTCAGGGCTGAAGGGCCGTATCACGCAGGCGGACGTAGAACAGTTCACTCGATCGGTGATGGCGGGTGCTGCAAAAACAATCGCACAGTCTCAAGCCTCTGAAGGCGACAACAGCGGGGCCGGTTTGGGCCTGCTGCCGTGGCCAAAGGTCGACTTTGCGAAATTCGGCCCTGTGTCGCGTGTGGACCGTTCACGTATCAAGAAGATCAGTGCGGCCAACTTGCATCGCAATTGGGTCATGATCCCGCACGTCACGAACCATGATGATGCCGATATCACCGAGCTGGAGGCGTTCCGCGTACTCACCAACAAAGAAAACGAAAAGTCGGGCGTCAAGGTCACGATGTTGGCGTTTCTCATCAAGGCTTGTGTGGCGGCATTGAAGAAGTTCCCCGAGTTCAACAGCTCGTTGGATGGCGAGCAGCTGGTGATGAAGCAGTACTTCCACATTGGTTTTGCCGCCGATACCCCCAACGGTTTGGTGGTGCCCGTGATCAGAGATGCGGACAAAAAAGGCGTGCTGCAAATCAGCGCTGAGATGGGTGAGCTGGCCAAGAAGGCCCGCGATGGGAAGCTAGGTCCTGCTGAAATGACGGGTGCTTGCTTCACCATTTCAAGCTTGGGAGGCATCGGTGGGCGCTACTTCACACCCATCATCAATGCGCCAGAGGTGGCGATTTTAGGGGTGTGTCGATCGACCACTGAGCCTGTCTGGGATGGCAAGGCCTTCCAGCCACGACTGATGTTGCCCTTGTCATTGTCTTGGGATCACCGGGTCATTGACGGTGCGGCCGCTGCGCGCTTCAACGCCTACCTGGGTCAAATTTTGGCGGACTTCCGCCGTGTCTTGTTGTAAGGAGCTGTGATGGCATTGATTGACGTACAGGTTCCCGACATTGGCGATTTCGATGAGGTCTCCGTGATCGAGATTTTGGTTGCTGTGGGCGATACCGTCGCGGTTGACCAGTCTTTAATCACCGTGGAGTCGGATAAGGCATCGATGGAAATTCCCTCAAGCCACGCGGGTGTGGTGAAGGCATTGGCTGTGAAGTTGGGCGACAAGGTTGCAAAAGGCACTTTGGTTTTGCAGGTTGAGGGCAGCGCATCGGTGACGGCAGCGCCCAGTCCTGCGGCAACGCCCAGTCCTGCGGTCGCGCCGGTCGTCGCCGCGCCTGCGGTGTCAGTGGCAACGCCAGCCGATACCGATTGTGATGTGATGGTTTTGGGGGGAGGCCCTGGCGGTTATTCCGCCGCTTTCCGCGCAGCGGACTTGGGTCTCAAGGTAATTTTGATCGAGCGTTACGCGACCATCGGTGGCGTCTGCCTGAACGTTGGCTGCATCCCTTCCAAAGCACTCCTGCACGTTGCGGCTGTCATGGATGAGGTGAAGCACTTTGCCGATCTTGGCGTGACATTCGATGCGCCTAAAGTTGACATCAATAAGCTGCGTACCCACAAAGAAAATGTGATCGGCAAATTGACGGGCGGTCTGGCTGCTATGGCCAAAATGCGCAAAGTGGAAATCGTTCGCGGGCTTGGCCAGTTCACGGGTTCTCACGAGATCGAAGTGGCCATGACAAGCGGCAGTGGGCAAGCGATGACAGGGGAGAAGCGCCGCATCACCTTCAAGCGCGCCATCATTGCGGCGGGCTCTCAAGCGGTCCACCTGCCATTCATGCCGAACGACGAGCGTGTGGTTGACAGCACCGGTGCGCTGGCACTCAAGTCGGTACCCAAGCGCATGCTTATTTTGGGTGGCGGCATCATCGGTTTGGAGATGGGGACGGTCTATTCCACGCTCGGCGCTCGCTTGGATGTGGTCGAAATGATGGATGGCCTCATGCAAGGCGCTGACCGTGATTTGGTCAAGGTTTGGCAAAAAATGAATGCCCCCCGGTTCGACAACATCATGCTGAACACCAAAACGGTCGGTGCCAAAGCCACAGCCCAAGGCATCGAAGTGAGTTTCGAGGGGGTTGGGGCACCAGCGCCGCAAACCTACGACTTGGTCTTGCAAGCGGTGGGGCGTTCCCCCAACGGTAAAAAGCTCGGGGCTGAGAGCGCCGGTGTTGCCGTTACCGATCGCGGCTTTATCAACGTCGATATTCAAATGCGTACCAACGTTGGGCACATTTTTGCGATCGGTGACATTGTTGGGCAGCCCATGCTGGCCCATAAGGCGGTCCATGAGGCCCATGTCGCCGCCGAGGTCATTGCTGGGGAGTTGCAGGGTAATGCCGATTTGGCATCAGCGGCGTTCAACGCTCGGGTGATCCCCAGCGTCGCGTATACCGATCCTGAGGTTGCGTGGGTGGGACTCACGGAGGACCAAGCCAAGGCGCAGGGTATCAAGATCAAAAAGGGTTTATTCCCATGGTCAGCCTCCGGCCGTGCGATTGCCAATGGCCGTGATGAAGGCGTTACGAAGTTACTGTTCGATGACTCACCTGAGGCCAATGGCCACGGTCGCATCCTAGGCGGTGGCATGGTGGGTACGCACGCCGGGGACATGATTGGCGAGGTGGCACTTGCGATTGAAATGGGTGCCGATGCGGTTGACATCGGTAAGACCATCCACCCGCACCCGACCCTCGGGGAGAGCATTGGTATGGCCGCCGAGGTGGCGCATGGCAGTTGCACCGACCTGCCACCGGTCAAGCGGAAATAACGGTCTCGACGCGGGGCTTTACTGGTTGGCCAGGCCCAACAAGCTGAGCTTTGCGTCAGCCGTGATCGCACGGCGAGCGCCGTCGAAGCGATTTGCCCAGTATTCGCGTGACATCGAACTGATGCGAACCCGCGCGCCCGGTTTGGGGGCATGGACAAAGCGGTTTTCGCCGACGTAGATGCCGACGTGGCTAAACGGTCGGTTCAGTGTGTTGAAGAACACCAGGTCGCCGGGGCGCAGCGCCTCCGGTGGGATGACCTCGGTTGCTGCCGCTTGTTCAGCCGTGCTCCGGGGCAATCGAATGTGTGCGGTCTGCTGATAGACGGATTGCACCAAACCGCTGCAATCCAGTCCAACACTGGTTTTTGAGCCGCCCCAAATATAGGGGACACCGATGAGGCCCATCGCATTCAAAGACAACTGTGTTGAGAGGCTCAACGCCTGTTGAGGGTCCACTTTCCAGCGGGCAACTAAGCCTTTGCTGTCCAAAAACTCGGTCAGTGGATCGGGTGGCTGGGATGCAACGGGCTCAACGGCCTGCGCACAAAGCGCCCAGAGCCCTGCCGATAGCAGCGCGATGATGCGACGAGTCGAACAGAGGGGCATGTTGGCTTGTGAACAGATGTTTGGGTTTGAAGCCTATCATATTTATTCAATAATATACAAACATATCAGTTACTTACGATCGATTATTCGAGTTTTCTATTTGCTTTTTCTTGTGAGGGTTGACAGGCGTGCATGAATCTACGGGACAATAACGCCTTCTATAGATGTCAATCAGCAAGGATTCACCGTGTTACTCGATCCCGATCAGTGTCAATTGGTACTCGTGGACTACCAGGTCAAACTCATGCCGGCCATTCACGACCACGAGCGCGTGATTCGAAAAGCGCGGTTGTTGGCGCAAATGGCCCATCTGATGGATATACCTGTCTGGGCAACGACCCAGCGCGCTGATGCGCTGGGTCCGTTTGTTCCGGATTTGGCGCCGCTTGTTCCTCAGCCATTGGACAAATTGGCCTTTAATGCGTGTGCAGACGGGCTGCTGGCGTGGCTGCAACCCCAAGAGGCCCCGCCAATTACTCAGGGTAAAAACGCACGCAGTTTGCCCAAACATCTACGCAAACCGTCCGCCACTCCTGCGCCCGCTGAGCCGAGCCGCCCCGTGATTGTGGTGGCGGGCGTTGAAGCCCACGTCTGTGTGCTCCAAACAGCGCTGGATCTCGGTGAGCAGGGATTCGAGGTTTGGGTGGTCAGTGATGCCAGCAGTTCGCGAAATACGCGCGACTGTGACGCTGCTTTTGACCGTCTGGCCGGCAACGGCGTCGAACTTATCACGGCAGAAATGGCCGCCTTCGAATGGTTGGGGTCCGCTGATCATCCTGACTTTGAGGCCGCTTTGGCCTACATCAAAGCCGCCTGATAAGGGGGCTGGCGTCAGGGTGTAGCAAGACTATTATTCATAATTATGAATTCGGTTTGAACACCGTCGTCCACATTTTGTGGGCCATTGCAACGCCGAGGGGTACCCATGTCAGTGAATGAAAACTTTGAGTCTGTATACCGCCAATCCATCGAGGCGCCAGATACGTTCTGGCGTGAGCAAGCGTCTCTGATCGATTGGGTCAAGCCGTTTGACACCGTTTGCGATTACAGCAACCCGCCTTTCGCGAAATGGTTTGTGGGTGGCGAAACCAATCTTTGCTACAACGCCGTTGACAGGCATGCCGCGCAGCGACCCGATGACAACGCATTGATCTTTGTCTCAACCGAGACGAATACCGAGCGCACGTACTCCTTCAGCCAATTGCGCGATGAGGTGCAAGTCATGGCTGCTGTTCTCAAGGCGCAAGGTGTGAAAAAGGGTGATCGTGTTCTGATTTATATGCCCATGATCGCTGAGGCGGCGTTCGCGATGTTGGCTTGTGCACGCATCGGCGCCATTCACTCGGTGGTTTTTGGTGGTTTTGCGAGCGTCAGTTTGGCGAGCCGCATCGATGATTGCACGCCGACCGCTATCGTCAGTGCCGATGCGGGGTCGCGCGGTGGCAAAGTCGTGCCCTACAAGCCACTATTGGACGAGGCGCTGCGTCTCGCGGCGCATCAGCCCAGTGCGGTGGTGTTGGTTGATCGCGGCTTGTCCGAAATGGCCATGGTTGCGGGACGGGATGTTGATTACCGCTCGGCGGCCGAGGTCCAGCGCGGTGTTCAAGTGCCTTGCGAGCCCATGGCATCAACCGATCCCAGCTATATTTTGTACACCAGTGGAACGACTGGCAAACCCAAAGGGGTTCAGCGCGACGTGGGCGGGTACGCGGTCGCGCTGGCAGCAAGCATCAAGCACATTTTTATGGGGCAACCCGGAGAGACCTATTTTTCAACCAGTGACATTGGTTGGGTTGTGGGGCACTCTTACATCATTTACGGCCCACTGATTGCGGGCATGGCTACGGTGATGTACGAGGGTTTGCCTATCCGGCCGGACGCAGGTATCTGGTGGCAGCTGGTCGAAAAATATCGGGTATCGGTGATGTTTAGCGCGCCCACAGCCGTGCGCGTCCTGAAAAAATACGACTCGACTTTCATTAAATCAGCGGACCTCTCGAGCTTGAAGGCACTCTTCTTGGCGGGTGAGCCGCTGGATGAACCGACAGCGAAATGGATCTCCGATGAGCTGGGCAAGCCCATCATCGACAACTATTGGCAAACTGAGACGGGCTGGCCCATCTTGACGCTGGCGAATGGCATAGAGGCTCAGAAAACCAAATTTGGCAGTCCGGGTATTGCGATGTACGGCTACAACGTCAAAGTCATCGACGAAGCCACTGCGCAAGACATCACGACGCCCAACACCAAGGGGGTTGTCGCCATTGAGGGCCCATTGCCCCCGGGCTGCATGCAAACGGTCTGGCAGGACGATGCGCGATTCGTTAAAACCTATTGGGAGAGTATCCCTGGGCGGTTGGTCTACAGCACCTTTGACTGGGGTATCCGTGATGAGGCCGGCTATTACTTCATTTTGGGGCGAACAGACGATGTGATCAACGTGGCCGGACACCGCCTCGGGACCCGCGAGATCGAAGAGAGCATTGCCAGCCACAAGGCGGTGATGGAGGTGGCTGTTGTGGGCGTTGAAGATCAGTTAAAGGGTCAGGTGGCAATGGCGTTTGCCGTTTTAAAGGACGCAGCGGCTTACGAGACCGATGCGGCGAAGCTGGCCTTGGAGGGCGAGCTCATGAAGGTTGTCGATGGTCAACTGGGCGCCGTCGCCAGGCCCGCTCGGATTCGCTTCGTCACGCTGTTACCGAAAACCCGCAGCGGTAAATTGCTGCGTCGAGCGATCCAAGCGGTGTGTGAAAGGCGCGACCCAGGCGACCTGACCACGATGGATGACCCCAGTGCCTTGGCGCAAATTGAACGCTTGGTGTTGGCCTGACGCAGTTGAGGTTTTGGCATTCGCGGGCTATGATATGTCCGTGAATCACTATATTCAACCTCGCGCATGAACGACGTAAAGACCCTCAAGGCCGACCCGCCTGCTGATGCAGGCGCAGGGACACCTGAGGGTGCGCGCGTCTTCGAACTCGCGGCAGAGTTGTTCAGTGTGCTCTCGACACCCATGCGTCTGCGGATTCTCAGCGCGCTGTGCAATCAAGAGAAATCGGTCAGCCAAATGCTGGAAGAGATTGACACAACGCAGCCCAATCTGTCGCAGCACCTCAATGTTCT
>Ga0102879_1001008_pt1 | contig 11862 bp, 10 predicted proteins | sample Colrivmet1548B02_FD_78187 | JGI IMG/M metagenome (GOLD analysis project Ga0102879, IMG submission 78187) | Estuarine microbial communities from the Columbia River estuary - metaG 1548B-02 | ecosystem: Environmental > Aquatic > Marine > Intertidal zone > Estuary | place: USA: Columbia River... | reverse complement strand
ACCTGCAACAGGGGGCCGATCAAAGAGCTGCCAAGCCAGCCAACCGTTATCAGTCGCCCCCGCAGCGTCCAGTGTGTCAGCCAAATCGACACACACCCCGCCGACAGCTTGATAAACCGCGCGCGTCGGTGCACGGTTCGACCAATCGAAAGCATCGGCCAATGGCTCACCAGCGGCAATCACGACCACATTCATGAGCTCGCCACCGCGTACGGGGTACTGCACCACATGGACGTGTGGCCCTAACCACACCGTGACGGCTGACGCCCTCAAATGCGGCGGCAAATCGCTTGTTTTAATGAGTGCGCGGTATGCCACGTGGCCGGTCGCCACCGGTGCGCCATCCTGACAGGCCAGTGAGCGAAGCTCACTCCAAAGACCATCGGCTGCCACCAGGACATCGCCTTGTACCATCTGATCATCCGCCAATGTCAAGGTCACGCCTTCGGTGTCATCATCCGTGGCATTGACGACTGCCCGCCCGGTGTGACAGAACACATCGGCTCGTTGCCGCAGACCTGCCAACAAACAGGCGTGTAAATCTGCGCGATGCACCGTCAGATAGGGTGCGCCGTAACGCGCATCCGCTCGCCCTTTCAGGGAGAGCTGCCCCAGACTGCGGCCCGACTTCGTATCGCGAATCAATAGGCAGTCGGGCTGTACCGCGAGCGCTTGGACAGCGTCCAGCAGAGACCAATCACGCAAAATGCGCGTCACATTAGGCCCAAGCTGGATACCCGCCCCGGCCTCAGTCAAGTGCTGTGAGCGCTCGTACACGCGCACGAGGTGTCCAGCGGTGGCACAGGCAACGCCGGTTGCAAGACCTGCGATACCACCACCCGCGATGAGAATCTGAAGAGGGCTCTGTGAATTCATGGCAAAAAAAAGCCTCGCGACCGTGTGGGACCGCGAGGCTTATAGACTAACCGAAATGTTTAGGCGTCCAAAGCTTTCGCCTTCTCGTTATAGCTATCGATTTCATTGAAGTTCATGTAACGATAGACTTCCGCACCAGCCTTGTTGAGGCCCACCATGTCGGCGTGATATTCCTCAACGGTTGGAATACGGCCCAGCTTTGAACAAACCGCCGCCAACTCAGCCGAGGCGAGATAGACATTCGAGTTTTTGCCCAAACGATTCGGGAAATTGCGGGTCGAAGTGGAGACCACGGTTGCCCCTTCACGAACCTGTGCTTGGTTACCCATACACAACGAGCAACCGGGCATTTCCATGCGAGCGCCGGCAGCACCGAAGACACCGTAATGGCCCTCGTTGCTCAACTCTTCAGCATCCATCTTCGTGGGCGGTGCGACCCATAATTTCACAGGGATGTCACGCTTGCCCTCTAGCAGTTTCGACGCGGCACGGAAGTGACCGATATTGGTCATGCATGACCCAATGAACACCTCATCAATGGCATGACCGGCGACCTCTGACAGGAGCTTGGCGTCATCGGGGTCGTTCGGACAACAAACGATCGGCTCCTTGATCTCGTTGAGGTCAATCTCGATGACTTCCGCGTATTCCGCATCTGCATCAGCCGCCAACAAGTTGGGGTTCTCCAGCCATTGCGTCATCGCGTCAATGCGGCGCTGCAAGGTGCGCTTGTCTTGGTAGCCATTGGCGATCATGTTCTTCATCAACACGATGTTGGAGGTCAAGTACTCAATGACGGGCTCTTTGTCCAGTTTGACCGTACACCCGGCCGCTGAGCGCTCGGCTGTCGCGTCGGACAACTCAAACGCCTGCTCAACCTTCAGTGTCGGCAGACCTTCGATTTCGATGATACGACCCGAGAAAGCGTTGACCTTGCCGGCCTTCGCAACCGTCAACAAGCCTTGCTTGATCGCGTAGTAAGGGATGGCATGCACCAAGTCACGCAAAGTGATACCCGGCTGCATCTGACCTTTGAAGCGGACCAAGACGCTCTCGGGCATGTCAAGTGGCATCACACCCGTGGCCGCGGCGAACGCAACCAAACCTGAACCCGCTGGGAATGAGATACCAATCGGGAATCGGGTGTGGCTATCACCACCAGTACCCACCGTATCAGGCAACAAGAGGCGGTTCAACCAAGAGTGAATCACGCCATCTCCGGGACGCAACGCGACACCGCCACGATCGCTCATGAACTGCGGCAGCTCGTGGTGTGTCTTCACATCAACGGGCTTCGGATAAGCGGCGGTGTGACAGAACGATTGCATCACCAAGTCGCTTGAGAAGCCGAGGCAAGCCAAGTCTTTCAACTCATCACGGGTCATTGGACCCGTGGTGTCTTGTGAGCCCACCGTTGTCATCTTGGGTTCGCAATAGGTACCAGGACGCACGCCTTGTTGGTTACCCGCCTTGACTGGGAATCCACACGCACGGCCCACCATCTTCTGCGCCAGCGTGAAGCCCTTACCCGAGTCTTTGGGTGCGACGGGCAAGCGGAACACATCGGTCGCGGGGAGCCCCAAGAAGTCGCGGGCTTTGGCTGTCAACGAACGGCCGATGATCAGGTTAATGCGACCGCCGGCCTGCACCTCATCCAAAAGAACGTCGCTGCGCAGTTTGAATGTCTCGACAACTTCGCCGTTGCGCTCGATCTTGCCCGCATAAGGGAAGATGTCAATGACATCACCCATTTCGAGTTTTGCCACGTTGACTTCGATGGGCAAAGAGCCAGAGTCCTCTTGCGTGTTAAAGAAAATGGGCGCGATCTTGCCGCCCAAAGTGACGCCACCAAAGCGCTTGTTAGGCACATATGGAATGTCTTGACCGGTTGCCCAGACAACGCTGTTCGTCGCAGACTTGCGTGAAGATCCCGTGCCAACAACATCACCCACGTAAGCCACAAGATTGCCCTTGGCTTTCAAATCGTTAATGAAGGCCATCGGGCCACGCTTGCCGTCCTCTTCTGGTTTGAATGCCGCGTCTGGGCGGGTGTTTTTCAACATCGCGAGGTAGTGCAGCGGAATATCGGGGCGGCTCCATGCATCTGGCGCGGGTGACAGGTCGTCGGTGTTCGTCTCACCGGGTACCTTGAACACGGTGACAGTGATTTTCTCCGCGACTTTCGGACGTGTTGTAAACCACTCGGCATTGGCCCAGCTCTCCATGACGGCCTTGGCCTGCGCATTGCCCGCTTTCACCTTTTCTGACACGTCGTGGAATGCATCAAACATCAACAAGGTGTTTTTCAGCGCGGCGGCCGCTGTTTCGGCGACCGATGGACGATCCAATAAGTCGATGAGTGGCTTGACGTTGTAACCACCCAGCATCGTGCCGAGCAATTGGGTTGCCTTGACATCTGAAATCAAGGCACACGACACGTCACCATGGGCAACGGCTGACAGGAAGCTGGCCTTGACCTTGGCTGCGTTGTCAACGCCTGGGGGGACGCGGTGCGAAATCAGCTCGACGAGGTCATCGCCGTGCCCCGCTGGCGGCGCTTTGATCAGTTCGATCAATTCAGCTGTTTGTTCGGCCGACAACGGCAGAGGTGGGATACCCAGGGCAGCGCGCTCGTCGACGTGCGCTTGATAGCTCTTCAAAAAATCGGTCATGAGATGCTCCACTTAAAAAAATGTTTGTAACGAAGAGGGAATCGCAACGCCTGTGGCGTGCGCGCGCTCGATCACCTGCCAGTAATACCGGTAGCTCGCACGGTCGTGTAACTGGTCGTCAACGGACACCGGCGCCCAGTTCGCTGCAATGGCGGCGTCGATGACACGCCCTGCGCGCTCAACAGCCATGGGATCGGGTGAGAACGACTCGATGATCGGGCGAATTTGATCGGGGTGGATGCTCCACATCCGCGTGTAGCCTAGGGATTGCGACGCTTGCTTTGCAGCCTGACGCAGCGCCTCGGTATTTTTGAATTCAGTAACGACGCAGTGCGAAGGCACTTTACCCGCCGCGTGACAAGCACTGGCAATTTCAATTTTGGCTCGAACGACCAATGGGTGACTGAATTGCCCTGCCACAGTCATGGCGCTGTCGGGTATGGCTCCGCCATGACTGGAAATGAAATCCATCACACCAAAACTAATGGACTGAACACGCGGGTGCGCCGCAATGGCGTGCACCTGCTGAACCGCAGCGGGCGACTCAATCAACACGTGCACAGGCAGAACGCGACGTTGAAAAACGTTATCGGTGGTGACCGCTGCGGCATCAATCACAGCGCACGCCGTGTCAACATCTGCAACAGACTCCACCTTCGGAATCATCACGTAAGCGAGCTGTCCCGCTGCCACACTCAGAATAATGCGTGCATCACTTTCGAAGTGCCCATCTGCGCTCAGCGCGTGCAGACGAACGCCGACGCGCAGACCGGCTTTTGCGGGCTGCTGGTCGTTCAAAAGATCGGCAATCGCCTGCGCATGGGCCACCTCTCCGCCAACCGGAGCGCCATCCTCGCAGTCAAGCGTGACATCAAAAACACAGGCGCCATACGCATCACGCAACTCACGCTGCAGTGCCAGGCTTTTGAGCATGCGTGGCATCACGCCACAGTAGTGATCACACACCGGCAAGCCGAGCTGTGCCGCCTGCGCGCCCAGCAGGACGCTTCGCGGATGTTGGCTGGTAACGACCTGCACGGTGTGTTTTTAGACGCGTTTAAAGGGCTTAGACAAGGTGTGCAACACCGGCCTGCTCGTCTGTCAACTCTTTGAGCGTCTTGTCGATACACGCTTTACTAAACGCATCAATTTCGAGTCCTTCAACAATTTTGTACTCGCCGTTCGCGCAGGTGACTGGGAAGCCAAACATCACGCCAGCAGGAATACCGTACTCGCCACGCGAGGGGACACCCATGGTGACCCAGGCGCCGTTTGTACCCAGTGCCCAATCACGCATGTGATCAATGGCGGCATTAGCGGCTGATGCGGCAGAGCTCAAGCCACGCGCTTCAATGATGGCGGCACCGCGCTTGCCGACAGTCGGCAAAAAGACGTTCGCATTCCATTCTTGATCGTTGATCATGTCTTTGACAGATTCACCATTAATTGTGGCGAAGCGGTAATCGGCGTACATCGTGGGCGAGTGATTACCCCACACACACAGCTTCTGAATGTCTGCGACAGCTTTACCCGTTTTGGCCGCGATCTGGCTGGCAGCGCGGTTGTGATCCAGACGTAACATCGCCGTGAAGTTGGCGGGATTCAAATCAGGCGCACTCTTCATGGCGATGTAGGCGTTGGTGTTAGCGGGGTTACCCACCACCAGAACCTTCACATTGCGGCTGGCGACTGCGTTCAAGGCTTTGCCCTGTGCAGTGAAAATCGCGCCATTCATGGAGAGCAGCTCGGCACGCTCCATACCTGGGCCACGCGGACGTGACCCGACCAGCAGCGCGTAGTCCGCATCCTTAAAGGCGGTCATTGGGTCGCTGTGGGCAGTCATACCAGCCAGCAAGGGGAAAGCGCAGTCGTCCAACTCCATCATCACACCCTTGAGCGCGTTTTGCGCCTTCTCGTCGGGGATCTCGAGCAGTTGCAGAATAACTGGCTGATCTTTGCCCAACATTTCGCCAGATGCAATGCGGAACAACAAGGCGTAGCCAATTTGACCTGCGGCACCAGTGACTGCAACGCGGACGGGTTTCTTGCTCATAGTGAGACTCCAATGAAGTTTAAAAAGAGATGAATCGCGGGGCATAGGCGTGACCCAAACGTGGGCGGTGGGTCGAGCCAAAAACTGCCCAGAAGTGTACTCTGGTAAACCCTAAAAGTCAACGTCTTGTGTCTTATATAAGATATAATTTCGGCATCGTCAAATAGGCGTTCCGCGCATTGACCCGCGAGAGCGTAAACAGCCATATGACCGCACCCAACGCCAACACCGCAAGCCAGAGTCCGCCAACGGGCGTCAGCAACCCCGACGCGAATGCCGGCTTGAGCGCGCCGGCATTCAGCCCGCTGTACCAGCAAATCAAAGCGCAAATCCTACAAAGCTTGCAAAACGGCGAGTGGCAGCCGGGTGATGTGATTCCAAGCGAATTTGATTTGGCCGCTCGTTTCGGCGTGAGCCAAGGAACCGTTCGCAAGGCCATTGACGAACTGGCCGCAGACAACCTTTTGGTTCGCAAGCAGGGCAAGGGCACTTTTGTAGCCACGCATGCAGAGCAGCACGTTCAATATCGTTTTCTGCGGCTACAACCGGATATCGGCACCATCCAAAGCGAAGGCCCTGCGGAGCGGCACATTATTTGGTGCCGCCGCGTCAGAGCAACGGCAGAGATCGCGAAGCTACTTGGCTTGCGAACGGCCGAACCCCTGATCCAAGTCCGTCGGGTGCTGCGCTTCGCAGGCGTACCAACCATTTGTGAGGACATGTGGCTCCCAGCCGGTCCTTTTAAAGGGTTGTCGGTTGAGCAATTAAGCTCCCACCCCGGCGCCATGTATCGCCTGTTTGAATCAAGCTTTGGCGTGCGCATGGTCCGCGCAGAAGAGCGCATCAAAGCCACAACGCCAGACCCTGAGACCGCCAGCTTGCTCGATGTGTCCGAGCAAACGCCACTGCTGAGCGTTGAGCGCATTGCTTACACCTACAACAATGCCCCCATGGAGTTGCGGCGCGCTTTGTACAGGACAGACACGCACCACTACAAGAACGAATTGAACTGATCACGCTTAACACGACCAAAACCATCAGCTATGTTCGCACTTGTCAGGAAAATGAATGTTGCATTGCAATAGAATCGTGAGCTTGGACCGTGGTTACCGGCGCGTTACAAGCGCCATTGCCATGCCAAACGTTACGAACCGAAGCGTTTAAAACACAGAAAGCAATCACCCATGACCCAGTTGAAGAAGCCGCGGCCCGAATTCCGCAACATCAACGCATTCAAAGATCTCACCACCTATCGACTCCCGCCAGCGGGCTGGGTTTCGATCTTGCATCGTGTGAGCGGTTTGCTGATGTTCATTCTCATGCCCTTCATCATTTGGATGTTCGATAAGTCAATTTCGTCTGAGTTGTCTTTCGAATACCTCACGTCGGCCTTCGCTGAAGGCGTGAGCATTTACCCAGGCTGGTTCCTCAAATTGGTTGCTTTGGCACTGATCTGGGCGTATTTGCATCACTTCGTGGCAGGTGTTCGTCACCTGTACATGGATGCAACGCACGCTGTGACCAAGGAATTTGGCAAGTCATCAGCTATCGCCACTTTAGCGATAGGGGTGGGCTTGACTGTTGTGCTGGGTGCCAAGCTTTTTGGCGTCTACTAATCACCCGATAACCAAGGATTTCTCATGTCAGTGAATTTTGGTTCCAAGCGCGTTGTGACTGGCGCGCACTACGGTCTTCGTGACTGGATGGCGCAACGCGCAACCGCCCTGTTAATGGCCCTCTTTACGGTCATCCTGCTTGCCCAAGTGATTTTTAGCAATGGCCCAATCACCTATGAGGTGTGGGCCGGTATTTTTGCAGCGCAATGGATGAAGGTATTGACCTTCACAGTCATCCTCGCTCTGCTGTACCACGTTTGGGTGGGTACGCGCGATATCTGGATGGACTACGTGAAGCCAGTGGCACTGCGCCTGGCTCTGCATTTATTTACTTTGGTTTGGCTGATTGCGTGTGCAGGCTGGGCCATTCAAGCTCTCTGGAGACTCTAAGCCATGACAACCACCTCCTCTTTGCCCAAGCGCCGCTTTGACGTCATCATCGTTGGTGCGGGCGGTTCTGGCATGCGTGCATCACTGCAGCTGGCGCGTGCTGGCTTGAACGTTGCTGTTTTGTCAAAAGTCTTCCCAACACGCTCACACACCGTTGCGGCCCAGGGCGGTATCGGTGCATCGCTTGGCAACATGTCCGAAGACAACTGGCACTACCACTTTTACGACACCATCAAGGGGTCCGACTGGCTAGGCGACCAAGACGCCATTGAGTTCATGTGCCGTGAAGCGCCGAAAGTCGTTTATGACCTCGAGCACATGGGGATGCCTTTCGACCGTAACCCGGATGGCACCATCTACCAGCGTCCTTTTGGTGGGCACACCGCCAACTACGGCGAAAAGCCCGTTCAACGTGCCTGCGCAGCGGCAGACCGCACCGGTCACGCCATGTTGCACACGCTCTACCAACAAAACGTTGAGGCGCGAACAACCTTTTTCGTCGAGTGGATGGCCCTCGATTTGATCCGCGACGCCGAGGGCGATGTCGTCGGCGTTACCGCGATGGAAATGGAGACCGGAGACGTCTACATCCTCGAAGCCAAAACCACGTTGCTCGCAACAGGTGGTGCGGGCCGAATCTTCGCGGCATCAACCAACGCGTTCATCAACACCGGCGATGGTCTTGGAATGGCGGCGCGCGCAGGCTTGCCCCTGCAAGACATGGAGTTCTGGCAATTCCACCCCACCGGCGTTGCTGGTGCTGGCGTTCTCCTTACTGAAGGCTGCCGGGGCGAAGGCGCAATCTTGCTGAACAGCGAAGGCGAACGCTTCATGGAGCGCTATGCGCCGACCCTGAAAGACCTGGCACCACGGGATTTCGTCTCACGCTGCATGGATCAGGAGATCAAGGAAGGCCGCGGCTGTGGCCCCAACAAAGATCACGTCCTGTTAAAGCTGGACCACCTTGGTGCTGAGACCATCCACAAACGCTTGCCTTCGGTCTATGAGATCGGCGTCAACTTTGCAAACGTCGACATCACCCGAGAGCCAATTCCTGTCGTGCCCACCATCCATTACCAGATGGGCGGCATCCCAACCAACATCAACGGGCAGGTTGTTGCGCCAGATGGCCAAGGCGGCCAGCGGGCCGTGAACGGCCTCTACGCAGTCGGCGAATGCTCATGCGTCAGCGTGCACGGCGCAAACCGCCTGGGTACCAACTCGTTGCTGGATTTGCTGGTCTTCGGTCGTGCCGCTGGCAATCACATTGTTCAGTTCAACGACAAAAACAAAGAACACAAGCCACTTCCAGCCGATGCCGCGGACAAAACGATGGCTCGCTTGGCTCGTCTTGAGTCGTCAACGGGCGGCGAATATGCCCAGGATGTTGCCGACGAAATTCGCGCCACCATGCAACAGCATGCTGGGGTTTTCCGCACGCAAGCGTCAATGGATGAAGGCGTTGCAAAAATCAATGCGATGCGCGAACGCGTGAATGCCATTCACCTGGCGGACAAGTCAAAAACCTTCAATACAGCCCGTATCGAAGCTTTGGAAGTGGACAACCTCATCGAGTGCGCCCAATCAACCATGACGTCCGCTGCTGCGCGCACCGAGTGCCGCGGCGCGCATACCGTGAACGACTATGAACGTCCGGCTGACGACGCGCAATACCCACTCGGTCGCAATGACGCCGAGTGGATGAAACACACGCTATGGCACAGCGCAGACAACAGCCTCACTTACAAACCCGTTAACTTGAAGCCACTGACCGTTGAGTCCGTGCCGCCAAAAGTTCGTACCTTCTAACCCACGGAGCATCCCATCATGTCGAACACCCGCACATTCAAGATCTACCGTTACGATCCCGAAAAGGACGCCAAGCCTTACATGCAGACCATCACCATCGAACTCGATGGCACAGAACGCATGCTGCTTGATGCCCTGATGAAGCTGAAGGCGATGGACCCAAGTATCTCCTTCCGACGTTCTTGCCGGGAGGGCGTTTGCGGCTCGGACGCCATGAATATCAATGGCAAAAACGGGCTGGCCTGCCTAACCAACCTTCGGACCCTACCCGACACCATCACGCTCAAACCGTTGCCTGGCTTGCCGGTGGTGCGTGACCTGATCGTGGACATGACACTGTTCTTTAAGCAGTACAACTCGATCAAGCCGTATTTGGTCAACAACTCGCAAGCACCAGACAAAGAGCGTTTGCAATCGCCCGTTGAGCGCGATGAACTGAACGGTCTTTACGAGTGTATTTTGTGCGCCAGTTGTTCAACCAGCTGCCCAAGCTTCTGGTGGAACCCTGACAAGTTCGTTGGTCCAGCTGGCCTGTTACAAGCCTATCGTTTCATCGCCGACAGCCGTGATGAGGCGACGGCGGAGCGCTTGGACAACCTGGAAGATCCCTATCGTTTATTCCGTTGCCATACGATCATGAATTGCGTCGATGTCTGCCCCAAGGGTTTAAACCCAACCAAGGCGATCGGCAAGATCAAAGAAATGATGGTTTTGCGCGCCGTTTAAACGGTCGTTCAAACGATGTCACAAAACAGCCCCCTCATCGGCGAACGCGACTTGAGTAAGCTCAAGTGGCGTTGCCGCAGGGGCTTGCTCGAAAATGACCTCTTCATCGAGCGCTTTTTCAAGCAATACGAAGCCTCGTTGACAGTTGATCAAGCGCAAGCTTTGACCGACTTAATGGATTTATCCGACAACGATTTATTAGACCTGTTGCTGGCCCGTAAGGACCCCCAAGGCGCGTTAGCAACGGCTGACGTGCTTGCGCTTTTAAAGCAAATGCGAGCGACACATTCACTGAAATAAGGAACCTCTGCTATGAACCTGTCGGATAACAAAGCCACGCTGTCATTTAGCGACGGCAGCCCCAGCGTTGAAATGCCAGTTTACAGCGGTAGCGTCGGCCCAGACGTTATCGACATTCGTAAACTTTACGGCCAAACGGGCATGTTCACCTATGACCCTGGCTTCTTATCGACTGCCGCTTGCCAGTCGACCATCACCTACATCGACGGTGACAAGGGTGAGTTGCTCTACCGCGGCTACCCCATCGAACAGTTGGCGACGCAGTGCGATTATTTGGACACCTGCTACCTGCTTTTAAACGGCGAATTGCCAAACGTTCAGCAGAAGAAAGACTTCGATCACTTGGTGACCAGTCACACCATGGTCAACGACCAGATGCAGTACTTTTTACGTGGTTTCCGCCGTGACGCGCACCCGATGGCCGTACTGACAGGGCTTGTTGGCGGCATGTCGGCTTTCTATCACGACAGCACAGACATCACCAACCCCGAGCATCGTCACATCGCGGCCATCCGCTTGATCGCCAAGATGCCAACGCTTGTCGCGATGGCTTACAAATACAAGATCGGCCAGCCTTACATCTATCCCAAAAACTCACTGAGCTATGCAGGTAATTTCCTGCACATGATGTTTGCAACGCCCTGTGAAGAGTACAAGGTTAACCCCGTCCTCGAACGTGCACTCGATCGCATCTTCATTTTGCATGCGGACCACGAGCAGAACGCATCGACATCAACGGTGCGCTTGTGCGGCTCGTCAGGGACCAACCCGTTCGCAGCCATAGCAGCGGGCGTTGCCTGTTTGTGGGGTCCCGCCCACGGTGGTGCGAATGAGGCCTGCTTGAATATGTTGGAAGACATCCAGCGCATGGGTGGCGTCGCCAAAGTCGGCGAATTCATGGAACAAGTCAAAGATAAAAACTCAGGCGTTCGGTTGATGGGTTTTGGACATCGCGTTTACAAGAACTACGACCCGCGCGCGAAACTCATGCAAGAAACTTGCAAAGAAGTGTTGCAAGAGATGGGGCTGGAGAACGACCCCCTGTTCAAGTTGGCGATGGCCCTTGAAAAGATCGCACTTGAGGACGAATACTTCGTTTCGCGCAAGCTGTATCCCAACGTGGACTTCTACTCAGGCATCGTCCAACGCGCAATCGGCATCCCCGTCAACCTCTTCACGGGTATCTTTGCGCTGGCACGCACATCCGGCTGGATTGCACAGCTGAATGAAATGATTGGCGACCCCGAATACAAGATCGGCCGCCCCCGTCAGCTGTTTACGGGCCCTGTCTCGCGCAACGTAAAGCCTGCGAACGAGCGCTAAACAACCTCATTCGTTGACACCTGAAGGCCTGCTGTTGTTCAAACAGCGGGCCTTTTTTACGTCAGCGGCGCTACCGCGCTGCGTACTGTTTTGATGT
>Ga0102879_1001004_pt1 | contig 11896 bp, 10 predicted proteins | sample Colrivmet1548B02_FD_78187 | JGI IMG/M metagenome (GOLD analysis project Ga0102879, IMG submission 78187) | Estuarine microbial communities from the Columbia River estuary - metaG 1548B-02 | ecosystem: Environmental > Aquatic > Marine > Intertidal zone > Estuary | place: USA: Columbia River... | reverse complement strand
TTGTTTGAAAGTAATTCAGTTAATGCATTTTCTATATACGAATTTGCTAATTCAGCATGTTCGCCATTGTCGTCTATTGCGCCAGCATATTTAATAATCCATTGTTCGTTTTCTTTCCATAAAATAAATGCGTGCGGTGTATGATCAGCGCCAAAACTTTTACCGACCGATTGCGTAACATCATATAAATAAGGAAAGTTTGTTTTTTCGCGCATGGCTTTTGCCCGCATCAATTCAAAGTTTTCGTCTTCGTAAACTGCTGTATCCATTGAATTAATAGCCAATAACGGAACACCTAAACTGCTGTATTTTAAATTCAATGCATTTAATCTTGCAGGGTATAATTTTGCAAATGGGCAATGATTACAAGTAAACACGACAATAAAACCCTTTGCATTCGGAAATGTTTTTAAAGAAATGCGATTGCTATCTATATTTAGTAAACTAAAGTCCGGGATGGACTTACCGACGTGTTTTATTTGCTTATATGGCTCCCCTTTAAATCCAAAGGAGAGCCATATAAACAAAATAAAAATAACTTTTAAAACGCGTATCACTATTCTTTTATAAATTTCTGAACACTAATCGATTTAGTTTCTTTGTCCATTAATTGTAAAAGATAGGTTCCTTTTGCTAATAAAGAAATGTCAATTCCTTTTTGAATTTCGGGTTGTGGCAGCATCATCAATGCTCTTCCACTTAAATTAAAAATAGTAATATAATAAACCGATTTTTTTGTATCAGAAAGGCTTAAGAATAATTTTTCTTTTACTGGATTTGGAAAAATAGTAAAGCTAATTTTTTCTTTACCGTTATTAATTCCGGTTGTACCATTTACTACAAATTGCCCCATCATACCACCATCTTCGTGATTAGAAAAATGACAGTGATACATAAATGGATGAATAGGATCTGCGAAATCATCAAAACGCGCTACAAAAGTTGCGTTTTCGCTTCGAGGTAAATAAAGCACATCTTTCCAACCCGATTCGTGTGCGCCAACCGCAGCAGCAGAGCCATTTCTAGCTACAATTTTAAATTCTACATCGTGTATATGAAAAGTATGTCCGAATACATTGCTATTGGTAATCGTCCATTTTTCAATGTCATTTAAGTTGAGTGTTTTGTTGATATAACTCAAATCAAAAATTTTATTATCGAATGCAAAAGGGGTTGAATTCGGACCTGGTACTCCACCAGTAACTGTTAAAGCTCTACTCACTGTTGCATCTGCTGCGGTCCAATAAGTATTATTCACTAAACTAGTAGGCACACTTGTTATCGCATTTGCATTTGTTGCTGCAACATTAATTCTTAAAACCGGAAAATCAATATTGTTTAACAAACTTCCAAATTCACCCGATTTACCTGGTTCTCCACCCGGAAATCCAAATGCCTGACCCGAATTGTATGCTTTTAAGTCAAGTACAGCACCAATCGCATCGTTCCCTAAGTTTACTAAAATTTCTACACGCTCGCCAACCATTAATTTTACTCGAGTTGCGGAAACCGGAGCATTTAATAATCCGCCATCGTTAGCTATAATATAAAAAGTTCTATTGTCGCTAAAACCTAAATCGTAACCGCGTTCTATTTCAGCATTTAAAATTCTTAAACGAACAAATTGTTTGGGTAAACTAATTTGTGCATTGGAAGTACCATTGGTTAAAAGGTAATCTCCATAGGCCACATTGGTAGATACAAATTGATTATTTGCATTGTATCTTCTACTAGTCAACATTAAAGGAATATCATCTACACCATAAGTTCTAGGAATTGCTAAAGCCGCTTCTTCTGCGTCGCGCACAATCATAAATCCACCAATACCTTTATTCATATGCTCCGTAGACATTTCGTGTAAATGCGGATGGTACCAATAAGTGCCCGCTTGGTTTTTCATTTCCCAATATGGTTGCCATAAAGTTCCAGGAGGAATTACTTGATGAGGACCGCCATCCATTACTGCTGGTAAATGCATGCCATGCCAATGAATAGTTGTGCTATCATTTAAATTATTTCGCACATTCATATGCACCACATCCCCTTTATTAATAAATAAAGTAGGACCCCAAAAATCTCCATTAATACCACCGGTAATCGTTTGGTTTCCTGTTCTGAGTTGTTTGATGGTGTCTTTAATGGTAAGATTAAAAGTGGTACCATTTAAGGTATCAGGAATCCATAGGTTTTGATAAGTCTGTGCATTTGCCTTGCCAATTAAACCAAGGGCAATCACAAGCGTGAAGGAGATTTTTCGCATAATTATTTTATTATCGTTTTTAGACGACAGTCTATTTCAAATCCTTTGAAATAAAATAAAAAAGACAATTTTTATTGATTAGGAGTGAGAAAATCAATTATTTAGCTGTGTAATTTCCCTTTTTCTTGAAGCGTTGCAAAAGCTTGTTCCCATGTAGGAATTTCCTCCGATTCGTAACCGTAAGATTTTCCCGTAGCAATTTTACTAAAGGCTTTCATTGCTTTTAGATGAATGCCACTGCGCATAAATTGCAACATATGATCTCTAGATTCCCAAGCGGTAATAGTGCATTGATTTCCTTCAATATTTTTGACCTCACAAAAAAGATTTCCTTCTGCTTTTTTTGCTTCTTGAAAAGAAGGAATGGCTAAAGACCAAAATTTAAAAAAACCAAATAGTCCTTTTGGTTTAAGTCCTGTAAGAGAAATGTGCATAAACTTTTAAAACTGTTTGATTAAATTAAAGTACTCGATGCTTTTACTCAACGGAAAAAAGGGCAGCCCTTCAATCATCTCTTTTACTTCTGCTTCACTTAAATCTTTAAACATAAGCACTGCACCATTTTTTGTCTCTCTTAAATATAAATGTTCAATTATTCCTTTAGCTTTCCAAGTAGCCACCATTGCTTGCTCTTGTTGCATAATTTCTTGAAAATTTGCTGGCAGGTTATCCATGTCGAGCGTGAATATTACTTGAATTGTATTCATGTTTTGGGTTTTTTGTAAAACTAATACCATTCGATTAGAATTGCAAATTGTGTAATTGTTAATTTCAGCTATATATTATGATAAGTTTAGTATTGCTGGTATCATAAATCTGAAAAAAAGCGTCACATTTTGAAGGGCTTAAATTGGTGTTTAAATAATATAAATTTAATAACTTTGTTTAATGATACGACGCGGTGATATAAATGATGTAGCGCTTTTACAGCAAATAGGCAGAACGACTTTTGACGATACTTTTGGCAATACTTGCACAAAAGAAGATATGCGTGGCGTTTTAGATTTGTTTTTTAATTCAGCGCAGGTTGCCTTAGAGTTACAAGACGAATCGGATAATTTCTTTTTTTTCGAACAAGATGGAATTGCAAAAGGCTATTTGCGCATCAATGCAAAACATGCGTGCCCATTAGATTCCTTTCAAAATCGAAAAAGTATAGAGCTAGTTCGATTGTATATACTAAAAGAATTTCATGGTTTGGGTGTAGCGAATGAGCTCATGAATTTCGCTTTAGATTTTGCACGTAACAATGGATTTGATTTGATGTATTTATCTGTTTGGGAATATAATTTTCGCGCGCGTGGCTTTTACGAAAAACACGGCTTTGTGAATACTGGTTTGGAAAATGATTTTCCGCTGGGCTCCACACCTCAAACAGACTACTGGTTTGTGAAAGATTTGCGATAAAATACAATCTGCTAAAAAAACTCCTAGTTCGATTTTAAGAGGTTTATTGATTTCGAAATTCTAATGTTCAGAGCTGAGATGTGTAAATAACTTACAAATGTTTGAAAACTATAAACTGCATTTAAACTTTGATACATATCATACTAACCCCTCCACATATTTTTTAAAATTCTCTAAAATTTGTTGCCAGCCTGCTTGCTGCATTTCAATTGGGTTTTCAGATTCTGGCTCTAAAGATTCAGTAAGCAAAATTCCGTTCCCAATTGCCTCAAAAGTTACCTTTAATTTTCTACCATCTCCTAATGTAATTGATAATATTTTATAAAAAACTATTTTATCGTATGTTCCCCAGAAATCAAAACTAAAGGAATCGTCTTTGGCAGCCATGGTATAATGGAATTCTGAGCCTACAGTCAAATCGCTTGTTGCAGCAGGACAACACCAATCATCGCTGGCAAAATTCCAATTTACAATATGCTCGGGGAGCGTCCAGCATTCCCATACTTGCGCTAAACTCGAATTGATGTTTGTTTGAACAGTAATTTGCATCCTATTAATATTCTAAATTTAAAAAATTCCAACCGCTAATTGTAACCAAACTAGTAAAAAAAACAAACCAACAAATATTAAATATTTAATCCTATTCCCTAAATCTAAAAAAGTTCGTAAAATAAGTTCTATCGTAATTGCTGCAGTACTCAACAACATTCCCATAGCTAGGTAATCCAAGCTAGTCCAATTTACTTCGTTTGTATATTTACTTGCTATATATGGCACCAACAATAAGCCCCAAGCAAAACAAATCATTATAATTAATCTTCGCGATTTCATAATGTATCAATATTGCTTAATCTGAAACTGAGCATAATTTTTATTGCTCTTTAAAAATGCTAATTGAGCAATTAACTTTTTATCTTTTACTAATAAATAAATGCTTGTATTTGGGTTTGCAAATAAATTTGTTGCCAAAAGCATTTTATTAATAAATTGATTTAAAGAATTATCTTGAATATTTTTGGTGTTTATGAAAAAATAAAAATCTATATTATTAATTGGGTTTTTGATTTGGTTAACTGTTTTAACCATTAGGCTTAAGGCAAGCGAATCCGAAGATTGAATTTCGGTTGCACTATTTACCTGATTAGTTAAACAAGCATCGATAGCTAATCCTTCGCACAGAACAGGATTTTTTGAAAAATTAACCAGCGCATAGGTTTCAGACTTAAGCCTATCGCCTAATTCAGCAAAATAACTTTTAATGGCTACGGCGTCTTGTTTATTAGATTCCCCTAAATAATAAAACAAAGTTTGACTTTTTGCTTTTGAAGAAAATAAAAACAATAGGAATATAAAAAGTATTTTTTTTAAGTGCTTCATATTATAATTTATATCTCAATGTTAATTGAAAGGTGCTAATAGCAATAAAATGCTGCAACTTATTAATCAATAATACACTTTCTATTTGATCGTATTTTATACTCAATGATTTATCTTGTGGTGATAATATTTCTGCTGTAGATTGTAAAAAAGCAAATCCTACATTTGCAGATATTTTTTTAGTAACGCTTCGTTCCACCCCTATTTGCAAACCATAAAAATTAAGCTGCGAATTTAATTGCAATGCAGAAGAATCTAATAATTGATAAGTTCCAAAATCATAAATGCCATTTTCGCTTATTTTAACATTGAAAAAATCGGTATATAACCCGCTATAAACTGCAGTGGCTTTGGTTTCTCGCTCTAGTGTGCCATTTGCTTTTTTAGCAAGCCTAAGCCCTATATTCAATTTTGTTTTGGAGTTAAATTTATAAGCCAACTGCAGTGTTGCATTGGTAGTTGTAAAATTTAAATGCTGAAACTCGTTGATATCCGTAATTTCATTGAATCGAATATACTTTGAACCATCAGGATCAATGGCGTTAAAAACTTCGGAATAACTTTTTAAATAACTCACATTTTCTGCGGCATAGCTTGAATATCCTAACACTACAGCAGCTTCCCATTTTGGTTTGTTAAATAAATAAATCCCCAAGCCAATGCCTTTATTTGACATTCTTAGATTACTATTTTCTAAAACAGTGTTGGTAGTTTTTATAGGATTGCTAGCAATAAAATAATTTATTCCAAAATTACCTTCTAAAAAAAAGGTTGATTTTCTAAAATAAACCGCATGCGTGCTATTCGATCTTGTATTTGCATAAATGTTTCTTAATCGATTTTGATTAAAATTTACGCCGCCAAAATCTAAATAGTTGGCTGTATTGATATTGATTTTTTGTGGCTTGTTCAATAAGATATTATGCAGATAAATCAATCCGTTGGAGTCTGTTTGTGTATTAATACCGTTGACAGTCAAATTGTATAAAGGTAATTTTTGTACCGTGGTGTCTTGCGCACTTTTAAAACCATCTAAAATAGATCGTTTACGAATTGCTTTAATTAGTAAATATTTTCCTCTTGGTATATACTGATTGATTGCTTTGATTTTAAAGGCTTTTGTCTTAACCGTGTATGCTAATTTGAAAGTAACGTCTATTGTATCGTTGATCTTTATTTTATCTGTATTTACAGCACTTAAATATAATTGCGCATCAACCGTTATATTCATTTCTTGCGAATTCAGCGTGTCTATGTTAAGCTGATACGGAACAACCACAATACTTGTTGGCGCATTGCCTTTGGTATATACAAAATTGTTGTAGCGTACAATATATTGTTCTAAAGTTAAACTGTCTTTTAATTTATTTTCTTGAAGTATGAGGTTTGGCATACGAACCGCTGCCGATTCAAAACACGATCTTAAACCATCGTTATCTTCAATAATATTGATAGCCGCATAATAGTCTAAGAAATAAAGCGCCTTTAATTTTAAATTAGCTTGCGCATCAATTTGCGATTGGGCAACAGCATTTTTATATCCTGATATCGAAAATAGCAAAAGGAACAACAGAAAATTAATTTTATAACCTTTCATTTATTGCCCTCCTAAAATTAATTTAGCCCAGTAATTCAACGATTGGCTATCTGTTATTTGTACAAAATAAATTCCAGGTGGCGCATTTAATTTAAACTGTGCTGCTAAAGTATTGTCTAGCACCCTATTTTCTATTAATCGCATTTGATTATCAAACACTTTTATAGAGGCAATTGATATGTTGTTGCTCTTTATATTCACAACTCCGCTTGATGGGTTAGGATATAGCGAAAATGGTGCATGCAGCATGTCTGCTATTCCTGTTGTAGAAGATTTATTATAATAACTTTTGGTTTCGCAAGCACCTAAACTGGTCTTTAAATAATATTCATATAATGTTGTATCAAAAGTATGTGGTAATAATACATAGCGTAAATTTCCACCAACAATGTCTGTTTCTAAATTGGTGCTTTTTGTAAAAAATCCCCATTGATAAAATACCCCAAAAGTTGAATCGCTACAAAATAATAAATCCGAATTCTCTTTCCTTAAGATTTTTGATTTTGAAGGTGCCTGTCCAAACTTAATACGCACCGGCAATTTCATTTCATTTAAACAACCTGTTGCTTTGTTAATTTGCGTGACACGCAAAGTGTCTACCCCATCTTTTAATCCCCAATTTACATACGCTACCTTGTCTGTTGGATTGGAAACAATTTTACCGCCACTGGTACTCCAGAAATAAGTATAGTTTGTATTTGTTTGCGCAATGCCGTATCTCACTTCTTGTTGGTTTCTACAAACGGTAGTTACTCCTAAAATGGTAGTCGTATCTGGAAGCGGCAAAACGGTCATTCTGATTACATTTGAAGTGTCTCTACCGCAACCAGATCCTGAATAATTTATGAGTCGATAATAGGTGTCTTTTTGAACTTTCGCGGGAATATGTATTGGATTATTTGCACTTGGAATAGTAGACCACGCACCGTTTAATCCTATTTGCCATTGATAAAAATAATTACCATCGCCGCCAGTAGCAGGCGTAAGCATAGTTAAGCTATTTGGAATTAAATTATAACAAACATTTTGATCAGCATTGATTTCCGCTCCTTTAAAAATAGAATGTACCTTAACTTTTAATATGCCGCTTGTAATTTCTCCGCATCCATTAATAGAGGTAATTTTAACTCTATAAAATCTAGTCTGCAAAAGTTTTCCTGATTGGTAATTATCAAACAAGGCCCCATTTATATTTGTAAAATTAATTGAATCTGAAGAAACTTGCCATTGATAAGTATATACATTACCTCCGCCACTTGGAGCCAAAGCAAATTGTATGCGAGCAGGCGAAGCGTTATAACAAATAATTTGATTATTATTTAATTGCCCTGCCGAAAGCTGATCGTAGACATTGATTTTTACAGAATCCGAGGAAATAGACCTACAGCCAAAAGTACCAATGGCATTGATTCTAAAGTAGGTAGTCTGCGTTAAATTTCCTGGCGAAAATTTCAAAGTTGTTGCACCGCTTACATCAACCCAATTACTGCCGCTTGTAGAGCTTTGCCATTGATAAGTAAATTTATTATCCGCACCGGTAGCATAAACTTGCAAGCGCAATGTATCTGGACTAGTATTATAACAAATATTTTGCGCTTGTGTGATGCGTGGTTTAGTAAAGATGCCAGATAATACTTTTATTTTAATAGCATTACTAATTTGCAAACCGCAACCTATAACACACTGATTGAATAATCTGATGTAAGTTGTTTGAAGTAATTTAGGTAATTTTAAGGTGGCACTGTTTTGACCATTTACGCTAAACCAATTGATACTATCAGTCGAGCTTTGCCATTGGTAAAAATAACCACCACTACCACCAACAGGCAGAGTAAGCATCTTGATGGTATCTGGCGAAGTATTGAAACAAATGATTTGACTTTTAGTAATACTTGCCCCAGTAAATAATGGATATACTTTTATTCGAATAATATTTGTGTAAGCGCTGCCGCAACCTGTATTCGAAATTATATTTACGCGATAAAAAACCGTTTGCAATAAATTTAAAGGCTGAAATGAAAGTACATTGGGATTAGCAATATCAGAAAAATTAATAGAATCTGAAGAAACCTGCCATTGATAAGTATATAAATTGCCGGCACCACTAGGCAAAGTAAAAAACTGAATTGCGTTTGGTATGGTATTAAAACAAATGGCTTGATTACTTAATAATTCACCGGGGCTCAAAGCGCCATATACAGTTACTTTTATGGAATCGGAAAAAAGCGTTGCGCATCCATTATTAGAAGTGGCTTTATATCTATAAAAGGTTGAGGTACTTAATATTCCAGGAGCCAATGTTAAATCTGTTTTGCCAATTATATCAGACCACACTGTTCCATTACTAGATATTTGCCATTGAAAAGAAAATACATTCCCTCCGCCTATTGGAACGGATTGCACCCGAAGGGTATCTGCAGCTGTATTAAAACAAATATTTTGAGAAGCAGTAATAACCGGTTTACTTACAAATCCTAAAACCGTAATTATTATTGCTTTGGCAGTGTCGTTTTTACAACCAGAAATTGTTGTTGCTATTAAGCGAACAAAAGTAGATTGAGTTAATTTATTTAATTTTAATTTGATGGAAGTTTGTCCACTTATATTTTGCCAGTTAATACTATCTGCACTACTTTGCCATTGATAGGTATACCAGCCCAAACCATTTGCTGGATAATTAATAGCCCGAACCGTATCGGGCGCAGTATTATAACAAATTAACTGATTATTATTTAATAGCCCCTTAGGTAAAACTGGAAGTACGTAAAATTCAACATACGCACTGGTATCCTTTTTTAAACCAGCTCCTGCCGAATCTACGATACAACGAAATTTACGATTGTTATAAGTGTAAGAAATATTATTTACGAACAAGGTATCGTTAACCGCAACTAAAAAAGTGTTATTAACCAAATTTACCCAGCCGGTAACTGATGAATCTTGCCAAGTATAAATCGAACTTGCAGGTTGCGTATTGACCACGCTAAAAAAAGTACTTGTATTTTGACAAATAGCGATACTTCCGGGAGCAACAACAACTGCTGATTGAGCGGTATTATTAAACCCTAAAAGAAATAAAATTAGACTTAAAATTAAAAATGGTGCTTTGATACACTTCATATTAAAAATAAAAATACAAAATCTATCGAAATTTCATTGATTTCTATTGAATGATTAAAACTTATAGGCCATAGAGGTAGCGAAAAACCTGTTATTAGTAGTTTGACTTAGATCTGTGCGAAAGACATCAGCCGAACTATATAGCCCTCTTAATTCCATTCTAAAAAGTAAGTTGGGCCTAATAAAATAATCAGTATTTAATGACAAGCCATTTAACACAAAGGGTGTGTTTTCAGCTATCGCAACAATTATATTTTTTTTGTCTTGATAATGTTCAAATCTTATGGCTGCCTTTAGTTTATCGTTAAAAGAAAACTGAGAAATAAAAATTGGACTATACCAAAAATTATATTCATTTGCTTGCAGGTATTTTTGCTGCATACCTAAATCAAAGCCTACTAAAAAACGCCAGTTTTTATTCAAGTTTAGTTGACTATAAAAATTATTAAATATTCTATAATCCGAAAAAACTCTGCGGCTTTCACTTCCTGCATAAAGGCTCCAATTGAAGTTTAGCTTCGCATTTGGCGTATATTTAAATTGAGTACCCAAAGACCTCATGGCCTTAAAGTTCAGCGGATTTATTTTCTGCCATCCATTTAAAAAAAGCGTAGCGAATTCATATTTTTCATTGGGTTTATAAGTAAACTTTAATCCTGTTTCGTAATAAGGAGATTGTTCTGCTAATAATGATCGAGTTAAATTCCAATTATCAAACGCCACACTGCTTTCAAAACCAAGATGAGAAGGAATAATACCTGCAGTTAAATAAATTGTTTTTTTATTATTAAGTGCAATATTAATATTTGCTTCTAAAATATGTTTAGCAAAATTTGATGCTGATGCATAATTATCTTGAACATAAGTGCCCGCATGCAAAGCAAGATTCATTGCTATTTTTGGACTACTTATATTAAACTTAAGAATAGATTGATTGAATTGAAGCTGTTTATTTCTATTGTAATTATAATAAAATGTCTGTCTTTCTCCTTTTTGAGTATGCTTAAAGTCTGTAACAAAATAGGCCTCGGTATATCCTGAAACTGTCAATTTAATCACAGGCTTATCATTTCCTACCTGCGCAATTAATTTTGACGAAAACAAGGCAAAAACAAGCAATAAAATGGGTTTTTTATAAAACATTATTGTATTTTTATTGTTGAAAATATAGAATTAAAATCAAATTAAGAAACAAAAAAATAATACTGATATGAGTACTGAAAACAAATGTCCGTTTAACCACGGAGAAGTTAAAAATAGCGCAGGTGGCGGTACAAGCAACCGCGATTGGTGGCCTAACCTACTTAACTTAAATGTGCTTCGCATGCACAGTCAATTATCTAATCCAATGGGCGAAGATTTTGATTATGCTAAAGCATTTCAAGCATTAGATTTCAAAACATTAAAAGCAGAGATCAACGAATTAATGGTTACCTCGCAAGATTGGTGGCCTGCAGATTATGGACATTATGGTCCATTATTTATTCGTATGGCTTGGCACAGTGCAGGTACTTATCGTACCAGCGATGGTAGAGGTGGTGCAGGTGCAGGAACACAAAGATTTGCTCCATTAAATAGTTGGCCAGATAATGCCAATTTAGATAAAGCCAGATTATTGCTTTGGCCAATCAAACAAAAATATGGTAAAAATATTTCTTGGGCAGATTTAATGATTTTAGCAGGTAACTGTGCGTTAGAATCTATGGGCTTTGAAACCTTCGGTTTTGCTGGCGGTAGAGCAGATGTATGGGAACCAGAAGAAGATATTTATTGGGGTTCGGAAGCAGAATGGTTAGCAGACAAAAGATATACTGGCGATCGTGATTTAGAAAATCCATTAGCCGCGGTACAAATGGGATTAATTTATGTTAACCCACAAGGACCAAACGGAGTGCCTGATCCATTGGCTTCGGCAAGAGATATTCGCGAAACATTTGGCAGAATGGCCATGAACGATGAAGAAACTGTTGCATTAATTGCAGGTGGTCACACATTTGGTAAAACACATGGTGCCGCAGATCCTAGCAAATACGTTGGTCCAGAACCAGCAGGTGCAGATATTGCAGAACAAGGTTTAGGTTGGAAAAATTCTTTTGAAAGTGGTAATGGTGAATATACAATTACCAGTGGATTAG
>Ga0102879_1000996_pt1 | contig 11921 bp, 4 predicted proteins | sample Colrivmet1548B02_FD_78187 | JGI IMG/M metagenome (GOLD analysis project Ga0102879, IMG submission 78187) | Estuarine microbial communities from the Columbia River estuary - metaG 1548B-02 | ecosystem: Environmental > Aquatic > Marine > Intertidal zone > Estuary | place: USA: Columbia River... | reverse complement strand
TTGATGTTCTTTCGTCAAAGAAATTACTTTTACTTTGCATACCTAGATTATCCATAAAACTAAATGGATTAACAACATTATATAATTTTTGATAGTCTAAATTTATTAAAATCCAATCAGCAATATATTTTATATATTGTAACATCAAATCATTATTCATTCCTATTAATTTAACAGGTAAAGATATAGTAATAAATTCTGATTCGATATTAACAGCTTCTGATATAATTTCATGAACAATATGCTGGCTTAACCTATTTTTTGACATTTTATATAAAAGTATACCAAATTGTGTATGCAAACCTTCATCTCTAGCAATAAATTCATTAGATTTAGTTAATCCAGCTAATATTCCTCGTTCTTTTATCCAATATATAGAGCAAAATGCTCCACTAAAAAATAATCCTTCAACGATAATATAAGCTAATAATCTTTCAATAAATGGTTTTTCTTCGCTAGCCCATTTTATTGCCCAGTTAGCTTTTTTACCAATACATGGAACAGTATATATAGCATTAAATAAATTATTTTTTTCATCTTCATTATCAATATATGTATCAATCATTATACTATATACTTCAGAATGTATACCTTCCATGGTACCCTGAAAATTATATGTAATTTGTGCTTCTAAAATATTAACTTCTTTAATAAAATTATTTAAAATATTTAATTCAACTATACCATCAGATCCAGCAAAAAATGCTAATATATTTTTTAGAAAGTATCGTTCATTATCAGATAATTTATTATCCCAATCATATTTATCTTTAGAGAAATCTATTTCTGAAGGAATCCAAAAACACGCCAATTGTGTTTTGTAAGAATTCCATATTTCGGGATATTTTATGGGATGTAATGTATATCGTTGTTTTTCACCATAAACACAATTATTCTCCATAATAATATATATTTATACAATATTATTTTATATGAATATTATAAAATAATATTATAAAAATAAAGTATAAGATACTTATACAAAAACTTTATTTTTAGGATAATTTTTGTTTCTATATTAAACGATTTAAGTAAAAAAATTTGAATAAATTGTAACAATATTAAATATTTAAACAATAATATTGTATAAATGTATATTATGAAAGTTATAAATAGAAAAAATGAAACTGAAAATATAAGTTTTGATAAGATAAGCGGTAGAATTACTTCATTAGTTAACTATACAAACCATGAATGTATACTAGAACCATTAGATAATATTAATGTTATTCAAATAACATTAGATACTATTTTAAAATTATATGATGGCATTAGTACAAAAGAATTAGATATAGAATCTGCAAAAGTTTGTGCTAATAAAGCCTTAATTCATTATAATTATAGTATATTAGGTGGAAGGATATTATTATCAAATTTATACAAAAATTTAAAAAAATTAGAACTAACAACTTTTAGTTCAAGGGTAATTTATTTACATAACAATCTTCCTAATTATTATAATGTAAATTATATTAAATTTGTATTAGATAATAAAGATAGTTTAAATAATTTTATTAAACCAGATAGAGATTATTTAATAACATATTTTGGGTTTAAAACCTTAGAAAAATCTTATCTAATGAAAATTAATGATAATATTATTGAAACTCCTCAAGATTTATATTTAAGAGTTGCTATTAATAATCATTATAGAACAAAAGATGATATCCATAATATATTAAATTATATTAAAACAACATATGATAATATGTCATTAGGATATTTTATTCATGCTACACCAACTTTATTTAATTCTGGAACTAATTATGAACAATTAAGTTCTTGTTATCTTCTTGGAACAGAAGATAGCTTAAATGGTATATATAAAACTATTTCTGATGTTGCACAAATATCTAAATGGGCAGGCGGAATTGGGATACATATATCTAATATTAGAGCAAAAGGTGCTCTAATAAGTTCTACAAATGGAAAAACTGATGGTATTATTCCTATGTTAAAAGTATATAATGAAACGGCTAGATTTGTTTCACAAGGTGGTAGGCGTAAAGGTTCTATTGCTATTTATTTAGAACCATGGCATGCAGATATCGAAGCATTCCTAGAAATTAAAAAAAATAGTGGTGCTGAAACTGAAAGAGTAAGAGATTTATTTACTGCATTATGGATACCTGATGAATTTATGAATAGAGTTATTAATGATGAAGATTGGTATTTAATGTGTCCATTAACATGTCCTAATCTAAATGAAGTATATGGTGAAGAATTTAATCAATTATATGATAAATACATTAAACAAACAAAATATAATAAAATTATTAAAGCTAGAGAATTATTTAATAAAATTATGATTTCACAAATAGAAACAGGTGTACCATATATATTATATAAAGATCATATAAATATTAAATCAAATCAATCAAATATTGGTATTATAAAATCATCAAATTTATGTGCTGAAATATGTGAAGTTTCTGATAATAATGAATATGCAGTATGTAATTTAGGTTCTATTGCAGTTAATAAATTTATTATAAATGATAAATTATATTTAAGTAAAAAACTAAGAAAATATAATTATGATGGTAAAAACAAAGATTCTACCATTAATAGTATCGCAGAGAATGTTGACTTATCAGATAGTGATAAAAAAGAGATTATGAATATATATAGTGAAATATATGATTTTGATAAATTAGGTAATATTGTTTGTATTCTTACTAATAACTTAAATAATATTATTGATTATAATTTTTATCCAGTTGAAGAAACTATAAAATCTAATATGAAACATAGGCCTATTGGTATTGGTATACAAGGATTAGGTGATCTCTATAATATTCTGGAAATAACTTATTCTAGTTATGTCGCAAAATATCTTGATGCATTAATAATGGAAACTATATATTATTATGCTATAGATAAATCTTCAGATATTGCATACAAAACCAAGTCATATAGTACATATATTAATTCTAAATTCTATAATTCAATATTTCAATGTGATTTATGGAAAGATAATAATTATTATATGCAAAGATTAAATTGGGATAAATTAAAAATTAAAGTTAAAAAATATGGTATGGCTAATAGTCTATTAACAGCATTAATGCCAACAGCATCAACATCTCAAATACTAGGTAATACTGAATGTTTTGAGCCATATACATCTAATATTTATAAAAGAACTACTTTAGCTGGTGAATTTCAGATTGTTAATAAACATCTAATTAATAAATTAATTAGTTTGAATCACTGGAATGAAGATATTAGAAACTTTATTATTAAAAACGATGGATCTATTCAAAATTTAAATATTGATATTGATGTTGACGAATTAAAATATTTAAAAGAAGTTTATAAGACTATTTGGGAAATTAAACAACGTGATATTATTGATCATGCTATTGCTAGAGCTCCCTATGTTGATCAAAGTCAAAGTATGAATTTATATTTTGCTAATCCAAATTTTCAGAATCTATATTCTGCTCTTATATATGCATGGAAGAGTGGTTTAAAAACTGGTTGTTATTATCTTAGATCTAAACCAGCAACTGAAGCTATTAAGATAAGTATGCAACCTGCAAATGATAAAAATAAACAGTTAGAATGTACATCTATACCTAAAGCCATAGATCTAGAATCTTGTATCTTATGTTCGTCTTAAAATAATCAAAAATAAATATAGAAATATTATCTTAACTTTTTAAGTATTGTTAGGGATTTATTAGTTACTTTAGAAGCGTAATCCATATAAATATTTTATTCTATAGTATTTTTTAATTATTATTATTTTAGTAATAGTATAGAATTTAATATAATGTTATTATAAATATAATAATTCATATTAGCTTATTCTACATTGTTTTAACAAAAATATTTTTTGAAATATAAAGTTTTAAGACTAGAAATACTAATATTAGGTGAAAAGCAATAGAATTATTTTATAATTAAAATATTTTTTCATTATCTTGTATTGTATTAATACTTTTTTTATATTTTTATTAAAATTAAATAGTTCATATAATCCATTATTATCAAGTATTTTAGAAATATTACTATTAAATCATCTAATAGATTTATATTTTTATAAATATAAATTATGAAAGGGTTTATAAATGGACGAAGCTAGATATATTTTATGTATATATCACCATACGCTTACTAAATTAGCATCTATAAATGACTAGTTAACTTATTGGATTTTATTTAAGATATTTTAATTTAATATTATATAAAGAATAAATGTAAGAAATTTACAGAAGTACAAACTAATATTAATAATTAAAATAAAAAAATTAAATATGATAATCTAACAGATGATTTAACAATACTGATATTAATTCTTATAGTTGGTTTGATATAATTAAAGCAAAATATAAAATATGTGCTAAATTAATACAGACAAGAAAACAAATAATTATTAATGCAAACAAATTAAATTATTACCTACAGATAAATAAAAGATAAATTATTATTATAGTTAAAATACATTAAACTGAAAAATAAAATTTTTAATCATACTATCGATATGATTAAACAGCTAAAAAATATACTAATTGGCAGTAATTAGAACGCATAAGAATATAAAACAAACATATATTAAATAAAGCCATTGAATTAGCATGTAGTAACTATAAATCAGCTAATTTAAAAATAAAAATATTAAACATTTTACTGTTAGATACATAAAAGCAACTAAAAAATTAAAGGTTTTAGAATTAGAAAACATGCTTTTAGTTAGAAGGTTTTTATACGAAACAATTAGAAAAAGTTATGAAAAATGCTGATAATTCCAGCTATAAAAATATTAAATGTGTAGTAAATTAATATATAAGGCAATGTATATTATTTTTATCTATCAATTTCTTATTATAAAAAATAAACAATTAAAACATTCTAATAAAATTATATAATATTAATAAATTTTTTACGGCAAAAATAAAGCTTTTGACATTAATATGTTCAGAGGAGAATGGAGACTTCATATTTGAACTATTTTATTTACATAAAATATCATATTTTATGTAAATAAAAAATAACTATAAAATAAAACTTATTTTATAAAGATATACACTTTAACAGCTATTTATCCCATCTTATATTTCCAGAAGGTAAAAAATCTGTATAATCCATATTATATAATTTAATTTGAGGTATTATATCTAAACTAAAACCAATTAGACTTATTTTTCTGAATAGACAATTAAAAAATAATTAGTTATTTTGTTTTAGGTGCATATATTTTTTTTTATATTTCATATATTTATTGGTAGTCTTATGATGAAATATATTAATCACTTGGTCTAAGAATTGTTTTACTGTTAATGACTTTGTATTGTCTAGATTTAATTCAATAATATGATGAAACATTATTAAGGCTTCGTTAATTATTGAACTAGATAAAATAGTTATTTGTAATTTTAATTCAATAAATCCAATATTATTATTTGAAATATCTGGTATTTTATTTTTTGTATAAGCACTTTTTAATATATCCATATAATTATTTTTATATATATAGTTTTGAACAGAATAAACTAAAATATCATATAAATAATTATTTATGTCTAACTTTTTAAATATATCTATATAATTTTGTAATCCTTCCATAGATTGATTATGTTGATTCAAATAAGCATTAGTTATTATAGTCATATAACAAAGATTGGTGAGTGCTGGTATATCTGAAGGCACTTCTATTGGTTGTAAATTAGGTTGTTTAAATACATCATATATTTTTCGTATATCTTTATCTAATTGAATAATCCAATCTGAATCTTTATTATATTTAAATAAATCTGGAATTATATTATCTTTATATACAGATTGGTTCACAAATTTTTTCCATCCTGTTATTTCATCATCATCTGCAGCTAACTGATGTAATTCATTTACTACAATATCCATTTCATAATCAGTTGGATTATAAGGATCAACAAATTTATCATTTAAGTAATAAAAAGAATTTTCATTAAATAACTGTTTAATTTCAGATGGCCCATAATAAATTGGTACACTACCTGCTTGAAAAGCTAAATAAATTTTTTCTGTTATATATCCTGGAGTTAATACATTTTCAATAGCAAATACAAATTTAAATAATTTATATATTTTATAATTATCTGCCCAACTGGTAATTTGATCAGTAGTATCATCTTCAATATTATGAGTTTGTTGACATTTTCCATAAGCACGAGTTTTAAGTTCATCACCATCTTGAGCTTTTAATTTTGCAAATAAATTTTCACGAATTTTTTGACTACAATTAGATGCAATATATACAAAATCATATTTTTTTGAAAAATCAGTAGATACTAATCTGACATCTTTTGTATTTAAAGTTATATCTTGTAAAATTATAAATGGAATCCAATGAGACAATATTTTATTATCTCCGTAATATCTTTGTTGTCCCCACCATATTCTTTCTTGATATAATTCTAAATTATAGGGACCTATATCTTTTTGAGGCAATTTATATGTATTAAATTCATACAAAGGAGGATATGCGCATTTAATTTTAGTTCTTAATGGTTCACCAGACCAACATATATAAGGACATGTATAATCAAAATATGGATTAATAGGATCTATTATACCTTGTTTTATAGTGTTTAAATCATAAGTCTTTATTTGATAATTATACCATTCGTGTGTACTACGCAAAACTAAATCTGGTTTTTTTGGAAAATTAACATTATAGAATACAAATATTAAACGTTTATCAGGAAAAGCTTGGGCAAATATATTAAAAAAGATTGAGTTTATCCATATAACTCCAAATCCTTCTCCCATAATAATAAAATCATTATGTTCAGGTATATAATTTTGCGTATATTGAATAGTACTATTAATACTATATATATATATTCCGTTAATATTTGATAGATTATATGAATATGATGGATTATAATAACTATTATATGGAGGCTGATAATAACTATTATATGGAGGCTGATAATAACTATTATATGGAGGCTGATAATAACTATTATATGGAGGCTGATAATAACTATTATATGGAGGCTGATAATAACTATTATATGGTAAAAGTCCAGGTTTAGGAAGTTTATTTTCTGTGGTTGGTGTTGTTGATGTAATAGATATATAGGTCTGTTTACATTTAATTTTTTTAAGTTTTATAATCATTATGATTATATTAATAACTATAAATATATTAATTAATAAATCTTTTACTTTTTTTGTCATTTGATTTGGATAAGATAAAAACGTATCGAAATAATATTGGTTTTTTATTTTGATTTGTTTTAATATAGTTTTTCCAAATATATATTCTTGTTGGTCCACCGTTAAAGTCTGTCCGAGATTATTTAAATATACAATTAATTTGTTATAAATATTTTCTAATTCTGATTCCGTTTTAAAATATTGGTGTGGATTAACTAAAAAATTTGTATATAATTTTTTTAAAGTTATAGAATTCATTAATTATAATATAATATATTATATTATAATATATTATATTATAATATTAATTTTTTTTATATTAATTATTTTTTAATATTTATGACTATTTGTAATTATTAATATTTAAAATCATTTGAATATTAAACATTGTTTGATGATTATAATTAAACAATAAATTACATATTTAGCGGATCTCAATCTTGTATATCGTATCAGTTAGCCTGTCAAGCATTGTAGAACTTCTTGATAGTAGTGCTGATCTGGTGATAGAGCAGCTTACGATTAGTAACTGCTCTTTATCTCTGCCTGATCTGCAAAATAGTTTTTGCCATCAAAGTTGCACGGTTATAGTTGCCAGGACCACTAAAATTGCTGACCATCAAAATTATCAGGGCACTAAAGTTGCTAGGACTACCGAAGTTGTTCAGAACACCGAAGTTGCTAGGACTACTGAAGTTGCTCTGGTTGAAGCGACTTTGTTTACTACCATGTTGCTGAAGCCGGTTTTGCGACCGATGCAGCTGGTGCTGGCAGCATAGAAGGCACTGTATCAAAATCTCAAATATTAAAATTTATCTGTGATTGTAATAAAATAAAAGAATCATTTGATCAAAAAATATTGATTTTAGAACAAATATAGTAAATAAATTAAATATAAATAGTAATTTATCATATCTAGATTATTTTAATTAATACCTACTGATATTATAATTAGTTCTTAAGCATCTAATTGTCATCTCTATTATCACTCCGCCATCACGATAAACAGTTGCTCTTTTAAGAGTAAGAGTTTTATTACTGTAAACTACAAAAGCTAATACATCACTTATTGCTAAAGCACAAATGACAGATAGTCAGTTACTATAGTAGCTATCAGAATCTTTTATTTCTATTTTATTGTGCATTATCAATAGATTAGTACTCGACTCTTATGATTTATATATACATTATTTTTGAAGATTTATTCTAAAACAACCAATCTATGGTTATTTTAGAATAAATTATATTGATTTGACCTATTCCATTTATCACGGTGGCTTGCCATAATGGAATAGTTGCACTATCATCAATAGTTATAGCTATAATACCTTTTTTTGACTTCTTTAGAATATGTATCTATAGCTTTTTAAAGCATTGGAACTTTTTTTATATTTATATTTATATTAACTAATCAAATTAGGATTATTTCCTGAATTTTAACAAATTATATTTGATATATCAATAGGAGTACTTATATAATATATTATAATATTTATTTTTGTTTAAAATTATAAATATATTCAATTAATTGTTCTATTTGTTCTATAATATTTTTGTAATACTAAATATAAATAGGTAAATATATTTTGTTTCCCTTTAAGTTTATAAAATTTATAAAATTTATACAAAGATAATAATAATACTATTATAGTTATTAACCATATAAATTTATTCCATTTTAACTCCGATATATTATATACTGGTTTAATGAATTGATAAGTAATTGTTTGAGATATTTTAATATTTCTTAATTTTGCTTCTAAAATATTAAGTGAACATAAATCAGAATTCATATACCAATGAAATAGCAAACATATACATGAAACTATATGTAATAGTAAAATTAACGGGTTTGATGTAAAAGGCCCATAAATTATAAATAAAATTAGTAATAGATGTGACAAATAAACTATATTTGCAAGGAAAATATTACTTTTCATATTTATATTATATCATGTGATATATATAATATAATAATTTAAAGCTTATAAAAACAACTTCCAATTCTGGCTTTGATGGTCACTTCTAAAATAGGTGATCCTAATATACCTAAACTAATTATAGCTGATATAGATACGCTAAATTGAAAAACAAAGCTTTTAATTTAGCATTAAATTATAGCTTTTATTTAATAGAACCAGAAATAGCTGATGATGCAATAGAAGATACCCCTGGTGATTTAGATTTAGCAGCTTAGTCTATAGTCACTTGAGCATTTGCGATAGCTTTTCCTAAATTTGTACTAGTTTTTGTAAAGCTTGTTGATTAATATTTAAAAATAAAAAGGTATAGGTTTTACCTAATTCTTCAATATAATCTTTATAATTACAATTTTATTGTTTACAAATTTTAGGACTATCTACTATAATATTCTCTAAATGTATTTTGAGAATTAAAATTATTTTGTAAACATTGTTAGCTATTATTAAAATTAAAATTATTTTTTATAGCATTAGTAATTTTAGTCAATTTTTTGCTACTACATTATTTAATCTTACATCTTCTACTTTAGCTTAAGTATTATTTAATTTTATCATTTATTTTATTAATAATATCAGTATAATTCTTTGAATTAGTCAAACATGAAAAATTAGGAGCTTGAATTGAAATTTGATTAATTTTATCAAATTTAATGCATGTATTTATATTTTCTATTTGTATAGTATTTATGAATTATTCTAAGAACATGTTTGACTATTATTTATAAGGACATTTGCAATACTAGAATTAGTAATTTTATTCATATTTATTGATTCTGATTTGTCTAAATCTAGGTAATACTAAGAGAGTCTTATATTATTATTTATATATCATTTTTTTTATAATATTATAAAAAAATGTTTATTTAATAGTATAATGAGTGAATTAAATTGTAATTCTGTACAAAAAAAGACAAAGTTATCAAATCCTTTGAGTTTATTAATGACAAAAACTTCGCTTTCATCTTTTTCTCTAGAATCTATACAGATGGATATGAACATTGTACCATCTGAAATACAAAACTTGTCAAATCTTATTTGGAATCGTATTCCAATGTATTCAATACCATTTGAAGTTATATTTGGTGCATTACCTGAAATTGATATCGCATGGAAACCATATGTTATTTTACGTGATAAAAGTTCAATATTTGTTACTAATTGGGATATCGAACCAAGTTATCTCCTTATACGTATTATTAATATGTATAATAATTTTAATCAATCACTCTTATATGTAGCTTGTAGACGATGTTATTATGAATTTATACAAGTCGCATTAAAAATAGATGGAATTAATAAAAATATTTTAAATGGAGATAAGAGTAATCCAACCATGGGATTTACATGGGCTTTAGCATCGGGTGAATCAAAAAAATTTCCATATTCAGATATAAATAAAACTTTTATGTTGTTAATTAAAAATGGATTCGATTTTAAATATTTAAATACTAAAGGCGAAACTCCTTTTGATTTTTTAAATAAAAAAGAAAATAAAATTCTTTTATTACCAGATCTAGAAAAATATTTAAGCGAATTACGTGATAATTATTTAAAATTAGAATCATTTATTGATGAATTAAAAAAATAAATTTTAAAAATAGTATGATATATATTATTTTTAAATGAAATCAATACTAATAACAAGGGAAAAATATATATTATTTAATTTATTATTTACATAATAAATATTTTTCAACATACCAATCTAAATTAAACTAAATATTATTAATAGATATAAATAACACTATACAAATATATAATATTAATAGAAAAAATAATTAATGATAAATACATTAGATATCAATTTTAATTGTCATAATTATAAATAGTAAATGTTTAAAATATTATTTCATTAATATCTGATATTGATAAGATAAAATCTTGTAAATTAATATCTAATAATTTATAAAATTGCGGTAATGATATTATATTATGAATATCTTTAATTACATTATTAATTATAGTTATATCCATATCAATTTTATTTGATTGTATTATATTTATAAAATTTTGATAACTTATATTTTTAGTAATTAATCCTGCTTCTTCCATAAATATTTTGTAACTTGTTAATTGATAGATGTTATCTATTAATTTTTGCCGTTTATCATTTGATAATTGTTTAACTAAATTAATATCTGGTTGGAAAGTTTTTTTAGATTGTTTTTTAGCTTCATAATGATAATCACCTATTTGAATAATTTTTACGATTGGTTTTAAATCACAATTATCACCAAAAACTAATTTATATTGACCTCCATTTCTAATATATAATTTTATACATATATTAAATTGATTAGTTAAAAATTTAAATGTATTTTTATATTTATCAAAAGCATCTTCATTCCAAGTTGTAAAACCCTTGAATTCAAACATCTCGTCATCCTCATTAACGTATAAATTAGAGGAAATACGATTATCATTTAATAGAGCTTTTAGCTTAATAACTAATGTATCTCTTTCATTATATGTTTCATTTATAATTTTATAATCATTTATTGTTTTTAGAATTCTCTTTGTTTCTTCAGTATTAATATCTATTAATGAATCTATTAATGATATCCAAAAACATTGGTTGGACATTAATTGATTTATACTACCACTATTTGGTATAGTATCTTTATCATTAGATATCAAATTGAATTTTGCTAAGTCACTTGTTGAACTATCACCCTTTAAAACTAAATTATCATGATGTAATAATTTCTGAGAGATTATATCAGATTGATTCTTTGTATTTAATAGAGAATTGAAATGTTGTCTATTAAATATAGGTATAGAAGGTTTTGT
>Ga0102879_1000992_pt1 | contig 11960 bp, 10 predicted proteins | sample Colrivmet1548B02_FD_78187 | JGI IMG/M metagenome (GOLD analysis project Ga0102879, IMG submission 78187) | Estuarine microbial communities from the Columbia River estuary - metaG 1548B-02 | ecosystem: Environmental > Aquatic > Marine > Intertidal zone > Estuary | place: USA: Columbia River... | reverse complement strand
GAAATGTCCTTGCCACTGAAAGCAAATCTGTTCATTGTTTTCGGCTCGGCATTGCCCGAACGAGCGTGGATGAGTTTGGCAACGGTTTCTGCTGTACCCGAAGATGCCACTGCGATTTCGTGACCCAGTTCGGCCATTTCCGACTGCAGCACCATCAACGTTGAACGAACGAATGCACGACAGCTTCCAACAGCGCTGGGGTGCAAAGCAGCGGTACTAAAAAAGCGGTCGGTCAGTCGAACTGCACCAAGCTTGAAACTGCGGGCAATCATCTCTTCGTCTTCGTTGCCAAGAACGATCTCGGTTGATCCGCCACCGATATCGCACAAAAACATGGTCTTATCCGGTTCGCCTATGCCGTGCAGCGCGCCAAGGTGAATGAGTCGTGCCTCTTCGACGCCGGAAATCACCTCGATCTCGATGTTGGCTTCTTTACGTGCTCGGCGCAGAAAATCCGACTTGTTCTTTGCCTCGCGCACAGCACTCGTTGCTACGGCCCTAATTTCGGCGCCGTGCGAATCGGCAACTCGACGCATTCTGGCCAGGCAAGCAATGCCTCGTTCGATTGCGTCGGCATCGAGTTGTTTCATTTCGCCAGATCCGTGACCGATGCGCACGGTTTCTTTCTCGCGGGCGATTACCTCAAAGCCGCCAACAACTGGCTTGGCAACAACCATATGGAAACTGTTTGTTCCGATGTCGAGTGCGGCAATTGTGAGGTTGTCCGCATCGTTTGCCACCTTGCGAGCCTAGTTGCCGTCTTTGACGCACCTAGTCCGCAACGCGAAGTGCAATGCGACGGCGCTTAGCAATGCGTCGCCTTTCGCGCTCGGAACAACCGCCCCAAACACCGTGGTCGATGTGTTCGGAGAGCGCGTATTCGAGGCAATCGTTGACAACCGGACACGTGGCACAAATTGCGCGGGCCCTGTCGACACCGGCACCATCAACCGGGAAGAAAACGGCGGGCGGGAAATTGCGGCAATTGCCTTGACCCATCCATCGAGTTGAACGAATGTTGTTATCCATTGGGGTTGGTCAAAACCGTATCGCACGGTAAATGAACGGGCAATTTTTATGGGTAAGAACTCGGTAAATTCTGCCGATAGCCTGTATGGAATGTCAGAAACTGCAGCAATCGTCGAGCCTTCTCGCGGCCATGCCCGCATTGTGTACCTAGGCCCAGCCTCCCCACATTGGGAGCTGTACAGCGAATTTGGCGACCCAAACCTGCTTGAAGAATTCCGCGCACGCGTGCTTGCACGTTTGGTGTTGCTGCCCCGCAACGACCCACAATTTCGCCGCAATCAGGAGCGCGTCAACCGCGATGCCGAGCGCGAGAGAATTACTGTCGAGTGGGAACTTGGTTGGGCAGCAGACGCCTAGAAACCCTCGCTGGATGAATGGCGAACTTCGCCAACATGACGAGCAAGTGAACCATAAATGACTTCTTGGCGACAATTACTTCGCCGCAATACGTCGGCTCAGAGTAATTCCTACGCTTCGGGTATCGATGCCCGAGTGATTAACCGCGAACTGAGTTGGCTTGATTTCAACGACCGAGTGTTGTCGTTGTCTGGCGACATCGGTATCCCACTTCTTGAACGCTGCAAGTTCTCTGCCATCTTCAGCAGCAATCTCGATGAGTTTTATCAAATTCGTGTTGCTGCGTTAAAGGATCAAATCGCCGCAGACGTTCACACGCCAACTCCGGATGGCCGCACGCCTCAGGCGCAGTTGCATGCAATTGGACGACGTGTGCAACAGCTTGTTGACGCGCAAGAAAGTACGTGGAATAGCGAACTTGTTCCCCAGTTGCGCCAGCACGGAATAGAAATAGTCAGTTGGGATAACGCAACTCCTACAGAGCGCGAATACTTGGCCGAACAATTCGAGACCCGAATTTTTCCGGTGCTCACACCGCTTGCAGTAGACCCCGCGCATCCGTTTCCATATATCTCCAACCTTGCCCTCAACCTTGCCATCATCGCCAACGATCCGCGCACGCAGGAGCGCCGTTTTGCTCGCGTCAAGATGCCGCAAAACTTTCCGCGCTTCATGTCGGTTCCTGGTTCCACTCGCTTTGTGTTGATCGAAGACGTGATCACTGCAAACCTGGGCCGACTGTTTCCGGGAATGAACATCGAACAGTGCTACACGTTTCGCGTATCGCGTAATGCCGACTTGTCGCTCGACGATGAAGACGCAGAAGATTTATTGGCTGCGGTGGAAATGGAGCTTCGTCGCCGACGATTCGGCAGGGCAGTGCGCCTAGAAGTTCCCGAGACCATCGATGCCGACATGTTGGCAATGCTGATCGACGAACTTGAACTTGATGCAACAGACGTGACGCGCCACCGGGCGCCGATAGCGCTTACGGCACTTTTTCAGATTGCCAATATCGACTTGCCAGCACTTCGATTTACGCCATGGCCGCCGCTTGTGGCTGGCCGTTTATCTGCCGCGCAAGAGGCGGGCAAATCCATATTCAGCGTCATTCGCGAACGCCAGTTGCTGGTGCATCATCCACACGAGTCGTTTTCTTCGTCGGTCGAGGCATTCGTCGAGCAGGCCGCGCTCGACCCTCAGGTGCAGTCGATCAAGATGACGCTGTACCGCACATCTGGCGATTCATCTATTGCACGACATCTCATCAAGGCCGCCGAACTTGGTAAGCAGGTGGCCGTGGTGCTCGAGTTGAAAGCGCGTTTCGACGAAGCACGCAACGTCAGTTGGGCAAAAGAACTTGAGTATGCGGGTGTGCACGTTACGTATGGGCTTGTGGGTTTGAAGACACACTCAAAGTGTGTGCTTGTGGTGCGTAACGACCCAGACAAGATGCGTCGATACGTGCACATCGGTACGGGAAACTACAACTCGTCCACCGCTCGTTTGTACGAAGACATTGGGTTCTTTACGAGTGAAGATGCCATTGGCTCTGATGCGACCGAACTGTTTAACTATCTCACCGGTTACGGACACGAACCGAACTATCAAGTGCTGCTCGTTGCACCTCACCAGTTGCGCGATCGAATGATCGCGCTCATTGATAAAGAAGCATCATTTGGGGCCGACGGGCGCATCACGATGAAGATGAACTCCATTTCTGACCCCGCAGTTATCGAGGCGTTGTACGCCGCAAGTGGCGCAGGCGTGCAGATTGACATTGTTGTTCGCGGCATCTGTTGCCTACGTGCTGGGGTGGAGGGACTATCCGAGAACATTCGCGTCCGATCGATTCTTGGTCGGTTCCTCGAGCATTCGCGCATCTATCGCTTTGAGCACGGGCTGTCGGACAACGAGCCACTTCACCTCATCGGCTCTGCCGACATGATGGGCCGCAATCTTGACGGCAGGGTCGAGGCATTGGTGCCACTCACTCATCCCAAACATCGCATGTGGTTAGACACGGTGTTGGGCTTTTTGACCGACGATGAAGCCACCCACTTCCGTCTTGGCTCGGACAACACGTGGCACCGTGCGGGCAGCGCATCATTTGCTGTGGATGCTCAACAGAAGCTGCACGAATGGGTAGTGGCTACGCAAGTCCGCTAATCGGGCCGATGCAGTTCACTCGCCTGTAATCTACAGTTTGCTCTGTTGTAAGAGTTCAGTTATATGGTTATTGCTCGTCGGCTCGACATGTGAAGGAAGTGCAAAATGGACGAATTAAGGAAAACCTTCCACCAAGAACTCGATGCCGTTCGCGATGAAGTTGTGCGGTTGGGCGCATCGGTTATTGAGGCAATTCCAAGGGCAACTGCCGTGCTGCTCACGGGCGACCTTGAAGGAGCCGACTATCTGGTTAGAGCAGATGACGAGATCGACTCACGTTCGATCGAGATTGAAGATAAGTGTTTTCAGCAACTTGCTCTGCAAGCCCCTGTTGCAGGCGATTTGCGTCAACTTGTAGCCATCATCAAGATTTCTTCCGAGCTTGAACGATCGGCCGATCTTTGCGTAAACATTTGCAAAGCAGCGCGCCGCATTTATGGGCACGATATCGACCCGGTGCTTCGCGGCCTGATTAGCAAAATGAGCGAGCAAGCGCAGCAGTTGTACATTGCCGCCCTGGATGCTTTTGAAACCAACGATGCGCCGAAAGCAGCCGCAATCGACGACATGGACTCTTTCCTTGACGGCTTGCACCGACAATTCATTCAGGAAATTTTTGAAAGCCACGCTCGCGAAAAAATCGACTTGCAGGTGGCGGTGCAATTGGCAGTGGTTGCCCGTTTCTACGAGCGCATTGGCGATCATGCGGTAAACGTTGGCGAACGCACCAACTTCCTGCTCACCGGTTGGGTCCCCGAAAGCAAGGGTGCTGCTCGATTCAAGGCAAAGCAGGAAATGTCACACCTCAACCCGCCAATCGAAACGCAGTAAGCACCACGATGTCGGTCGGCTGGTTTGTCGCTGGCATTGCTGTGGCGTCAATCGTTGCCTATCTCATTTCGAGGAAGAAATCAGTAATTGCGGTTCAGACAACCCAAGTCGCCCCTCTCAACGATTCGGTGAAGGATCACCCGCTTGCGGGGGCAATGGATGCTTTGCCAATTGGAGTTGTGGTTGCGGTTGCATCGGCGGATCACCTAGTGAGAAACACCATTGCGTCGGCGATGACTGGGGTTCGTCATGTGGACGTGCTGGTTGACCAAGCCGTCGAGGCGCTCCTCGCCGAAACGTTTATCAGTGGCAATCAAGAACGCGCATTGGAAGTTGCAGGGCCACCTACCAGACATTTTTCGATCCGCACCGAACGTCTTGCCGGTGGCGATGCAGTTGCTGTAATCGAAGACGTAACGCAAAAAGTTTTAATTGATACCGTCCGCACCGACTTTGTTGCAAACCTTAGCCACGAGTTAAAAACCCCGATCGGTGGCATTGCGGCACTCGGCGACACCATGACGAACGAGACCGACCCACTTGTCATTCAGCAATTGGCAGAACGAATCGTGAAAGAGTCGTTTCGAATGTCGGGCATTGTCGACGACTTGCTCAGCCTCTCGCGCATCGAATTTGGCAAGTCGGACGATTGGCAACCGGTGGAGGTGGGCTCAGTTCTTCGTGAAGCGGTAGGGCAATGTCAGCACTTGGCACAACGTCATCATGTGGAAATCAAACTCGAACTCGAGAACGGCGCAATGGTTTTCGGCGATCGCAGCCAATTGGTTTCAGCGCTTTCCAATCTCATCGAGAATGCAGTGAAGTACAGCGAGCCTGGCAAGTTGGTGCGCGTTGAAACAAAGGAAGACGTGGAAACGGTGATGATCTCCGTTAGCGACCAAGGCATTGGTATCGCCCCTGCAGACCAAGAACGAATCTTTGAGCGCTTCTTTCGTGTCGACCGCGCTCGCAGCCGAAGCACCGGTGGCACCGGGCTCGGGCTATCGATCGTTCGCCATGTTGTAGATAATCACGGCGGCAAAATTTCGGTGCAATCAGAAGAAGGAACAGGCGCCACATTTACAGTGACGCTTCCAACCACCCCCCAAGAAATACAAACCAATGAGGAGCATCATGAGCATGCAGTCTGAGTTGCCAACAGTGTTCGTTGTCGAAGACGAGGAGTCGTTTATTGAAGCCCTCGAAATTGGTTTAAAGCGCGAAGGTTTCAAGGTGCACGTTGCCCGCGATGGCGCCGAGGCACTTTCTATGTTTGATGGCGTGAAACCCGACATTGTGTTGCTCGACGTGATGCTGCCGAAACTTTCGGGAACCGATGTGTGTCGCGAATTGCGTAAGAAAAGCCAGGTTCCCATCATCATGGTTTCGGCTAAGGGCTCGGAAATTGACACCGTTGTGGGGCTCGAAGTTGGTGCCGATGACTACATCGTGAAGCCGTACCGACTGCGAGAATTGGTTGCTCGAATTCGCGCAGCGTTGCGCCGCAGTTCGCTTACTCCTACAGAAATTGACGAAGTTGGATACGGCACTGTTCGCATTGGCGATATTTCCATTGATCCAGAGCAGCATGTTGTCACTGTGCGGGGCACAGTGACCAAGTTGCCACTGAAGGAATTTGAGTTGTTGTACGTGCTGATTGCAAATGCTGGCCGTGTAATGACTCGCGAGACTTTGATTGACCGCGTGTGGGGCACCGATTACTACGGCGATACAAAAACTCTCGACGTGCATATCAAGCGTCTTCGTTCCAAAATCGAGGCCGACCCTGCCAACCCAAGTCAGGTTGTCACTATCCGCGGTCTTGGCTACAAGTATGAGAAAGTAGTTGCATAGCAACTTCGTCCACTCAGAGCGGCCTGGCGCCGATTAGTCCGCTTTCCAAACTTGCACGGGTGCACGGCGCAATTGTTGCTGGAGAGGCGGCGTTAGCAGTCTCCCTTGCCGATTCGCTTTTTTTATCCGTAAGCCCAGACGCAGCACGAAGCAAAGTGTTGCTCTTCCTTGTCTTTAGTTTCACCCCGTTCATCGTTCTTTCTGGGCTTATCGGGCCATTTCTCGACAAAGTTCCTGGAGGACGTCGGTTGACAGTCGTTGCCGTCGCGGTGCTGCGCGCAGTCGTTGCGATCATGATGATCCGTTGGTTCGATTCGCTTGTGTTGTTTCCGCTGGCGTTTGCTTCGCTGGTGTTGGCCAAGGTGTATGCGGTTTCTCGGTCGGCCATGATGCCAATGGTGGTGCGTAGCGATAACGAACTGATGGCAGCAAACGGCCGTATTGGCCGCTTAACCGGCATCATGGGTTTTGTCGCGGGTGGCCCAGCAGCGCTTCTTCATCTGATCGACTCCAGAGTTTCGCTTGGCGCATCTGCTCTTGCATTCTTGATCGCGTCCGTGTTGGCGTTCACCATGCTCCCGCGCACAGCAGCGGCACCCAACCGTGCCTCGTCGCTAGAACAAGAAGAGTTGCATCGACCTGCAATTACTCGAGCCAGGTTTGCCATCGGTTCGCTTCGTGTCACCAGCGGTTTCATGTTGTTGCACCTGGCATTTTGGCTGCGCGACCAAAAGGCGGGGACGGCGTGGTTTGGCTTGGCTCTTGCGGTTGGGTCGGCAAGCACACTGGTGGCCAACTCGCTTGGCTCGTTCATTAAGCGCATGAAACTCAGCGAGCACTCGGTGTTGGTCGGTTCGCTCGGCATTGTTGCGTTTGTCGGCTGGGTTGCTGCATACTTCGGAAGCATTACTGCTGGCATCGTGCTCGTTGGTGTGGTTAACGGGTTCGGCGCGACAGGCAAGCTGGCTTTCGACTCGATCGTGCAATCAAATGCTCCCGATGCAAACCGATCTCGCGCATTTGCAAAGTATGAAACGCGAAATCAGTTGGCTCAAGTTGCCGGAGGCCTGGTTGCAGTTGTTCTTCTGCCCAGTGGCGCGCTTGGTTTTGCCATGGTTGGCATATACGCAACGCTTGCGTGCGCGTATTACTTCTATAAGTACTAGTTGTCCTGCAAGTCGATGCGGGCAAGCCACAGGCCAGGCGCATCAAGTTCGCTTGGCGTGGGCAGGTTGCCTTCTCGCGAGAACAATTGGGCAAGCCCTTCAGCGCCCGCACGTTCAACAACCCCCGATGCGAATGAGTGGCCCCTTTGAACTTGTTGGCGCGTGAGACGCAGACCGAGTAATTGCTCTACGAACGAATCGTGTGGGGATGCTTCTACGCGCCGTCTACGAACTGCCTCGCTGATTTGTGGGCCGCCACCGAGAAGAGCACCTGTAGTCACGTCGACGCTGTAATCAATGAACCCAATGATCGCTGCAATCATCGCGTCTAATGCTGGGGCCTGTGCTTCTTGCTGCGGGGAACGAACTGCGCCAAGAATGATTGTTGGGTCGGTAAAGAACTTTTGCATCATTGACATTGGGTCGGTCGTGCCGAGATCGAGGGTGGTGAGACGCTCCATGAGTGCATTGGGGTTCGGTGTAAAGCCGGCAATGTAATGACTTATGGCGGTAGTTACAGCTTGACGTATGTGCGCGACCCCAAGTACTGCATGCGAGGTGAGTTCGTGAACAAGCACCCACATTTGCATGTCCGCGACGGGAAGGCTCCAGTCGAGAGCAAATTGGTCGATGTTTGAAGCGAGAATCAGCACTTGATTGCGTGGCTCGCGCGGAAGTGGAAGGTCGTACTGACCAAATGTGCTGAGCGCTAGTTGCCCGATCATGGAACCAACCGACATGCCCATCATTGCGGGCGCCATCATTTTGTTGATCGACGACATCATGTTGCTCATCTGGTCGTCGGCCGATTCGAGTGCGCTGTCTGGAACTATTGGCGAGCCACTGAGCGAGGTGGCCAATTCGTTAAACAAGGGTTTGTATGAGTCGAGCGTGTGGTGCGCCCACATCGATCTGTTGACAACAACAATGTTGGGAACCGAACCGTGTTCGGCCGTGGCTAGTCCAGTTTGATTGCGTACGTGCATGTCGGCAATGACCGCCAATTTCTCGATTGCAACACGAGAGGCTGGGTCTACGTTGGGTTCAGAGTTGGTGCCACTCGTGGCGGTCATCATCGCGGTTTGTCGAGCAATATCCCATTGCAGAGGGCCCTGCGAAGACATGGCCTTGGCCAAGTCGCCAAAAAATGGCATTCCAGAAAATGGAAGGTCGTCAGGATTGTTCGACATTGGATTCAAGCCTATGTAGTTCCTGCACAATTGCTTCGGTGGGAACAATCCAGTGCGCACCGTTGTAGTTAACGCAGATGCCAATCATGTTGCCACGATCATCCACCACGACACCCGGCCTGATCGGCCGCCCCAAGTTATTAACCGGCCACATGTCATCTGGTTGGCGCGGCATTCCGCTCGAAATTCCAATTGCGATTGACAACGCCTGACTGTCGTTCATTAACCACGCAAGATCACCGGTTGTGGCACTGACAATGGTTGTCGGTACCGGCAGGTTGTCGTCGATGGAAATAAAACGATGCGAAACCGAATCGACTGCATGCAACCAAGCAAGGCCGTGGGCATCATCAATTTTGACAACTTGGACCAGCACGTCTATTCCCTCGTCGGTGATGACATGCAGCTCGCTGCCCACTTGTAGATCGCTTGCTCCCGCAATGAAAAATCCAGACTCCGAAATAGCGAGCACAGGAATTATTCGGCCGCTGATCCGGGCGGTTTTCGGCATCGCGGCGAGCGGAAGGGGCTGAGCGAGAGCGGCATTTTGGGTGGTTGGCCGAGATTCTGGCAACCGCGATGCCGGAGTAACCACCTGCAGCACGGCCACGGACAGACAAACACTGATGATGGCGGTTGAGAACACGATTCCTCGGACGACCGAGCGTCCGAGTCCATAGTTGACGGACGGTTCGACTACATCAGAAAGTTCACTTGGGTGACGCCACTCGCGATCGTAGGGAGGAAGTGGGGCGTTGAAAAAATTTCCAGTCCCCTCATCGTTGCGTTCGTCGTCGCCCATCACCTGCCAAAGGATAGTTAGCCGCTGTTCACAAAGGTCATCGGCCACCTCGGGTACGCTGATGTCGTGACACTTCGCCGCCTCATCGACAATGGCGACACGCTGTTGGAGTTGACGACCGAACCACTCAGCGTTGATCAGACTTACAACTGGTCTGTTTTGCCCAGTTGCGGTGCCGTGGTGGTTTTTTCAGGCACTGTTCGAGACCATTCCGACGGAAGGGCGGGGGTCGAGACCCTTGCATACGAGGCGTACGAGGAAGAAGTCTTGCCTAAGTGCCAATTGATCACCGAAGAGATGCGTAAGCAGTGGCCAACACTTGGACGAATCGCGCTCATTCACCGTTTGGGCGAACTGCAACTTGGAGAATCGTCGGTGTTGGTTGTGGTCTCATCGCCGCATCGCCCCGAAGCATTCGAAGCTGCGCGCTATGGCATTGATGCGCTGAAGGCAACGGTTCCAATTTGGAAACGAGAGACATGGAGCGACGGAGCAGATTGGGCCGCATCTGCGCAGCACGTCACCACACTCGATGCGATGAACGAATCGAGAGCAAAATGATTTTTGCAATGAGCGCAACCGCAATGTTGTTCGCAGCAATTTCTGTTGTGTCGGCCTTAACGCTTGCATATCTCATGTACGTAGAAGGACGTCGCGCCAACAGAAGTAATGGAATGGTTGCATTTCATCGTCACTTGGATGCGCTATCTGATGATTCTCGCGCATATTTGCGACAGCAATTAAACGATTCGCGTGAACGGCAAAAAGGGGTTAAGTAACCATGGCACGCGACTTAGCAATCGACTTAGGAACAGCAAACACCCTGGTGTACATGCAGGGTAAGGGAATTGTGATTAATGAGCCCTCCGTGATTGCCGTCAATCGGCGCACGGGCGAGGTGCTGGCAACAGGGCACGAGGCATGGGGCATGATCGGCCGCACGCCTGGCTACATCGTTGCAGTGCGGCCACTTCGCGGTGGAGCAATCACCGACTTTGAAATCACCGAGAAGATGATCCGCCTCTTGCTGCAACGTGCAGGAGTTTCACGTTTCTCGCGGCCAAAGGTATTGATTTGTGTTCCATCCGCGATTACCGAAGTAGAGCGACGTGCAGTTACCGATGCAACACGTCGTGCCGGCGCCGCCGACGCACAGTTGCTCGAGCAGCCAATGGCTGCTGCAATTGGTGCCGACCTCGACATCAACGAACCTGTCGGCAATATGGTCATTGACATCGGCGGCGGCACCACCGAAACGGCAGTGATCAGCCTCGGTGGCATAGTTGCGCTCGAGGCTGTGCGTGTTGGAAGTTTTGATATTGATGCTGCAATTCAGTCGCATGTTCGTCGCGAACATGGGCTAGCAATTGGCGAGCGAACAGCAGAGGAAATCAAAATCAGCATTGGTAGCGCAATTGCAACTGCTGAAGACCGGGATGCCGAAGTGCGCGGGCGTGATTTGGTTTCTGGCCTTCCCAAAACGGTGGTCCTTACGTCGCAGGAAATCCGCGATGCAATTGAAGATGTGGTGTCACAGATGGTCGCTTCGGTTATTCGTTGCTTGGCCGTGGCCCCGCCAGAACTATCGCAAGATTTTCTTTCGCGAGGTATGTATTTGGTTGGCGGCGGTTCAATGCTCCGTGGCCTTGCCCAACGCATCGAACGCGACACAAAAGTTCCCGTAAACATGTCCAACCAACCACTCGAAGCCGTTGTGCTTGGTGCTGGTCACTGTGTCGAAAACTTCTCGGCACTGCGCGGCATGTTCATGGATGCGCGCCGCTAGCAATTACTTGCTGATTAGGCGTGTAAGCCCTTCTTGCACAACCGTGACGGCCAGTGTTCCGTCCTGAGTAAAGATGTGTCCTTCTGCCAACCCGCGTGAATTAGACGTGGACAGCGATGCTTGCTGATACATCAACCAGTTGTCTGCTCGGAATGGACGATGGAACCACATTGCGTGATCAAGGCTTGCCATCATCACCGATCCATCCATCCAGTTGAGCCCATGCGGCAACAACGCCGTATCTAGCAACGACATGTCGCTTGCATAAGTAACGATGCACGCATGGAGCACCGGGTCGTCTGGCAGTGTTCCGTCTGCGCGGATCCACACTCGTTGGCCTGGAAGCTTGTTGCCGCGACGAGCGACTGGGTCGCCGTCGACGTATCGCTGATCAATTGGCCTTGGCCGGTCGTACCAATCGCCCAGTTTGTCTTTGTATGGCGCCATGCGAGTCTTGAAGTCGGGGAGTGTTTCCGGAGCGGGAACATTCATGTCCATAGCGATTTGATGCTCCAACCCAGATTCGATTTTCTGAAAACTTGCTTGCAAGTTGAAGATTGGTTTGCCGTGTTGAATGGCAACTACGCGCCGCGTGGAAAAACTCTTGCCGTCACGCAGGCGGTCCACCTCGTACAGAATTGGAACGCCAGGGTCGCCCGAACGAAGAAAGTAAGCGTGAAGCGAATGAACAAGTCTGTCTGGCTCATCGATTGTGCGTGAGGCGGCGACGAGTGCTTGTCCGGCTACCTGTCCACCGAAAACCCGCTGACGGTCTT
>Ga0102879_1000980_pt1 | contig 12031 bp, 6 predicted proteins | sample Colrivmet1548B02_FD_78187 | JGI IMG/M metagenome (GOLD analysis project Ga0102879, IMG submission 78187) | Estuarine microbial communities from the Columbia River estuary - metaG 1548B-02 | ecosystem: Environmental > Aquatic > Marine > Intertidal zone > Estuary | place: USA: Columbia River... | reverse complement strand
TCCAATATCAAGGTATTTCGGTCGGTACCTTGTACTTGCGACCGGTTATTTGTTGGAACATATTCTTCGATCCCTCGCTTTATAGCGCCGGCTGAAATGTTGAAATAATTCCCAATACATACTGCCGCAAGAAAATTATAGAGGTTGTATGCTCCAATTAAATGAGTTTCAATGGTGGATGAGTTATAGCCTTGCGCATCGTAAACGAAGGAAACATACGGAGTTAAGCCTATTAATTTACCCTGACAATACGACGCGTGTTCAATACTGTATCCCAGCGCATTTACTTTTGCTAACTGCCCGGTTAATAGGTGGTCGTCGGCATTGTAGAAAATCGTACCTTTCTTTGCCTGAACAGATCGATACAACGCTAGTTTAGTATGCAGTACGCCTTCAAAACTGCCAAAGCCCTCAAGATGAGCTCTACCAATATTGGTTATAATTCCGTGCGTGGGGGATGCGATTTCGCATAATTCTTCTATGTCTCCGGGTTTGTTGGCGCCCATTTCAATAATAGCAAGTTCATGGGTAGCATTTAATCGAAGTAGGGTGAGGGGTACTCCGATATGATTATTAAGGTTGCCTTTAGTACAAAGTACCTTTCGTTCCGTTTCCAATACCGCATTAACCAATTCCTTCGTGGTAGTTTTTCCATTACTTCCGGTTATGCCAATAATTGGAATGTTAAATTGATTTCGGTGATGATGAGCCAGTTTTTGTAAAAATTGCAAGGTATCTTCTACATAAAAAATTAACTCTTCATTGCACGCTTGAGGGTCTGACGAAATTACGTACTTAGCTCCTTGAACAAGAGCCTGTGATGCGAATTCATTGGCATCATAACGTTCCCCTTTCAAGCAGATGAAAAGATTTCCTTCGCCAATGGTTCGAGTATCAATTGAAATACCCGAGCAATCATAGAATAGATGAAATAGGTGTTGCATAAAAAAGTCCCGCATGTGCGGGACTCAAAGTTAGTTAAAGTTTAGAAGATTTTATCTTCTGCGTTTCTTGTAATTTAGATTGCGTTGACCACCTAAGCGATCCATGGCGCAGCGGAATCCGATCGTAGCACTTGTTTTATCTTCATCCAAGAATCTTCTGTTTCCTGCAGATAACCAATATGCTCTATCTGCCCAAGAACCACCTTTGTATACTTTTGATTTATCAGAAATCAAGGTAGTTGGCCATCCTGTTGCACTTGGATCTAACGGATTACCTTGTAGGTCCATGTTTTCATGTTCACTTTGGTATACTGTATTCTTAGCGCTTAATTTTCCATTGTTAATGTCTTCAATACGCTTTTTGTTGTTGTAGAAGATGGAAGATTCTAAATCACCGTCTAGGTAATCGATGTAATCATCTTTACGGTAGTTCAAACGACCAATGTTTTCTTCTTCAGTTACATTTCTCCAACGTTGTTTACCACGACTTTCAATGGTGTGCTCTGTTAACCCGTTTCTAAGGTTCAATACCCATGTTGCGATGGTAGGATCGGTTTCGAAGCCTGGGAGCATCATACCAAGATAAGTTGTATCCGATGCAGCACCTTTTCCTTTGCTTCCACCAGCTTTGGTCGAACCTTCCATTGGGGTTCCTCCAAAAATACTTCCTAGAGTTAATTTAGCGTTTAAAGTAGATGGATCAGGATTTCTTGCTGTAAAATAGTAGACCCCAACCTTATCCATATTATCCAAATTAGTTATCTCCATATCATAACTTTTGTCATTAATATAAACTTTTCCTTTAGGTGCATTTCCACCTAAGTTAGTAAATAACCCATTAGAATAATTTTTTCGGTAATGCTCGATATTGATCTCAGTACTAGCATATCCACCAAACAAAGCTTTTTCAATGTATGCAGAGGCCTCTACGGATTTGTCTTGATTGTATAAATATATAGCTGTATCAAGAACTGCATTAATATCATCTAATACCTTGAAACGAGCCTCATCAAGTTTCGAGTAATTCTTGTTGTTTGCGATATATCCTTTATTTAAGCTATTGAACTTATACTTTTGCTGATCTTGTCGAGAAAGTACTTTGGATCCAATCGCTTTGGTATAATCATTCGGATTAATTGCAGCAAACTCATCCTTTGAACCTAAAACATGAATTTCTTTTCTCCAAACTTCGTTACCAAAGGTATATTCAATGATTGTGGTTCCAAGCTTATTGAACTTAACATGCACAATAGAATCACCATATGCCGCTGGAAAAGCAGGAGCAGTTGCCCCGGTACCTGTTCCGCTTGCCGCTTGACCACCGCCTGACTGAATCCAGAATTTTTTATTGATATCACGTGCATCAACAACAAAGCCATCAGCCGTTGAAGGTTGAATTGACTTCCAGTCATTTGCTTGTAATGGAGCTTTTTTCGTAACATTAAATCCAAGTTTAACTTGATTCTGATATAAAGATTGGTTACTAAACTTAAGTGAATCACCAATAGCAATAAAACAAACATCACCAAAATCTTGAAACGTTGAAGCATTATCTCCCATAGCATCAACTTTTATATTCAAAAATGGTTTAACAAAGCTATTATTTGCTTTTTGGGCATCCATTTTACTAGAATAAGATTCTTTCGGATTCATACCATTTTGCGTATTGGAAAGATATAGTACTCTTGCATATTCATTGACAAATTCCTTCATCCCATATACATCATAGATGTTGTCTTTGGATTTTACGTACTTGTCATGTAAGCCATCTGGTACCATTAATTTAGTTTGGTACATATTTCCACGGAATGGCATAAATCCTTCGGCTAAATCACTGGTAGTTGGGCGGTAGGTATCCATTACCCACTCTGAAACGTTACCCGCCATGTTGTATAATCCAAAATCGTTCGGCCAATAGGCATCGACGTTAGTCGTTGCATCAGCGCCATCATTTAAAGCACCAGCTACCCCCATGTGATCTCCACTACCGCGAACAAAATTCGCTTGAATAGTTCCTTGGAATTGCTCTTCATCATAACGAACGTAGTGACCATCCCATGGATAAATACGTCGTTCGTCGATATTTTCTGAATTAGGGTCTAAGTTACCAAGTAACCCAGTAGCCGCATATTCCCATTCCGCTTCAGTTGGTAGGCGATATTTCGGTAAAAGAATACCGTCTTCTTGACGAACTAATCTTTTGCCTTGAAAATAACCGTTCTCAGCATCTCCACTAGCGTTCACTGGATCGTAATCGTTAAGCACATAAGGATCTCTCGGAACAGGTTGATTGGTAGTTGCTTTTCCTTTAGCTGCTCCTTTACCTTTTGCATTTGCTGGTTCCGTAACTGTATAGCCTTCGTAATATTCATTACCTTTTTTATCTGTTTTTTTCGTGCCAGCTTCAACATTGTATTGCCCAGCGAGATATGATTCGGTATTAAACATGTTTTCAGGGGAATTAGTCCACCCTTTTTTAGCAGGATCATTTCCAGCAGCTAAATCACCTTCGTCTGAAAAATGCCACTTTAGTATACCTTGTTCTACTAAAATGTACTCGTTTACACGGTCAGTACGCCATTTACAGAAATCGTTCGCTTGAATCCATGATACACCAACAACTGGATAGTCACGGTATGCTGGATAACGGAAATAGTACTCAACGAATTTCTCGCGGTATGAAAGCGGGTCTCTCCAACACAAGGTGTCAGGCAATGCTTTTTTGTAAATATGCGGATACGTTTTATTATATACACGCTTCATCCAATACACATATTCTAACCAATGGAAGTTAGTTACCTCTGTTCGGTCCATGTAAAATGACGATACCGTGAAGCGATTCGGACGGTTGTTGTTATCGTCGAATACATCTTCTTCGGTTCTTCCCATGGTGAAGGTACCTCCTTCAATCATGACCAAGCCTGGTCCGGTGCGTTGTTCTTCGAAGTCTGCTTTTTCAAAACCACCATTATCTACATTGTTGTATTCCCAACCCGTAGAGGTAGAAGTTTCTTTCTGACAGCTCGCCAAGATACTCACTGCGAAGGCCGCAATTGAGATTTTTGCAATCATTGAACGTTTCATATATGTTTTAATTTGGCTCAAGTTAAATTCAATTTCTTATAAAAGTTACACTTAAAAAGATGGACAAGATATTTTTCTAAAGTTTTTTGCTTTTTTTCTACATTTCAAATCCATTTGGAATGATACCTCATGGGAACCTCCAGTTAAACCGTTTCCGAGTCTAGATACAGTTAAATCATAACTATAACCCAAACGGAATTTATCTGCTTTAACCCCCACGATAAATACCATCGCATCACGGTTTCTATACCAAACGCCAATGTTAAGACGCTCGTAATTCAAGTATCCACCGATGTTAAACTCTTGAAATCCATTTTGATACTGATATATTACTGCGGGTTTAATCGTGGTTCCGTCAGAATATCTTCCACGACGACCAATAGGTATGGTACCCCCAGCATGAACTGTTAAACGCATAGGTAATTTACTCGTACCTAATATCATGGATTCGTCCGGTTGGTTGATGTGGTGCGCCGCAACACCGCCGTAGAAATATTTACTAAATACAATCATCCCAGCACTGGCATCGAATAAACCACGTCTTCCACCTCTTGGCACATCGCCAGTTTGATAAATAAATCCTCTGCGCGGATCAATCATATCGCCAAAGGTTAATTTGTTCCAATCAAGGTATTTTTGAATGTAAGCTGCGCGAACACCAAAATTTAACGATACCTTTCGATTGATTTTTAGGTTGTACGAATAAATACCACCAAGCATGGTTGTTGAAATCGTTCCTTCGGCTTGTTGATCGTACATTGCAATAACCCCTACACCTCCTTTAATATCTTTAACGTATGAATCGTATGCCGCAGAATAGGTAACATAGTTCCCTGTTAATTGTGGCCATTCATTTCTGTAATTCAAGGATATTCTTGGGCATCCAGTAGCACCTGCCAAGGCCGGATTTAGATAGAGTGGATTTGAATAAAATTGAGTAAAGGTAGGGTCTTGCGCCAATGCTATGGATTGGACAGCCAAGAGCATTAGTAGCCCTACTAATCTCTTATTAAAGTACATTACAGGTCGTATCTTCACGTGGCGCTTGTACGGATTTAAGTTAACTTGGTTACAAATATCGTAAATAATTTCAAATAATTAAAACACCTTTCCGTTTTTGATGTTTCCGCTTATTTTTGTACCATGAAGTATGTGATTATCCTCAGTTGTTTTATTTGTTTTTTTGGAATTTCCCTAAGGGCGCAGTCAATTGATATCACCCTTCCATGGACTGCTCCAGTGTCGTTATCCTTAGGTGAGTTCACGTATTTAGCACCATCATTGGACGGTCAAGTCTCATCCGATGGCATCCCGAAGTATATGTTTCGAAAAGAGTTAAAGTCAATTGATTACTCATGTGGGATTGAAACGATGGATGCATTGGATGCAACTCCGGAAGAGGTAGCGTATTTATCATCGATTGGTTATATACCTTCCGAAGCATTTTCATATGACTTAAAAGTTACGCGCGCAGGTCAAACACCAACCTTAAGTTTTTCGTGTTACCCGTTTTTTCTGGAGAACGGAAAATTGAAAAAATTACGATCCCTATCTGTGGGTTTATCGAAAACAACTCCACCATCGTTTAATAAAGATTTTGTAGCCAATTCTGTCCTTTCGCAAGGTGAATGGTATAAAATTTCAGTTACTTCTGATGGAATACACAAAATAGATAAAACCTTGCTAACTGCGCTTGGAATCAATACAAGTGGATTAAATCCGAATCATATTCATGTATTTGGAAATGGAGAAGGCAGTTTACCGGAATTAAATTCAGTTCCCTACACTGATGATTTAGCTCAGAATGCGCTTACCTTAATTGGTGCTCAGGATGGCTCATTCGATGAGGGAGATTATATCCTTTTTTATGGATACGGTCCCCATCAATGGTATGCAAATGGTGCTGTAGAGTTTGAACAACGAAGGAATCCATATTCTGATAAATCATATTATTTCATTCACATTAACACGTCACTTCCGGCCAAACTCATTAACGAGGTTGATTATTCCTCTGGCATAGAAAGTTTGACATACACCAGTTATGATTACCGAGATGTTTATGAAAATGATTTGGTTTCTCTCGTTGGGGGTGGTAAACGCTGGTACGGTGAATTGTTTGATATCGAGTTATCAAGAAATTTTACGTTTTCTGTTCCTGCAATCGAAGCTTCTTCGCCAGTACGGTTTCGTGTGGCTATGGCCTCCAATGCATTATCTGCCGGTGGAACGGCACAAAAGTATGCGGTAAATGGAACCCAAGTATTTCAATCTACCCTTCCAGTTGCTCCTTACGACTTCAATCGTTCTGTTGTTAATTTCAGCGCCTCTAATCCAAGTTCAACACTTAATTTGTCCGTTACAGTCAATCGAAATAATGCAACTACGTTAACATACTTGGATCGAATTCTGTTGAATGCACGACGCAATTTAACGTTCAGTGGCTCACAATTTGGATTTCGCAACTTAACAATTCCCGATTCTTCGCTTTTGGTTAAATATCAGATTAGCAATTTTAGCACCTCTGCTTTTGTTTGGGATCTTTCGATTCCGCATGCACCTAAAAAAGTTAAGGGCGTTCAAAATGGCGCTGTTTTTAATTTTTGGTGTGAAAAATATTACCGTGAATTTGTTGCTTCAAACGGTAGCGGATTTCTTACTCCTTCCGCAGTTGGTAGAATTAATAATCAAAACCTTCATGGATTAAGTCAAACCGATTACTTAATTGTAACTCCCTCATTGTTTTTAAATCAAGCAGAACGTTTGGCGAATTTACATCGATCCGAAGGACTCGACGTTCATGTCGTACTCATTGATCAGGTTTATAATGAGTTTAGTTCTGGCGCACAGGATCCAACGGCAATTCGAAAAATGGCTAAAATGTTCCACGACCGTTCCCTTCAGAATGGAACAAAAATGATTAATTACCTGTGCCTGTTTGGAGATGGCACCTATGATCCTAAAAACCGAATTGATAATAACAACAACTTCATTATTACGTATCAAGTGGATAACAGTGAAAATCATATTTCAGCCTTAGTTACCGACGATTATTTTGGTATGCTTGATGATAATGAAGCCATTTATGACTCTGATTTAATTGACATTGGGGTGGGACGGCTACTGATAAGCGACGCCACTCAAGCAAAACAACAAGTGGATAAAATCGAACATTACATGAAAAACGGTTCGCAACTTTTTCAATCCGCTAACGCAAACTGTTGTTTAGATGATAATTCTGCATTAACCTTTGGGGATTGGCGCACTAAGGTGGTTCAAATTGCGGATGATGAGGAAAATGGATATTTCATTAAAAACGATACGGAACCCCAGTATGAAATTCTGAAAGCAACTCATCGGGAATTGAATGTGGATAAATTGTACATGGATGCATATCCTCAACAAACTTCTGCAGGCGGACAACGTTATCCTGATGTTTTTGATGCCATCACCGATCGAATCAATCGTGGAACCTTGGTTATGAATTATGTGGGACATGGTGGTGAGGTTGGTTTGGCAGAAGAACGTGTTGTTACCATTCCTCAAATTCAATCATGGAAGAATATCAATGCGTTAACGCTTTTTGTTTCTGCTACCTGTGAATTTACGAAATACGATGATCCTTCACGCGTTTCAGCAGGGGAGTGGATGTCGCTTAATCCAAGTGGAGGAGCTATTGCCTTGATGACCACAACACGCTCTGTTTTCTTTGGTGTGAATTCCAGTGTCGGCCTAGCTTTTTACAATAATGCATTTGTTCGCGATGCCAATGGCAAACCGAGAACTTTTGGAGAGATTGTTGAGCAAACAAAAAATGTTGCTCTCTCTTCAGATAATAAACGCAGTTTCACATTAATTGGTGATCCCGCATTAAGACTGGCATTACCGAGATTAGGGGTAGTTACAGATAGTGTAAATGGTGAGTCATATGCATTTTTGGATACACTGAGCGCCTTAACAAAGGTTACCGTAAAAGGGCATATTGTGGATAATAATAATGTCCTGGTCTCTTCCTTTAATGGAACGATTGTTCCTTCGGTTTTTGATAAAATCAAAAACAACCAGACCTTAGCTCAGGATCCAGGATCTCCCGTTTTAGATTTTGAATTGCAGCGTAATGTGCTTTACAAAGGAAAAGCTACGGTAACCAATGGGAATTTTGAGTTTAGTTTTATTGTCCCAAAAGATATAGCATTAACTTATGGCCGAGGTAAATTGAGTTATTATGCATTCTCCAATCAAATTGATGCCATAGGATTAGATACTACATTAATTATTGGTGGCATTGACCCGAATGGATTAGTAGATTCGATTGGTCCTGAAATCAATGCCTATTTGAACGATGAACAATTTATTGATGGCGGAATAAGTAATGAGACGCCTGTTTTATATCTTAAATTATATGATGAAAGTGGAATTAACACCGTTGGTAATGGCATTGGACACGATTTAACGGCTATCCTCGATGAGGAATCGGCGAACCCTATCATTTTAAACGATTATTATTCATCAGACCTTAATACATATCAATCAGGTCAGGTTAAATATCCGTTTAGTACGCTTGAGCCAGGCCAACATACCATTACGGTAAAAGCGTGGGATGTTAATAATAATTCATCCGATGTTCGAGTTTCTTTCAGGGTACAAGCGGCGGAAACGCCTTTGGTTAAAAGGTTATATAATTATCCAAATCCATTTTCAACTTCAACGGAGTTCATGCTCGAGCACAATCAATCTTGTGAAGTAATGGATGTTCAAATCCAGATTTTCACGATAAGTGGAAGACTTGTTAAAACACTGCAAAATCAAGTGACTACACAAGGATTCACCACCAGAGGTTTATTTTGGGACGGAAGGGATGATTTTGGGGATAAGCTCGCAAATGGAGTGTATATCTATCGCTTACAATATCAAAATAGCGAAGGAAAACGAGCAGAAGAAACAGAAAAATTAGTGATATTAAACTAGTTCATACAATAAAGCATCCCGAATTCCGTATATTAGCGCCTTGTATACACATTAATTATGCGGATATTTTTATTTTTTCCAGTACTTTTTATTTCCCATTTGGTGGTTTTCGCTCAAGAAGCCAATCAAAATGACTTGCAATTAAACACCATTACTACAGCATTGCCTTTTATGGCAATAACTCCAGATTCTCGAGCGGGTGGAATGGGTGAGGCAGGAACCGCATTAAGTCCCAGTGCTACCTCCGTTTATTGGAATACAGCGGGAATTAGTTTTGCCGAAAAAAATAGTGAATTGAGTTTGTCTTACACGCCGTGGTTACGACAACTCACCAATGATATGCATTTATCCTATTTGTCTGGATATTATCGTGTGAATAAAAAACATGCAATTGGTGGCGCATTGCGATATTTTAGTTTAGGTGAAATAACATTCACTGATGCCTCTGGTAATGTGTTGCGTGATGATAAGCCAAGTGAATTTGAACTTACAGGAGCGTATGCATTTAAATTATCTGACAAATTCAGTATTGGAGTCAATGGTAAATTTGCTTACTCAAACCTTACCGGTGGATTAACAGTTGCCGGAGTAATGACAAAAGCGGGTAAAGTAGGTGCTGCCGATTTGTCCTTCGCTTACTATAATGATCGCGTTAAATTAGGAAATAAGAATGCTACGTACATGTTTGCTACCACCATTAATAATATTGGTAACAAAGTAGCATATTCTGTATTAGCAAAGCGTGATTTTATTCCAATGAATTTAAAAATTGGAAACGCATTGCAAATAAAATACGATTCATATAACACAATCACCTATTCGGTAGATATACAGCGATTGTTAGTGCCAACACCTGCTTTCTATGATAAAATAGACGGTGAAACAGTCATGTTATCTGGTAGAAGTGGAGACGTAGGGGTCATCAATGGAATGCTTCAATCATTTTATGATGCCCCTGGTGTAGTGGCGAAAGATGAAAATGGAGATTATATTATGAATGGTGACGGTACTTACCAAACGGTTAAGGGCTCCAAGTTTAAAGAAGAACTTTCTGAAATTAATATTGCCGGTGGTGTAGAATGGTGGTATAACGAAACCTTTGCTATCCGATCTGGGATTTTCTATGAAAGTAAAAATAAAGGAAATCGTCAATATTTGAATTTAGGGGCAAGTCTGAAGTATAATATGTTTGGTATTGATTTTTCCTACTTAGCTTCGCTTAATGGTCGCCAAAATCCATTAGCGAATACGCTGCGTTTCACCTTGCGTTTATACCTCGGAGAAAAGCAAGTGAAATCAGCTGAATAGGTTATGACAATTAGAATTGGTTTCGGCGTTGATGTTCATCGGTTAGAGTCGGGTAGGCCGTTAATGGTAGGCGGTGTTGAAATTCCGTCAGAATTAGGCGCAGTTGGACATTCTGACGCAGATGTTTTAATTCATGCTATTTGCGATGCCATGCTAGGCGCAGCAAATTTACGCGATATTGGTTTTCATTTTTCCGATAAAGATCCAGCATACAAAGGAATCGATTCAAAAATACTTTTATCGAATGTTGTTAGCTTAATGAAGTCGAATCAATATTCCTTAATTAATCTGGACTCAACGGTTATACTTGAGGCACCGAAACTTAATCCACACATTCCGAAAATGCAATCGATTCTTGCTGAAATATTGGAAGTTGATGTAGATGCAGTTTCCATCAAAGCAACTACTCATGAACAAGTAGATTCTTTCGGTGAAAGTAAAGCCATTAAGGCGTATGCTTCCGTCCTTATTCAAAAGTAATTCGCCATCATTTTTCAGATTTTTTACTATCTTTGTCCGGAATGGATAAGCAGGTTATTCTCGATGCCCAACAATTCGATTTAACCCTCACAAGGTTATGCCACGAGCTTATTGAACAACATTCGGATTTCTCTAATACCGTATTGATAGGATTACAACCAAGAGGGATACATGTAGTTAAACGGTTAAGGGATAAATTGAATGAGATATTATCTACCACGCCCGTTTGCGGGAATTTAGATATTACATTTTATAGGGACGATTTTCGAAGACGAGAAAAACCCATCATACCAAGTGTAACCAATATCGATTTTAGCATAGAGAATAAGCAGGTAATACTGGTTGATGACGTCCTTTTTACCGGTCGTACAATTCGTTCCGGATTAGATGCCTTATTAACTTTTGGACGGCCAACAAAGGTACAACTGCTTGTTTTGATTGACCGCAGATTTAACAGAGATTTACCAATTCAAGCAGATTACATTGGCAAATCGGTCGATACCTTGTTTCATGAAAAAGTAAAAGTGAGTTGGACAGAGGTTGATGGAGAAGATAAAGTAGAATTATACATGAAGGAGTCGAATGAATAATTTAAGCGTTTCGCACCTTACGGGAATCCGTGATTTAACAACTGAAGATATTGAGATGATCTTCAAAACGGCTGACTCATTTAAAGATGTAATTAACCGTCCAATTAAGAAAGTTCCTTCTTTAAGGGATATAACCATTGCGAATTTATTCTTTGAGAATTCAACGCGAACTCGACTGTCCTTTGAATTAGCGGCTAAAAGACTTTCTGCGGATGTGGTTAATTTTACTGCAGCTAATAGTTCGGTCAAAAAAGGAGAAACGTTAATTGATACGGTAAATAATATCCTTTCGATGAAGGTGGATATGGTTGTGATTCGTCATGCCTCCCCAGGAGCTGCAAGTTTTTTAACTAAACATATTCCGGCCAAAGTAATTAATGCAGGAGATGGAACACATGAACACCCTACGCAAGCCCTACTTGATGCCTATTCAATCCGTGAGAAATTAGGGACAGTTAAAGGAAAGAAAGTGGCAATCATTGGAGATATCTTGCATTCACGAGTTGCCTTATCAAATATTTATTGCTTGCAAAAACTTGGTGCTGAAGTTATGGTTTGCGGACCATCTACGCTGATACCCAAGTACATTGAAAGTCTTGGGGTAAAGGTGTCACATAATTTGCATGAAGCCCTCATGTGGTGCGATGTGGCGAATATGCT
>Ga0102879_1000978_pt1 | contig 12058 bp, 8 predicted proteins | sample Colrivmet1548B02_FD_78187 | JGI IMG/M metagenome (GOLD analysis project Ga0102879, IMG submission 78187) | Estuarine microbial communities from the Columbia River estuary - metaG 1548B-02 | ecosystem: Environmental > Aquatic > Marine > Intertidal zone > Estuary | place: USA: Columbia River... | reverse complement strand
CCCCTTGATTTGATGAATGGGCAACCAACTCATACCCAAGGTCAAATTGTTGAAATCCAAAATTAATACCTGCATAAAAATCTTTAGCAATTTTATAGGCAACAACTGCTTCAAAATTACTAGTGGCAGGATATATAAAATCAACAGGGAAATACTTTGTTTCCGTTTGAGGGCCATATTTACACAAATTAAATAATATATTGTACTTAGTGGAAACCATCATTTTATCTTCTTGTGCAAAAGAAAAATAAGGCATTAACAATAGTAAAATAATTCTTGTTATTCTCATAAATAAAAAATCAAATAATAGTTCTCTTCTTTATAACACTTCTGCTAATGAATACAAGCAAATATTACATGCAGTTAAATTAAACTTTCAGTATAATAAGGATGACCACCCAACTTTGATAAAGAGCCCGAAAACAAAAAAAATGAAGACATTTTTCAAAAACTAAAAACAGTATATTATAGTAAAAAAATAAACTAATAAGTATCTATTCTTTTTTAAATAGATAGCAAATGTAGAGTATCTCTTTCAATACCATAAAAACGAATATGATTCCAACGAATAGGTTAATTATAGTTTTTAAGCAACTGTTAGTACTAATTGACATAGATAAAAAACTATAGGAAAACCAGATTAATGAAATAATTTTAAGTGAAGTTGCAATTCTATTTTTCATAATTATAAAATTGAATTCCAAAAATAATATGAGTATTTAGCTGTTGCAAAACCTGATAATAATACATTTTGCTGATTCAAAGTAAAACAACTATTTCCTATAACATACTTTTCATATGCATAGGTTAAATTCAATGCAGAACTTAAATCATTAACATTTGAAATACCATTAATATATTCAATCATTACAGTCTTTAATAATAAATTATCAATAGTTCGTTCTATATACATAATAGTTGTTTTTGTACTAGAATTTTTAGAAAAATACTCAACTAAAGAGTCAATATAAACTTTACTTTCATTATAAATTGCTTTTTGTTGATCTGACAATACAGAATTACTAAATGAATTATTTAAATACGTATTGCCTTTAAGAGAATTCAATAAAATAGTATTATGACTTAACCCAACTGAGATATCAAATTGATTATTATTTATATTTGGGATTATATACTGATTATTAAAGTTGTAGATATTTGCTTCAAAATTGCTAGAATTATGAATAGGTGATGAAGCCCCATATGAAGCAGCAGCTCCAATTACAGCAGCACCAACAGCCGCACCTATAGATGCGCCTGCTGCAGAACCAGCACCTGGTATAAGAGTGCCAATTGCACCACCTATTTTCCCTCCAGCCCATGAGCCAGCCCAGGCACCACCCACATCAGCAACTGCAATTTGGCACCATTGTTTCCAAGATCTATTTTGAAAATTATTAGTTTTATAACTATCATTTAGGATTTTCAAATCTTTCTGTACGTTACGTTGTAAAGTAACTTCACCACTTTTTGAACATGATTGAAATATTATACTTCCAATACATACTGCTGCCATTGCAGCCATTAATACGATTTTTTTCATAACGTGATTTTTAAAATTTTAAATGAATAATAACAAAACGCTTTTCGTTTTTTCGCTTGGCTCCTAGGCTGCCTTTTTTGAAATCATATACTAACGCTTTTGATAATACAAACATACAGCACTTTTTTAAATTTCAAAGGAAACTTTGTTTCCTTCGAAGGGAAACAATATCCATATTTTTTATATGCATAATGGAGGTAAAATAAAACTGAAGAAACATCATGTATAGCTACTAATACAAAGCATATCCGCATATTTGAAAAATTTAAAGCATTCAAGATTATAATACCTAAAAACATATTTGAATATTTTTTGGGAAACAAAAGGAAACAAATAGGGAAACAAGTTGATTTGAAAAAATGAAAGGTCTTACATTTTGCAATTTAAAATCTAGTAATTTTGAATTACCCTTGTAAAAAATTTAGATGATTTATCCCTCGTTATAATGTATGAAAGCTGAAAAAAATTTCCCCTCTTGGATTGCAATAAATGTAAAAGAAAAAATAATTGCTCAACAAATTAAAATAGATACCCTGGCTATTGCGCTGAAACTAAGTAAAAGTGCTGTATCTAAAATGCTCAATGGTCAAACGCAAAGCCTTGTACAATATCTACCCAAAATAGCTCAAATATTAAATTGCAAAACAGATGATTTGCTTAAGCAAACAGATCAAGATACTTATACTGCTGCGCAAACAGTAACTAACAAAGCTGTCAAACCTACATCGGAAGTTCTAAAGCGGACTCCTCAGCCTAAAACTGGGGATGTAGCCTTGCAAGACAAACTCATTAAGCAATTGGAACAAAATTACGTGCAAGCACAAGCAGAAATTACCTATTGGAAAACTAAATACTATCGTATGAAGGATCGCTTTACGGCACTTGAATCAAAACATCCAAAGAAAGCTCCAAAATAGGGTATGTATATGCATAGCAACGGATAACTAAACGCTGCTCAATTCTTCAATCTTTTACCTTTATTCTTGCGCATTTGAGTAAAAAAAAGCACCTTTGTGTATTCATTCACAAAACCCCTTTTTTATGTCTCAAAATAAGCAACTTGGATTTGATACCGTTTGTATTCATGGCGGTCATCAAGTCGATGCTAAACGCGCTCACCTTACGCCTATTTATGCTACTAGCACTTATACTTTTGATAGTGCCGAGCATGGCGATGCTATCTTCTCTGGCAAAACCCCTGGCTATGCTTATGGCCGCTTTGGCAACCCTACGGTAAATGAAGCTGAAGATCGTATTGCGATGATGGAAGCGTATGGTATCCAAGACGAAAAAGGAAATCCGTTACAATTAAAAGCTATACTTCATGCCTCTGGTATGGGCGCTATTGCTACTATGCTATTAGGCAATCTGAAAGCAGGCGACAAAATGTTGTCTCACCACTCTTTATATGGTGGTACCCAAGAGTTGTTAGATAAAGTAATTTGTAATTTAGGAATAGAAATTATCATCATCGATTTTCATGATATCGAAAAAGTAAAAGCAACTATTGCCGCTGATGCTGCTATTAAAATGATGTATATCGAAACGCCGGCTAACCCTACCATTCAATGTGTAGACTTAGAAGTCTTAACTCAAATTGGTAAAGCAAATAACTTGATCGTTTGTGCCGATAATACTTTTGCTACCCCTTACCTCACGCAGCCTTTTAAATATGGCGTAGATTTTGTTATGCACTCTACTACCAAATATTTAAACGGACACGGTACGGCTGTAGGTGGTATTTTAATTGGGAAAGATCTAGACCGTATGAAAACGGTTATCAATAAAACAAAAAATCTTTTGGGTGCTAACTCTAATGCATTCGAAGCATTTTTATTAACGAATGGTTTACGCACATTCTCTTTGCGCATGGAACGCCATTGCACTAATGGGGAGCAAGTTGCTGCATTTTTAGAAGCACACCCAGCAGTAGAAACAGTTTATTATTTAGGCTTAGCATCGCACCCTGATCATACAACGGCAATGAAACAAATGAAACATGCAGGTGCTATGATGAGTTTTGAATTAAAAGGTGGACTGGAAGCTGGAAAGCGTTTCATCAATAGTTTACAATTATTAACCCATGCTGTTTCTTTAGGCACTTGTGATACCTTGTTATCGCATCCTGCATCTACAACCCATGCGGGCGTACCTCGCGAAAAGCGCTTAGAATTTGGCGTTAGCGATGGATTGATTCGTATGAGTGTAGGTTTAGAAAATGTAGAAGATATTATTGCCGACTTAACTCAAGCTTTAGCAAACGCTTAATTTTATTTTATGCAAGAAGTTTTTATTGTTGATGCCGTTCGCACACCGATTGGAAAATATGGTGGCGCTTTAGCATCAGTTCGTCCAGATGATTTATTAGCTCATGTTATCAAAGCATTAGTGCAACGCAATCCTTCTTTATCGCTAGATGCTATTGAAGATGTTATTGCAGGCGCTGCTAATCAGGCTGGAGAAGACAATCGAAATGTTGCCCGTATGGCTGCTTTATTGGCCGATCTACCTACTAGTGTTGGTGGCAATACGGTAAATCGCTTATGCGCATCGGGCTTGCAAGCTATTATGGATGCTAGTCGCGCTATTATGTGTGGCGATGGCGCTGTATATATTGCAGGTGGTGTAGAAAGTATGTCGCGTGCACCTTTTGTAATGGGCAAAGCAGAAAATGCCTTTGCACGCAATCAGGCACTATTTGATACCACTATGGGTTGGCGTTTTATAAATGCTACTTTAAGCGAAAAGTATCATCCTTATACCATGGGTGAAACAGCTGAAAATGTGGCTACTCAATGGTCGATAAGCAGAGCCGCACAAGACGCCTTTGCCGTAAATAGTCAAGAAAAATACCAAGCGGCTCATGAAGCTCAGCAATTTGCAGACGAGCTCGTACCTTATACCGTAAGCTTAGGAAAAGGTAAAACACTCCACTTTGATAAAGATGAGCATCCTCGACTTTCTACTTTAGAAGCACTAGGTACATTAAAACCTGCGTTTAAAAAAGAAGGTAGTGTTACAGCTGGCAACAGCAGTGGCATTAACGATGGTGCAAGTGCTTTACTACTAGTCAACAAAGAGGCCTTAGCCCAATATCAACTAAAGGCGATGGCTAAGATAAAAAGTATGGCTATTGCTGGTGTAGACCCTTCGGTAATGGGCATTGGTCCGGTACCGGCAGTGCGCAAAGCATTGCAACGCGCCGGTTTATCCATAGCAGATATCGATTTATTTGAACTGAATGAGGCCTTTGCTTCTCAAAGCTTAGCCTGCATACAAGAATTAGGTATCGATACCCAAAAAGTAAATGTAAATGGAGGTGCTATAGCCATAGGCCATCCATTAGGTGCAAGTGGCGCACGTATTTCTACTACCCTATTGCATGAAATGAAAAAACGTAACGCTAAATATGGTATTGCTACTATGTGCATTGGTGTAGGACAAGGTGCTGCTATTGTATATGAATTAGTAAACGAATAATGAAGATAGATATCCATACGCATATCATGCCGGAGCATATACCTAACTATTTTCAAAAGTTTGGGTATGGCGAATTTATTCATTTAGAACACCATTGTCCTGGTTGTGCAAAAATGATCAAAGGCGATAAAGTATTTAGAGAAGTAGAACAAAATTGCTGGGACACCAGCGTGCGAATGAAGGAAATGGATATGACCGAAGTTTCCGTTCAAGTACTTTCTACTATTCCTGTTTTATTTAATTATTGGGCAAAACCGCAAGATGGTTTAGAAACAGCTCGTTTCTTCAACGACCATATTGCACAATCTTGTCAATTGCATCCTGATCGATTTATAGGATTAGGCACCCTGCCTTTGCAAGACATAGACTTATCTATTAGAGAATTAGAACGTTGTATGCAAAGCCTTCAATTGGCCGGCATAGAAATTGGTTCCAATATAAATGGCAAGAACTTAAGTGATCCTTATTTTTTTCCTTTATGGGAAGCTGCTGAGCGACTTAACTGCTCAATTTTTGTACATCCTTGGGAAATGATGGGTGAAGATCAAATGCAACGTTATTGGTTGCCTTGGTTGGTAGGTATGCCTGCAGAAACTGCGCGTGCTATTAGCTCTATGATTTTTGGAGGTGTATTTACAAAATTCCCAAAATTAAAAGTGGCCTTTGCTCATGGAGGTGGTTCTTTCCCGTTCACCATTGGTCGCATAGAACATGGATTTTTGGTACGCCCCGATTTATGTGCAATAGATAACGAAGAAAATCCTAAAAACTACTTAGGCAAATTTTGGATAGATGCTCTCGTGCATGATCCTAAAGCCTTATCTTATATTATTGATACGATGGGTGCCGATAAAATTTGTATGGGCAGCGATTACCCTTTCCCATTAGGCGAACATCATCCAGGCCAACTCATTGAATCTATGCCTTTCGACAAGCAATTGAAAGAACAATTATTGTATAAGAATGCACTTAATTGGTTAGGCAAATAAAAAATGACCCTTTGAGGGTCATTTTTTATTTTAACATCTATACACCTATCTTAATAATACAACATCACCTTTGTATTGAGTTGCAACTTTTTGTCCTTTAAATTGAAGATCTAATACCCAAAAATAAGTACCTAATTCGGCTGCTATACCTCCAAATGTTCCATCCCAATAAGCATTCGGATTATTGGTTTGAAATTGCAATTGACCCCATCTATTATAGACCGACAAATCGAAGGTATTCATTTGTTCATAATCACCTTTAACTCTAAAAACATCATTGACTCCATCAGCATTTGGACTGAAAGCAGTAGGCACAAAGAAATGCGTATTGCTTGTTACAACGAGTTCTACCCTTGCGGTATCGCTACAAGACATCGAATCGCTTACGATATGTGTAATGGTATAAGTACCCGGCATTTTGTAGCTATGTGCAATGCTATTGCCCGAGTAGAATTTATTATCCCCCGTAAACCATTCGTAATTCGTAATGGCACCTGTAGAATTACTTTGACAATATAAAACATCTTTGATATCAATAGGATTTGCCGATAAATTGATTCCTGCCTGCAAAGCATGATGGGTATCTATATAGGTACTATCTTTCATACTCGGACAACCGGGCATTTGGTATGTAAGCACCAGCTTATAAGTACTTTGCAATGGATAGATATGCGCTACACTTGCAAGGGTAGAAAACTGACCATCACCAAAACTCCAATGAACTGCAGATGGTAAAGCGCCAATACCTGTTAGAGAGCAATAAACAGAGTCTTCTGTACAAGCAGAAAATTTATTAATGGAATAAGTTGCTTTATTAACTTTCAAATAAAAAGAATCTTTAGAAATGCAATACTCATTAAACGCAATATCATCTAAAGCAAAATCATTTCCTTCGTCAATGGTATTTTGATTTACAATAGAAATCAATGCTGTTGTAGCATTTCCGCTATTCCAAACAGTATGAAATTGCTCCCAAATATTACCAGTTGCATTGGCATTAAATACGGGCCCAATAAGTACACCATTAATGGAAAATTGTAATTGAGCTGGATTAGGATCGGTATTTAAAACGGTAGCCACCCAAGTAGAAAAGTCATAATCGGTATGAGGAACAACCGTAATGGACTGTTGCCAAACCACAACATTTGCGGTATCAGAGGCATTGCATATAAACATATTCCCTGTTCCAGTAGTATGGTCGGCCATTGATAAATAATCTGGATGAATAGCGTTAGGGTTGTTGCCAACGAAATAATGACTAGCCGGCATCATATTAGCAGCAGTGCTTACATAGCTCTGATAGCTAGACTGAAAATTTTGATTACCTAAAGAAAAGTCACCATTGATTAGCAAATTTTGAGTAGACAAACTTTTTATACGGAGCGAATAATATCCTTCAGTAGCCGTATCTGTGAATATAGGGGTAATGGTTTTACCAATATAAAAACCATTAGCTCCCCAAATGGTATCTAAGGGTACAAAATTCTGTCCACTAATGGTCAATGGCATCATCTTGCTCTCCGCGGAACAAAAATAAAGGGTGTCTTTTGCAAATTGAAGATTCAAACAATTCTGTGCATTAGATGGAATGACAAAAGGAAATAGCATAATAGCAACGAATAACTTTTTCATATAATTTACTTTTAAAATAAAACACTAACGTAAAGGGATACTAATAAACAGGATAACTAAGTTCTTTCTATATAAGTTCAACTGTAATTAATCACCATAATAACAACCAACAAAGTTTATAATTAACACTAAGCAATTTTAAATTGCGGTGCAAAATAAATTAAATTATTTACATAAATATGAAAAGCTAAAATAAAAAAGGTCGCATATGCGACCTTTAACAAATATTAAAATAATTATATTAATCATTCAAACTTCTAAAATCAACGGGCACTAATTTACTAACACCCGCTTCTTGCATTGTAACACCATAAATTACATCTACTGCCGACATAGTTTGTTTATTGTGGGTTACAATAATAAACTGAGAGTTATCGGAGAATTGACGAATCATGTGTGTAAACTTACCTACATTGGCATCATCTAAAGGCGCATCAACCTCATCTAGAATACAGAAAGGCGCTGGCTTAATTAAATAGATAGCAAATAAGAATGCTGTAGAGGTCAAGGTTTTTTCTCCACCACTCAATTGTGTTAGGGTGCTAGGGCGTTTACCTTTAGGCTGAGCATAAATTTCAATGCCACTTTCTGCAACATTTGTTGGATCTGTTAAACGTAAATCACAATTATCTTCAGCGGTAAAGAGTGCTTTAAATACTTCTTTAAAATTAGCACTTACTTTATCAAACGTCTCTTTAAATTTCTCATTAGCTGTTGTTTCCACTTCTTCAATGGTGCTCATTAAAGAAACTTTCGCATCTACTAAGTCCATTTTTTGCTCTACAATAAAATCATGACGTGCTTTAATTTCTTGGAACGCTTCAATTGCAGTTGGATTTACTTCACCAATATTATCCAAACGCTTCTTCATCTTATCGGCTTCTGCACTTAATTCTTCAACCGTTTGAGTGCCTGTTCTCGCTTCGTCGATGATATCATCGATATTTACTTTAAACTCTAATAACAAACGCTCTTTCATACCCGTCAAACGAAGCTTCAATTCGTTGAGCGTATCTTTTATACCGGTAAGTAATTGTTCTGCTTGTTCTTTTTCTCTACGTTTCTGATTGAGTAAACCCTCTTGCTCTGATAAGGTATTTCTGAATTCGTAATACAAACGATCCTTTTCATTCAACACCTTCTCATCTACTTCTTTTTGTTTAAGCAAGGCTACCCAAGCAGCATCACCTTCTTGCAAAGTAGTTGTAGTAGCTGTAATTTGTACATGCGTTTCTGCTAATTGCTCATTATTCTTTTCAATCTGGATTCTTAAATCTGCTAATTGATTGGTTCTAAACGCTAGTTCTTGTTGTAAATTATCTAATTTACTTTGTTGTCTAGTATAGGCTAAATTATGCTGATTGTATTTTTCATTAGCTGCATTAAATGCACTTTCTACTTCTTTAAAAGCAGCATCTGCCACAGCAATATTTTTTTGCATAGCAGCATAAGCTTCATTGATCGTAGCCAAGGCTTCACGAGTATCGCTAATGCTATCTTGCGTTTCGTCTAACTGTGCTTGCAAATCTGCCACACGCGAAACGGCTTGCTTATTTAGATGCTCGAAATTTTCAATACGATTACCTAAATTGATTTCTTGATTCTGTAATTGATTCAAGGATGTTTTTGTCTGCTCAATTGCTTGTCCGTTTAATGCTTGATTAAATCCGGTAATCAATGTTTGCGTTTCCTCGATATAATTTTGTAAAGATTGAGTTGTAGCTGTTAATTGCGTAATCTCCTCTGTAAGGCGTTCTAAATTTTTAGCACGGCCAATTTTATTTCCTTCAAACAACCCTACAGATCCACCACCAACAGAATAAGCACCCTTCATAAGATTGCCTTTCTTGTCGATAAGTACCATGCCTTTTTCTAAGCTTAGCTCTTGCAATGCATTTAAATCATCAGCTATAAACACATGTTGCAATAACTGGTTAGCCAAAGCTTGGTATTTTGCATCTACAGTGATGGTAGCTAAAGCTGGCGTAACTTGTGGGTGGCTAAAACTAGGCGCTGCTTGAGCATTGCCAGCCACTTGATTTAACACAAAGAAATTTGCTTTACCTTTTTTGTTAGTATCTAATAGCTGAATTGCTTCTAATGCTTCTTGCCAATTTTCTACTACGTAATAATTCAAGTAAGAATCTAATACATTTTCTAAAGCCGTACGGTATTCTTTTTGTACAGTACATACATCCGAAAGTAATGGAGCATCGCTTTTCCATGCCGCATTTTTCTTTAAGAATTTAATAGAATCTGGATAACCCTCTAAACTATCTACTAAAGATTTTAATAAATCATGCTCATTGCGTTTAGCATCTAGTTTTCTATTCTCTTCTACCAAATTAGAACGGTGTGCTTCTAACTGTTCTTGCGCTTTAAAAATCTTATCTTTTACTTCTTCTTGTTGCGTGATTAATTCTTGCAAACGATCTTGCTGCTCTTGAATCTGAATTGCATGATCCGCTTTTTCTTCTTGCCATTGTTTAATCTGTGCTTCACGAGTAGTTTTTTCATCTACAATTTGCTGCATACTTCTTTGTAGGTTCATAACCGAAGAATCGGCTACCGCTACTTTTTTCTCTGCATCAAATTGTAAACGTTGTTGATCTTGTAAACCAATACGTAATTGCTCAACTACATTTTTCTTTTCATCAAAATCTGCTCTTGCTACATCAACTGCTGCACGCAATTCTTTCAATTCATCTTGAATCGTTGCTAAAGCTGCTGTTTCATCTCCAATTTGTGTGGTTGCAAAATCTATTGACTCTTGCAATTGTGTTAATTGTTGACCAGCACCTTCTACAAATTGCGCTAAGCTTTTTTCTCTCTCTTTTAAATAATCTAATCGTTGAGCCGCCAATTTTTTATCACTCTCTAATTGGCTGATTTTAGCAATTAGCTCATTGAAATGTTTTTGCAAACCATTCAATTCTTGTTCGCGCTCAATCAATACTACTTTATCTTTAGTTACACTCGCCTCTTCGGTAGCTACTTGTGCTTCTAATTGTATTTTACGGTCTGTTTCCGTTGTTACTTGCTCATTCAGTGTTTTATACTGCTCATTGAAGTCTTCTAAAGAAGCTTTAGCTAATTCTACACTAACGGTTTTATATTCAGTCTTGATTTGAAAATAGCGCTCTGCTTTCTTAGCTTGATTTTCAAGTGTTCTAAGATTATTGCCAATTTCAAAGAGCAAATCTTCAATACGATTTAAATCTTGCTCTGTAGCATCTAGTTTTAATTTAGCTTCTTTCTTTCTTGTTTTATAGATGGAAATACCAGCTGCTTGTTCCAACATTCTTCTACGCGATCCATCTTTATCTTTGATGATATCATCTACCATCCCCAACTCTATGATAGCATAGGAATCATTACTTACACCCGTATCCAAAAATAAATTATGAATATCTTTTAATCTACAGGTTACATCATTCAATCGGTATTCACTTTCACCACTTTTATAAAATTTTCGGGTAATGGTAACAGTAGTAAATTCTGTTGGCAATAAATTTCTAGTATTCTCAAAAGTTAAGGATACTTCTGCCATTCCGGATGCCGAACGAGATCGAGAACCATTAAATACCAAATCATCCAAATTGTCGGAACGTAAGGATTTTATTTTATGCTCACCAATTACCCAACGGATAGCATCTACGATATTTGATTTACCGCAACCATTCGGACCAACAATACCGGTAATAGGATGGTCTAATTGGATAACTGTTTTATCTGCAAATGATTTGAATCCTTTTATTTCTAATGATTTTAACCGCACAGTTCTTTATATTTTAATATGAATATGTTTTTCTATAAATAGCCTAACAAAGACAAGCTATTTGGGAGGTACAAAATACATATTTATAGCCTATTTTTCAAATTTATTTGGGTATTTAAGGGCTATTTAGGGGCAATTTCCATGGATTTTATTGATATCGCTATAAATTAGGAAAAGCAACAAAACCACTTGATTATCCTATCTTTGCGATCATTACTAATTTACATTTATGGCAAAAATAGGCATCAATATAGCTACCGGTAGTATCCAGAAAGAAGATGCTATTGTGGGCATTGATTTAGGCACCACCAACAGCTTGGTGGCCATTGTGAGAGAAGATAGCCGACAAGCAATCGCTTTAAAAGAAATCGATGGCATGAGTTTAGTGCCTTCTGTAGTGTTTTTTGATGAGCAAAACCAAGCTCAAGTGGGCACAGCTGCGCTCGAAAAGTTATTAAGCCATCCGGAAAGAACTATTTATTCGGCAAAACGATTGATGGGCAAAAGCTATAAGGATCTTTCTCAAGACAGCCATTTTTTCGCCTACAAAATACATGACGACACAAGCGATGCTTTAGTGAAGGTGCAAATTGGTGAACAGTTCTATTCCCCTATAGAATTGTCTTCGTTAATATT
>Ga0102879_1000976_pt1 | contig 12065 bp, 10 predicted proteins | sample Colrivmet1548B02_FD_78187 | JGI IMG/M metagenome (GOLD analysis project Ga0102879, IMG submission 78187) | Estuarine microbial communities from the Columbia River estuary - metaG 1548B-02 | ecosystem: Environmental > Aquatic > Marine > Intertidal zone > Estuary | place: USA: Columbia River... | reverse complement strand
CCGATGTTTCTTTTAGTATTCTACTAACGCGACCTATTTGGACTGCTTTAAATTCTGCTAAACGGTAAATATATAGATCCGCTGCTTCTTCGTCCGTATCTGCCATGAGCGTTCCATATAAAAATATTTCTACGTTTCTCTCTTTGAATGATAATTGTTTATGACTACACGTTCTTACTGCTCGTCCTATAATTTGTTCAATTAGACTCAAGTTATACCAGGGCTCTAATATATGAACTTGGCGCAAGTTTTTAAAGTCGATGCCTTCTGAACCAGTCATAGAAATTATTACAACCTTTATTTTCTCTCCATTTTTATTGTCATCGTCTGTTAAATTTTTCAAATCGAATACTTTATCAGGCGATAGTGCTTTTTCACCAGTAATCATTGTATAGGTGGCTGGTTTAAAATTATTTGGATTCTCCATTTCATCTCGTGTTAAAAATGTTTTCACATCAATCTGTTTATGAGGGGGTGTTTTAAATAGATTAGACGCCTTTGTACCAAAACGTGTAAATCCAATAGATTCTAGTGCCAAAGCCACTGGAATAACACCTCCATCAATAAATTGACTGTAAATTAAAACAATCCCCTCTGAATTGAGAATATTATCTGTTATACTTTTAATTTTTGAACTATACATTCCTATTTTATCTGACGCAAAGAAATCACCAAACTCTTTGTTCTTATACTCAAAATTCTTTCGCGTAGGCGGATTAGATGTTTCCGTATATTTCATCGTTCTTTTTAACCCTTCGCTACCTAATAATAATTTTGCGTCAACTACTGGATTTTCGGTTTCTAGCATTTTATTAGGATATATCATATTTAATGCCTGAAGTGGTTTCTGTAAAACAGTATAGCCAAACGAATCCATGTTTTCAAATGTAGGTAATCCAGCCTTTGTTTTTCCGGCCTTGTCTTTAATCTGCGAAATGATGTAATTGTAACCTTTCTCTTGGTATGACCCACATGTATTTACGTATACGTCTAAATGTTCCAATCCTTGAACTATTGGTTTCCCATTTAATTGCTTCCTCGGATAAGACAATTCTTTGAATGTATTTTTTATTGAAAACAATGATGGAAAAATACGATACGGAAACGTATATGGGTTTTCCCCGCGCACAAAGGAGACGTAACCGGTTGATTTGCGCCTTAAAGTTTCTTCGCCAACATTCGTTCCGTCTTCTTTAATTAATAAATTACCGTTTTTGTCAAAAATATCGCTTACTTCAATGGTTGAACGACGGTCATTTAAATTCATTACGTTTAACAACCAGACTATTTCCTTGTAACTATTATACATTGGTGTAGCAGATAAAAGTAACAGTCTTAAGTTATCAACATATTTGACCAATTTAAATAATTCTTGCGCAACACGCTTATCTTGTTTCTCGTCACTTATTCTAATATTATGTACCTCGTCTATAATTACCAGTATATTGTTAAAATGTTTTTTTAATTTTTGTATCATCATACTCTTCTGTTTTTTGGGGTCTTCTTCCTCTACTGCGGACTTTTTTATGATGTAATTAGCAAATTCGATATACCCTAAAAATAAATACGCGTTTTGAATAATATTGCTTATCTGTTTCATGACCTTTTCTTTAGATAATCCTTTCATATTCATTGGATTAATCTCTTTTAAATATTTGTTACCAGTACATGCTTTTAAATTCCATAGTCCGTCTACCAACTTTAGTTTCCGTTCGTCAAATAATTGTAATTTAAAGTTCTCTTGAACATTTGGTGACGCAACAACCATAATACGTTGTGTTATACCTAGTTGCTTTAAATAAGAGCGCATTTCTTCTGCTACTGTAATCGCACTACATGTTTTACCGGTCCCTAATCCATGATATAATAATAAACTGTTATATGGTGTTTGAAAACTTAAAAAATTACGAACAAATAACTGATGTGGAACTAATTCGAAATCAGCTTCGCATAACTTCTTTGCCTGTTCTTCAATGTCGTATATTGTTCCATCGTATTTGGTATCGTTAAACTCCTTTTTTTCTGCGATTTTTATATTGAAATCAGGATCATCTAATGAGGGATACAAATTAGAATAATCGTTACTATGCGTCGAAATATATGACCTATTTAATATTTCTTTATTATTTAAATAGGTGTTGTAATCTTTATCATCTAAATCTATTTTTTCAAAATTTTCACTAAAAACTGCTTCCAGGTTTTCCTCAGTCAAAGGTGGAATATTCTTTTTTAATACTAATTTAACAGGTTTCTTTTTTTGTGGCTTGTCCATAATACTTATATATTACTAATATAATCTATAAGTATTTTATTATCTAATTTATATAATGAGGTCGTATATTTTGTAATATGTTTGGCATCATCCTATTACATTATATCGTGTGTACTCGGTTAATACAAGCTGTACTCAGTTAATACATTATTTAACTTTGTTAGTATGTTACATTTTTCTAAATTATATGGTCTTATGTATTGTAAACATTCCTCGTAATTCAACCACTTTATATCACTTACTTCCGTTTCTTGAAAATGATTGGTTGGTAATATATTAGAATTAATATGACCTACAAAATATTTATGTTTGTACGATTTCATATTTGACCCGGTAAATATTTCTTCATATGGAATAATATTTTGAATTAAGTGAACATTTGCTCTCAAAAAACCAGTCTCTTCTTCAAATTCGCGCAAAGCACAACTTAAATCCTTTTCTTGATAATTACGTCTTCCTTTTGGAAAACCCCACTCTGTATCCACCCAATCACTTTTAGTTTCAGTAATAATTGTTTCTAAATTATATTTTGTTTTGTTCTCTACCCCAAGTTTTAAGGTTTCAAACTTATCTTTGGATAATCTCTCTTCGACCCTATATTGAGCTCCCATCTGTGGTCCCCATAAATATCTCCATAACTCTTCAAACGTGGATTTTTGTATTAACTCCCTTTCGTAGACAGACATTTCGCTAAATACATTTCTTATATATTCGTAATTTTGAATTGGATATTTCCCTCTCATAAACTCGACAAATCCTAGACTATGCTTTCGTTTAATCATTAAATACTGAAGTTTATTCTCGTACATTCTAAATATAATAATTCCTATACTTGTAATTGGATGTTTACAGTCGTGAAACACGTGTCCATTTTTTCCGCAGTTATTACAAAAATTAAATGATTTATTATTCATTTACGCTATATGTTCATTTGTATATCTTTTTATATTGTTTCTAAGTAATGACAGAAAAATCGTTTGAACCAACTGTATGGGGTCCTCATTTTTGGTTTATTTTAATGACCCTGGCTGTTTCTTATCCATTAAAAGCGAATGAAACTACCCAAAAGAAATATTACGATTTTATCACCAATCTTCCTCTTTTTATTCCTCATCCTCAAATAGGAAATAAATTTAGTAACTTGATTGATAAATACCCGGTTTCACCATATTTAGAAGGAAAGGATTCATTTTTGAAATGGGTTAATTTTATTCATAACAAAGTTAACGTACAACTAGGCAAAGATGAAATGACATTAACAGAGGCATTGGATGCATATTATGAGATGTACAAGCCAAAAGAGATTATTCTGCGTGAGCAAGTTAAATACCGTAAAAAAATAATATTTGGCGGAATTATTATTGGTTTATTAATTGGCGGATATTATTTATACAAAAAATAAATCTATTGTAAATATAACATGCGTAATATAAATAAAACAAGGCGGAATAAAAAAATACCAAAAATATCGTTATATGATAAAGGGCATGCGGAATCTCGTAAACGAATAACATTTACCCGTAAAAATAAAACCAGGGGTAGAAGTCGTAGCGGAGGGGAAGCATTGGCATCTGGTGGATTTGGGTGTATTTTTAAACCAGCATTAAAATGTAAAGGGGCTAATATCCGCAATGACGGTGTCAGTAAAATGTCGTTCGAAAAACACGGAAAACAAGAGATCATGGAAATAGATAGAATTAGAGAAAAATTACAACATGTAAAAAACTACCGAAAATATTACTTACTTGATGTTGACATGTGTAAACCCGATAAGTTAACACAACAAGATATGATTAATTTTGATAAGAAATGTTACGCGTTGACCAGATATAAGATAAATGAAAAAAACGTGAATAATATGTTGGATAAACTCACCATACTAAATATGCCAGATGCGGGTGTTGATTTGAAGGACTGGCTAGTAAATGACGGCAAAATAACAAAAAAGAAAATATTATTATTAAATGAAATCGTAATAAAATTAATCCAGCATGGCGTCCGTCCTATGAACAAATCAGGTGTAATCCACAATGATTTAAAAGACAGAAATATAATGGTTGACCGTAATTTAGACGCACGTATTATAGATTGGGGCTTATCAGGAGTAGTGAAGGATAATAAGGTTCCTGATGAAATTATGAATAGACCTTCACAGTTTAACACTCCTTTCTCTTCCATGTTACTATCAGACGCATTTAAATCCAGGTACGATATATTTTTACAACGTGTCAAAGACGGAAGTATGGTATTTAATAGAATGAATGTTCGTAACTATGTAATAAACGAATACCTAATTAAATTGGCCAAAGATAATGGATATTATGGATATTATGGAGATTACGATGATAATATTCTCGTGTTTAAAATGATTTTCTCTCCAGGCATCAGTAAAGAAACTTTCTTACCCGAAGACAAGAGAAGCGATGTTATCGAATACGGATATTATATGTACTACTTATCTAACTACATAACGGATATCCTACTCAAATATACGAACAAAGATATGGAATTTGAGATGGAACTATATTTTATGGAATGTTATCTGTATAATAGCGATATATTTGGTTTAATGACCGTCTATTATAACTTTTTCGAGGTAAAAATAGAAAATATAGAGTTAGAAGAAGATACAAAGAAAGGTTACTTGAACCGCGTTCGATCACTACTTGTTGACCACATATATTCAAACGGAGGAGAGAAAATAAACACAAAATCACTCATCAACAGCGTCAAAGAATTACAAGAATTTATTAAATATGAAAATAATACAGATTCTATGCGTTCTATAAAGCGAAGTCGTTCAATTGGCAAAGATATTACAATATCTCCTATAAGTATCCCGCATACAGTATCTAAAGTCTAACACGAATAGTTGACAATATTCTAACCCGAACACTTGACAATATTCTAACCAAAATATAGACACATAACATAATATTTACAAAAAAATAACCTTTATAAATATTATATGAAATTAGAATTATTAATTTTAGCAGTATCTGGTTTTTTTATAGCAAATACCTATTACGATGGAAATTATATCAAAATATTACAATCCTGGCAAAAATACTTTAAAATGGCTGGATTCGCCTTTGCTGGATTAAGTATTTATTTGTTTTTGAAAAAAAACCCGAACCAGTCTCGGTCATTAGTCGAGGAATTATCTAATATTGTAAAATTTATGCCAAGTGCAAAATCTACGTTGGACGTATTTACACCTTTTACCGATTTTACGAATCAAACACCGTTTATGGGTGGGTTCGAACAACAGTCTCAGCAACCACAACAATATCAAATTAACCGCATGATGGAATCTGGTAAAACAGGCACAAAAAGATGTGTTAGTGAAACAAAAAAGAAATTTGTCGCTTCACAGCAAAGTTGGAAGTGTGGTCATTGTCAAAACCAATTACCGGCTTGGTTTGAAGTAGATCATAAAATTCGTCTAGACAATGGTGGTTCTAATCATGTCGATAATTTAGTAGCTTTATGTCGGGATTGTCATGGAAGAAAAACAGCAATGGAAAACCTTTAATTTATTTCTAACGAGTTATTAATGGGGACTAATAAATATCAATCTAAACCACAAATATTAACGGGAGGAAACACTATAGAGGGTAACCCATCAACCGAAAAAAAGGAACCACCTGTATATAATTCGTCTGATGCGGGTTTAATAAGTAAGTTAATAAATGGTCTCCAATATGCGCTGGCTTACACAGGATTTTATATTGGCAGTCATAAACTGGAGGTCGGATTTTTATTAGGTCTTTTAGTATATATCATTACTATTATTATCATTTTTACGACCAACCCATATGATATTATCACTGAAAAAAACGGAGGTGTCAGTATATTTTTAAGTTTATTAGGAGGTTTTCTAATTCTTATATTCTTCTTCTTTTATCAACAAAAAAAACACTCGGTTGGCAATGTAGAACAAGTTGGAGCACTTAGTTATCTAGGCAAAGTATTGACCTCATTTGCGTCAATTGCCTTAATAATTGGAACAGTTTATTTATTATTTACTCTATCGTCATACTACACTAATTTTAGCGCGTATTTTTTATTTGGACTTAATGCTTTAATAATAATTGGTTTACTTACATTGGCTGTAAAATATTTTGGTATTCATGGAGGAGAACCAGCTGATAGTAAACCTAGTTGGTTTAAACTTTTTATAAAATTAATTACATTTGTTCCGTGCTTGTTATTAGATTTAGTTGATTATGTTAAACAACAATATCAAATTACTACCAAACCGATCATTATTGTATTTGTTGCGGAAGTAATATTGATAGGAATTTACTTGTTGTATCCATGGCTAACAAGACAGATTTTAACTCACAACTCGACGCAACTATTAAACGAACCTGCTACTTTGAACAAAGAAACCAATTTAGCAACATTTCAAAAAATCAACTTTGTCAATGATAAATTTCAATATAAATATGCTATATCGGGATGGATATACATCGATTCATTTCCACCCGAGACGAATTCTAGCTATGATAAATACACGTCATTGTTAAATATTGGAAATAAACCAAACATTTTATTCAATGTGGCAAAAAACAAATTACGAATTACAATGGAAACGCAAGGCAGAAATGAAAAGATACTTTATGAAACGAGTGATTTTAAAATGCAACGGTGGAATAATATCGTTGTAAATTATGATGGCGCTACGCTAGATATTTTTATAAACAATGAATTAATTTCATCTACTCCTGGCATCATTCCATATAACGATAATACAGTTATTACTTCCGGAACTACAAACGGTATACACGGTGGAATATGTAATGTACATTATTATAAAGAACATATATCCAGAGGAAAAATAAATTGGGCCTATAATTCTGTTAAAGAATTTAATCCTCCCGTAATTTAGAAAAATTCTATCAGTATATATATATTATGGCTGTATCGGTTACAAAAATTATAATCGCGGTTGTACTAGTTATATTGTTGATAGTTCTAATTAGATGGTTTTTTGGACAAAAAACAAAATTAACGGGTATGACTGATGCTAAAAAGGTCACTAAAATACAGGCCAGTGATTTGGCACAGGCCAACGCATCTAATTATGCGTATTCGGTTTGGTTTTATATAGATGATTGGAGTTATCGTTATGGCGAACCTAAGATTATTTTAGGAAGATTAGACAAAGAGTTAAATCCCAGCCCGTCTATTGTTTTAGGAGCAATTGAAAACAATTTAAAAATAGAAACAACTGTATATCCTTCTTCTCAATCAAGCACTGCCTCGACACATACATGTAATGTAGACAATGTCCCTGTTCAAAAATGGGTTAATGCCATAGTCAGTTTATATGGAAGAACGATGGATATTTATATTGATGGAAAACTGGTAAGAACCTGCGTATTGCCAGGAGTCGCAAAAATAGCAAATGACGCACCGGTATATGTTACCCCACAAGGTGGCTTTTCAGGATATACGTCGAATGTTCATTACTATGCCAACTCATTGAACCCACAAGAAGCATATAATATTTATCGCGATGGTTATGGGGGCAGTAGTTTTGAATTTCCTTACCAAATTAAAATGGATTTCTTAAAGGACGGACAAGAGCAAGGCAGTATAACTATTTAGAATAAACTATTCATATTCATATGAATATACTGTTTACCCACTAGAAGAACCATGATATTTCTTTACAACCAATCATTTTTTGTAACATAAAACAAATAATCAAATAAAATAACATAATATATGAGAACAATATATTATTTTGTATTCATTTTAGTCGCTATAGTATAATATTATTTATATCATTTATATTATATCATGAATAATAAACCAATCTCTGCTATTGCTGTATTTTCGGGTGAGATAAACGGTTATGTTAAATTTATTGAGGATGTAAAAGAGGACGCAATTAAAATTCAATTACATTTAAGTGGTCTTAAGTCAAATAGTCTTCATGGTTTTCATGTCCACGAAGCAGGAGATTTGACCGATAAATGTACGAGTATGTGTTCTCATTTTAATCCATATGGTAAGACGCATGGTTGTCCAGGTATGAAGAACAGACACGTCGGAGATTTAGGTAATATCGAAACAAATTCAAAAGGGGACGCGAAATATTATTTTTATGATAATGTCATCAAACTTAGAGGAAATAAATCAAATATAATTGGAAGAGGTCTAATAATCCACGAAGACCCTGATGATTGTGGACTTGGGGGAAATGCCGAGAGTTTAAAAACGGGTAATGCCGGTAAACGAATTGCTTGTGCTGTCATTGGTTATTCCAAAGATAATTTCAAGTGTTAAGTACTAGGTGTTAAGTATCAGCGCTAGTACATTATTTTTATTCAGGTTTAGCTCATTTTAGTTATAAACATAAACATAAACGAATAGATGTGTATTTTACGAAATTAATAATTAGATGTGCTAATAATTAAAGACATATCGTAAATCATAGAAAAATCATTTTTCTTATGTATTATATATAAGATATGTCAGAATTTGGAACTATTTCTTCAGGAGCAGGAACATTTGATAATTTTAAAAGTAGTAATGTTGTAAATGGAACGAAAGAATTCTTAGAATCAAACAGTTTAGTAGCAAAAGTCGCCTTTTTATTATTAATTTTAGTCGTCTTTGTTATTGCTATACGATTTAGTACGCAGTTTTTATCGTGGCTTTTTTCTTATCCAACATCCCCTTACTTGGTATCTGGAATGGTGAATGCTAAAAATATGATAGTAATACCGCAAGACCCCAATTCCAATGGTTCCGTGCCATTGCTCAGATCGGACAATCAAGAGCGTGGCATTGAATTCACATATTCAGTGTGGCTATTCATTGACGATTTAGTATATCAAGAAGGACAATATAGACATGTATTCCACAAAGGGAATGATAATATTAATTATACCAATAAACCGATTGGAATGAATCAACCAAACAATGCCCCAGGATTATACATTGACCCTAATACAAATGCTTTAGTAGTAGTTATGAATACATTTAATGATATTGAAGAAAAGGTTACGATTAGCGATATTCCTATTAATAAATGGGTATGTGTTCAAATACGTGTTGAAGACCATCAATTAGATACATATATCAATGGTAAATTGGCCAAGAGATTGATTATGAAGGGTGTCCCAAAGCAAAACTATGGTAACGTATATGTAGCAATGAATGGTGGATTTTCCGGATACATCTCCGAGTTGAGATATTTCAACTATGGTTTAGGCACAGGAGAAATTCAAACCATTGTAGACAATGGTCCTAATCTTAAAATGGTGGGTCAAGATATGACAGAAAGTATGCCGAAATATTTGTCCTTAAGATGGTTCTTTGCTGGAAGCAAGGATGGATATAACCCTTAAATACTATCTACAGATGGCTTATCTATCTACTATCTACTATCTACCGATGGTTTAGATAGAATATAATAACAATAATCTCAATTGTTATTATATACTTAGTAAATGTCTTGTTCTCCTCTACTATTTTCTACTTTATATGAATTAGATGGAATAAATGGTTCACACGTGGTTAATGGAAACGAACACATATTTACATTTGATATTAGTAATTCAATAACCTTTTCACCGGCGAATTGTGAAGACTACATTATCGATTATATAGCAAACGTTCTTATTGTAGGTGGGGGTGGTTCTGGAGGAGAAAAATCTTCCCCTGGACAAGACCCTTTTGGGACTGACATTGAAGGTGGATTAACCGGTGGAGGTGGAGGTGGAGGCGGCGAGGTTATATATAATACTAATCTTACGATTCTTCCAAATGTCCCTTATTCTGTCACCATTGGAAGTGGTGGAGCCGCGGTTGGAGGAGGACTTGTTGGAAACAACATTCCAGGAAACGATGGGGGTGCGTCTTCTATAATGGGATACATTGCTAACGGTGGTAAGGGGGGAGGCGCCGCTACTGCCTTTGCTGAGGGTATGGGTGGAAACGGTGGCGGAGGACCCGGGTACAATGGTAAAGGTGGAGATGGCGGTTTCATATTGACAGAAACCGGAATATGTAGTTATAGTGGTAATTTTGGACCTTTGGTGAATGGTGTATATTATGGTGGAGGTGGCGGTGGCGGTTCATTTGAGGGTCAAGGTGATTGTGGTGATGCGGATGATACAGCTGGTAATTGTTTTGGGCGTGGAGGATATGGTGGCGCGGGAGGGGGAGGGAATGGAGCATTTGGAGTTCCCCAACCATGTCGTCAAGTAACTCCCATATCCGCGTCGGAGTTTAATTATGGAAGGCCGAATTCGGGCGGAGGGGGGGCAGGCCAAAATGGAAACACAACGGTAAGTAATTTTTCAGGCGCAGGTGGTAGTGGGGTGGTAATATTATATGTATATTATATCGTCTCAGGACGGAACGGTTGTGTATGGAATCTGGATTTGGCAAATCAAACAACAATATGGTCCAGGGCTTCGGGGAATTGCGTTGATTTAAGTGGGGCAACTTTACCAAATGGTAATCCAATGACATATACCGATTTAAGTGAAAAACGTAAGGCAGTTATCTTTCAATATAAACAAAATAGTGCTGGATTTTCTAAAAAACAAACTTACTCCAGATTAGCAAGAGGAATTGGACGACAGCCTGGCCAAACGTTTGCCAGTCAAAGTCAAACACATACCTATTCAAATACGCATAATTTGGTATTGGACAATTCGGCGGTATTACTATGTCCAAATGTTAGTAAAGACTGGGCTTTAACAAATCAAAACGATACTCCTGGACCGGTTAGACGAATAACCAACTACCCGACTGTTCCTCTGACAAATTATAAAGTTCGCAGAACCTATTTAGCCGGAGGAACCAAATGGCCTCAATATGCTTGGGCGCCAGGTATGTTGGGATTTCCTGTAAGAAAAAAAGGGTCTCTTAGGTAAACATATACATATACAATAAGGTCTCATATTGTGGGCAAGACCTTATTGTATTTTCTATTTTCTTTATTAGTTTCTATTTTCTTTATTAGTTTCTATTCTCTCAATGAAGGATTTACACATAGAGCTTGTGAAGGAAAAATGTCACCAGACATACACATATCTCCATCTTTTACTTGAATACAACTACGGAATCCTCTATCTTCACCAATATAACAATATCCAGATTTACCCGACCCGTTTCTCTGGGTAGAACTCATAGAATCATCCGGTAAAGGTTCGCTATTATATTCAGCATCCGCTAAAGCGCTGGATAGGGATGCCGACAATGTATTTTGTCGTGACATGTTGTTTTGTTGGGAAGGGGACTGTCCTCGGTGGCCTTGACCTTGTACTTGACCAGGACCCTGTTCTAAATCCAACTGTCCCTGAATCACGTTAATACCACTTTCGACGGTTCCCGCAGCAACATCTATTCCTAATTTAGCTCCGGCGGCAGTAACTTGTGTTACATCTTTCGTCGTTTCAGTAACAACATACCCCAAACTTTCTAGAATATTTTTAAGAAGAGGAGCCAATGCTTCTTTAATAATTTGAAGAAAATCACCTAAATAAGAAAAGATATTGACTCCTAAAAATAATAAAATCACAACAATCATTCCGATTCTTGTATAGTTTGTATTACCACTTGTCGAGACATAATTATCATTATTGGATTGTGACATTTTAGGAGATGATTCTATATCCATTGTTATACCAGCGGGAATATTATTACTTATCCTTTCCATATATATAAAAATGTTATATAAAAATATGGTTTGTTATATTTATTTATTTCATTACCAATAATTTATTGAATACATTATTAAGTATAAATAATTAAATATTATTAT
>Ga0102879_1000959_pt1 | contig 12193 bp, 12 predicted proteins | sample Colrivmet1548B02_FD_78187 | JGI IMG/M metagenome (GOLD analysis project Ga0102879, IMG submission 78187) | Estuarine microbial communities from the Columbia River estuary - metaG 1548B-02 | ecosystem: Environmental > Aquatic > Marine > Intertidal zone > Estuary | place: USA: Columbia River... | reverse complement strand
GGTAATGAACAAACTTTACTTAAAACACATCTCAGTGCAAGTGAACTAACGGTTTTCTCATACCCAGAACCAGCACTTAGTGGTTTTTCAATCCCACTTAAAATATCGATCATCCAAAACTCAACCTCACCTTTCTCGTTCATTCTCATTTCAAGATTAAACTCACAACTATCAGATAACAATATTTTAAGATGTGAATTAATTAACGGAATCATAGTACTAAGAACCATTTTAGATATTCCGTTTTTACCATACACATCCAAATACACCCTAAAAATGTTATCAATAATCTCTTCATTTTTAAGTTCCTTCAACAAGTTGTTATATTCGGTAATTTTACTATTAGATAACTCAATATCCTTTTCAATGCTTTTGATTTGCAAGGCTACCATATCTTTTTGTTCTGTTAATGAATCTATGGTAAATTTTATTTGCTGGATTTCAGTATCGATCAATTTATTATCCTCAACCATCTTTTTAACTTTTCTGTACTGAGTTAATTTATCGTTACCACGAGTTAAGCTATCCTGATATGCTTTTAATTCTTGCTTAGCCTTTTCAACTAATAATTGATTCTTATTATAAGCATCCCACAAGTCCTTAACTTGATCCATGTGGTTGATCTTTTCAGTTACACCATCTATTGATTTTTTCACCTTAGACCAACTATTTTCTTTTGTTTTTAACTCTTTTTTTGCCTTATCAATATCAGTTGTAAAATCAACACCATCTAGTTTTCTTTTGCAGGTTTCACATATTTCACTATTAGCCAATGTATCAATTCTTTGTTTAATCGAACTAATATCAACCCTTAGATCAATTTCGGTTTGCGTTAAATCTTTAAGCTCTGATTTTTGTGTACCATAAAAATCGATATCATACTGCTCTTGTGGTTCAGGTATTTGAGCCTCCAAAGTCTGTACCTCACTTGTTTTTTGGTCGATTAATCCCATTACCTTTGTGATACCACCCTGGATTGTTTCCTCATCTAGTTTATATAGTTCAGTATCAATATCATTATTTCGTTTCTTAAATAACACATCCCTATTATTGTTATGTGTATCAATCTTAGATTTGAAATCGTCAAAAGTTTTTTGTTGGACACCAATCATTAGGTTGTTTTCTACGATTTTATCCTCCTCAGTGGCAATTTTAGCTAATATTTCCTGACTATTACTATGATATAATTTAGATTTCTCTTTCCATTCGGTGTGTTTCTTCTTAGCGATTTTTTCTTTTTCACGGAAAAATTCTAAGCCGATAAATCTAGTTAAAATTCTACCACGCTCAGTTGGTTTAGTTTTAATTAAATCATCTAAATTATCACCAGTTGTTAAAATGGTAATTAGGAAATCGTCATAGGTGCCAACGTATGTTTTAATCAATTCATCGGTAAACTTTCTTTGTTCGCCATTTAATTGTTTGATTCCACCACGTGGTAATACCTGGTAGAAATCAACCTCACCTTTGCATGTGTAACCATCTTTACCCTCTTTTCTCGTTATAGTTCTCTTGATGATATATGTGTCACCTTCAATCTCGACCTTACCTTTAACTTCCACAACATTCTCATCGGTGAATCGATTAAAAACCTCTTCATTTTTATCCGTTTTTGTTGTTGTACCAAAAAATAGGAACAGTAATAAATCAACTGTTAATGTCGTTTTACCGCCATAGTTTTTTGGTTCGGATATAACAGAGGTAATACCATTTTTATCTTCAAACGTTAATTTATTTTTTTCACCATACGACAAAAAGTTTGAGAACTCAATCTCCTTTATTTTAAATGTTTTGTACCTGTTGGTTTGTTCCTTGTAGTTTTCAAGTTCAACATTAACTGACCCATCTAATTTCATTAGGTGTGGTAAAGATATGCTAATATTGTTGTCTTTAATGTATTTCTCAATTAGACTTTTTTGGTAATTCTCATCCAATACCAATTCAGATGCATCAGCTGATCCCTCAACCACAACATCTGAATTTTTATTAACAATAGGTTTAAAGATTACCTTAACCTTACTTGTTTTGTATTTGTTTTGAAAATACTTTTCAATCTCACGCTCTTTAGTCGTTGAGTGATTATCTAATGTATCTTCCCAAAAAACTTTTATATGATTATTGCTATCATATATCTGTTCGTCTTTAGTTTTAGATGTCGTATATTTTGTAGTCATCGTTTAAATTTACCTTTTTAAATATTTTTTTTGGTGGCTCCTCTTTTTTTGGTTCCTCTTTTGGTTGTTCCTCTTTGTTTTCTTCTACCAATTCAGTTGTTACGTTTTGCAAAGGTAATACATTATTGGTGTCATATACAAGAGGTTCTTCAATCTTTTTTTCAACATCTTTTGTTGGTACTATATTTGGCACAGCACCATACTTTTCAGATGTGAATGCTTTTTCCAGTAGATTACCACAAAATTTATCAACATCATCAATGCCGTTTACTTTGCAGTAGGCTTTTATGTCCGAATATAATTTTTTATCGATGTTAAGCATTTAATAATTCTTCGTTACCTTGTTCAATATCCTCAATATCAGTTATTCTAAAATTAAGATATTTAATTGGGTTTTCCAAATCAAAAAATTCGTATGATAACACTTTATTCTGATCCACATTAACTAAATTAAACCCGTGTTCAGATATTGTTTCGGAATAATCTTGCTGAATCATACTACCAGGCATAATCACATGCACCCCATTTTTTGTTTGTAACACCTGTCTTTTATGGATGTCACCACACAACACAATATCACATACATTAAACTTCTCGACATCGGCACCGTGCATAAACTTAAAGCCCTGATTGTTAGTTGCACCGTTTAATATACCATGGTATAACCCGATTTTAAGTTTTTCTGGGTAGGTATTTACCATAATGGATTCTGGTGTCATATTGTTATCATATATTGAATAAACAACCCAAGCAATATTTTCATCCTCAAACACATCTGATTTTGTATAGTAGACAATATTATCAACATCCAATGCGTTATATATTGGTGTGATTGCGTCCATTCTCTCTTTGTTTTGTTCAACAATATCGTGATTTCCTGGTATAATAACAACCTTATCAGTTAATTTTGAACATTCCAGTAAGAACCAAGAGACCATATTAACCAATTCTGGGCTAATTTGATTTCTAGAGTGTACTAAATCACCAGCAATAACAATCCTATCTGGCTTGTGCTTTCGCATTTGATCTAAGAAGTTATCACAAATGGCTCTAAATTCAATGTGTCTCTGGATATTCCTAAAATGAATATCAGCGATGTGCGCAATTTTATTTATCATTATCCTAATAATTTAATTTTATAATGTTCAATTAGCATTTCAGCTTCCCTTTTCATATAACCAACTGGGATTAATTTAAATGTCTGTGAGAATTTATCCCAATAGAATAATCCAGCTCTATTAAATTTTCTACCAGTTTCTCGCTCATACATCACACCATAAATTGATAGTTGTAATGTGTAGTCATTGTACTGACAATGTGGTAAGTGGTTTACTGGGAAATGTAAATATTCACCATATTTATTTTCAAATTCAAATTTTTTGTTTGTTTTGAAGTCCCATACATTAAACATGTTGTTTGGTAAATCCTCAATAATGTCAGAAGTACCTGCGATACCCTTTTCATCTGTAAATTCAATTGACATGATGTGTTCTGGTTTAACCTTATCATTTAATAATAAATCCAAACCCTCCTCATCACAAACACGTCTAAATGCATTTATTACGGTACCCTCAAACTCATCCCTAGGTGAGTATATTCTATTAGGTGCCAATAAAAATCTTTCAAGGATTTCATGTAAATTAGTCCCATACTCATTAGCCAATCTGTTAATTTCACGCCATTCGGCAATAACTTCTTGTTTAGTTAAACCACGTCTTTCGGCAACTCTTGTTGCGTGGTAATCTTCATCAAATTTTTCTTTGTACTGCCCCAAAACGGTGGTAACCGAAGTGTATTTACAATTCGGTGCCTTGTCGTTCACATAAGTGTGAGTCTCTGCTATTAGTTTTATCATTAATCTGTTAGTTTTACACTTTTAGTTATTAGCCATTTTTTAAGATTTTCGTTCCCGTATGTTTGATTAAAACTCGAGACATCGTGATCTTTTGGCATGTAATTTAATAATATTTTATTTATTAATCTACCACCCTCCAATTTGTTTCGGATTTTTTTAGCATCCTCAACAGCATCTGGATCGAGTACAATAATAATAAAATTTTTTGACTTTACGTATATTTCGTTAAAAAGTTTATCATACATTTTTTTACCTAGCAATGGTATGCTATTTGGTAAAACAATATGATCAAACGCTCCTTCAACTAAAAATACTGGTTTATCCCAATTAATTAAATGTTCATTAAATATGATTTGAGTCTTATCAATAGATGGGTTTAAATATTTAAATTTCTTTGTTTTGGGTGATATAGACCTGGATACAAAATAATTTAAATCGCCATTTATATCATATGATGGTATAATAACCCTATTTTGGTACAAACCATCAAAGCAGAACCCAATTTTATGTTTATCAATCATTTCATCGTTAACACCACGATTATACAAATAATTGAATGCTGGGGCAAATAGTTTATTATTTTGTTTACCAGTTAGGTAGTAGAACTCTTCGGGTAATTTTAATATGTCTTTTTGGATTTCTTTGTCTGTTGTTTGGTTATATTCACCATTAAACTTAAATTTACCCTTTATAAACTTTTGTAAGACGTCTTTATCGGCATATTCTTTAAATAAATAATATAACCTACCTTTGGTGTCGTGAGTCTCTGAACAAGACCAACAGCTATAAACACCCATATCATAGTTGATTTCTAAATTACCCTTACCATCGTGATCAACGCCACGCATGTAAGAACAATTCGGACAATCGAATGCTATCTGTGATCTGCTTTCGTAATGTTTTCTAGGTTCCCCAAGAAAATCCTCCAATAGCCCAATAAGTTCTAAGTGTTTATCTTCAGTCTCAAAATCAAACATTACTTCCGCTTTTTTAGCAAAAGTAAACAAAAAATCGGTAAAAACCAAACTTACTCAAAAATATTTTTCATTCTGGCGTAAGATAGGCATACTGTGTATGCGTCACTCATGTCAAAATTTTCTTTTTTGAGTTGTCCTTTTTTATCCAATATCCAAGAAATCTCGGGTTCTCTCTTCGAAACTTTTTCCCAAACAACACGTTTTTTATCTATGTCTTTGGGGTATGAACCAAATAATACAATCTTTCCACCCGCATTTGGTTGCATTAATTGTGGAAATGCATTTTTTCTGGCCTCATAAGTACTAATATATTCTGGCGTTACACCTAATTTATCGTAACATATTTTTGTAACCATACCATTAAATCTCAATAGAGTTCCAACGGTGTTTACGTTATTTGATCTTAAAAGCGGCTCCTCAATTAATACGTGCCTAATATCCATTTTAGAGTATTTCGTAATAAATTCAGCAAATAAATCAGCTTTTTTAATTAATTCCTCAGTTTTGCTTTCTGGGGTTGGTTTTGCTTTTGGTGAAATGTGTGTTAATTCTAACAGTTGACCTTTATTGTTAAACAATGCTACTCCGATTGTTTTAGTTGAAACGTCAAGTCCAAGTAAGTAATATTCTTCTTGTATCTCTTTTTTCATAAATTTTTAATTATTTTTTTTATTCTATTTAGTTGTTCGTTAATAACAGTTTCATCGACATTTTTTTCATCTTCATTTAAGAATAAATCAATACCCTTTCGAACCATTAATGGTAGGGTTGACATCTTATCTTTTAATGATGGTAATATATCACTCTTTAATTTTTTAAAATATTCTTCGTTACCTATAAAATATTTCTTAGCGTCCCCAACATCATCATATTTTAATGTTAGACTACCATCTGAGTTAATATCAAAATCAGCCCCACCAAATACTGAACTGGGTATGAATTTTAATAACACTTTTAATAAAAATGATGGTGGTGTTTTGAAACCTTGCTTTATGGCCATTTTTTGGATATCGGCACTTACCATACCCCAAACAGGTTCATTCTGAGATCTTAACTCACTTAAACCATCTAAGATACTTTTAACGTTACCCGCAACACCAACTAGTTTATATAAACCAGATTGTTGTGGTCTTACGGCAACAAAACCATTATCGTCACCAAAAAATAACCAGTTTTGAGCTCTACTATAAAATTTATCTTTAGACCATGAAGTTCCTAATGATTTTTCATATGAATCTTTAAAAACATTATAAACATGTTCTTTTTTATCATCAGATAAACCATTAAAATTATATGACTCGTTAATCATATTATAATCTAATTTTTACATTAAATGACACAACATCATACCAATATTTTTTAACTGGTTGTGTTGGTTTACATATCGCTAATAAATTACCGTTTGCATCGTGTATACCTAAACTGGTAACAATTACTGGATATAGATTTTGTGAATCAGATTTAAAATTAGTAAAATCACTATCCATTGAAACGGCCATTAAATCTTTTGCTGTGTCGTTGGTTGATTTAAAGAATTCATCTGATGATGCTAAACAAACGATATTTAATGATTTTTCAGTGTTATAACTAATAAATGTCATGTTAGCTGTAACACCAGTTGTTGCAGCGGTAAATACAAATTGTGTGCTATCCCAAATAATTTTATTTGACTCATCTTTGGTTGTGATCATATAATTTGGGTTAGTCATCACGGAGCCCCTAGTTGTTCCTGTTGCTAACGTTCCGTTAACATCATATGATTTAAAATAGTTATCTAAATTTGTACCAGATTTTGAAATCGAGCCATTAAATACTTTTTTGAAATATGAATCAACAACAACTGGATGTGTTATCACCACAAACCCTTTATCTAAAGCGATAAATCCAATACATTCATCTGATTTATAATCATATAGTGCTTTTTCAACAGACGTTGAGTTGAAAACTCTAACACCGTCAATTAAGTCAGAATAACCAGCACCCCAAGATGTTAATGATGCTGTTTGTGGTGCTTTAATTTGATCCGAAAATAATAAAACAACATTACTTTCATATGTTGTGATATTATTGATATCTGGTTTAATACCAATATCTTTAACGGATAAATCAATTTCGCTTAGCACCCTATCTAAATTAGTTGCGGTTAAATTCTTTTTGTTATACGTACCATAAGCTGTTAATTGGGTTGCCGATGAAGCGTATGTGTAATAACCTAATTTAGTATCAACAACACTAGCTGGAGCGTTTGGTACGTGATATGACATTGTAAATTTAACTGATTTACCATCTATAAGTTCACCATAAGAACCATTGGGTATTTCAAAGATCAAATATAAATCGTGAGTTATTGGTGTCTGATTAGGGAATACCGTTTTATCATATTCATATGAACCAATTGTCTGTAACACAGTTCCATAATATTCACCAGTAAATCCAGTTGTTGGGTGTACAACCAATGTATTTGTTGTTGCACCAGAAGTGGTATGTTTAGTCCACTTATAACCAACACCATCAATTGTGGTATCTGGTGTTGTTGTACCAGTTGCAATCGATAATGTACCGTATTCACTTCTTGTGTATTTTTTCATTTCCTCATCTGTAACAGGTAAGTTTAATGATTTTAACAAGTTAGCAAAAATGGTGTTTGTATCGTTTCTTTTAACAAACATACCCTTCATAAAATTAGGGTAGCCAGTATATGTGGTACCAGTTATGGTAGCCGCAGTTAAACCATTTGTAATAGTGTTTATACCATCAGCCAAATCAAAAGGAATACTTTCATTTACAATAACAGCACTCTCAATTGGTTTTAATACGTTATAGTTACTTGGGTTAATATCGTATTCAATATAACCAGTACAATCACCATTAAATTGGTTTGATGAAAACGTTGTATCTGTATATTGTAATACCATGAACACAGAAAAACCATCAGTTTGTTGTATGGATGTTTGTGTTGTATTTTGTTCTACACTTTGGAATACACCTGTAACCGTATTTGTTGAAATGTTGGTTAATTTGGTCGCTAATGGGCTATTAGCTGGTACACCAGTGTGGGTTATAATCACCGTTTGACCAACTTGTGGTACATAATTAGGTACTGATTCTAGATAGAATGTGGCTCTACCGTCCACACCACCAGCGGTTTTTCTCCTTTTAAAAGGTACTCTGATTTTTAATATTGAGCTCATTTTGTTATTTTTGTATGATTTGGCTTGTTATTGTTACGTTTTTAGACAATGAATATACATTATCATTATAATCACCAGTTAAATCCGCAACCCTCTGTGTTACGTATAAATCCGCATTATAGTTGACATCATCATCCGATAATGAAAATCTAGATGGAACAAAACCCTGCTCCAATAATCGTCTTCTACCTAGTTCGGTCAAATATACCTTCATTTCGACCGTTGTACCCGTGTTTACTAAACCCATTTTATTTTTTTTTAATTATAGTTATTTATCCTTAATAATAAATAGTCTTTTATTGTATTTTTATTGGAGCATAAAATTTTACACCCATTTGCATTTTTTTAGCCATTTTTTGGTTAACTGGTACCATTAAACCTTCATATAGTTCTGTACCAATTAATGGTTTAAACTCAAATCCAAGTTTATTATTAACATCAATTCTCTTATATAATCTAATAACCTTAGATGAACCAGTGTTAAATATCGATCCGTTATACACATCCAAATCAAAATCACCCTCATTTTTGTCCGTTGAGTACATTAGGTTGTACCCAACATTATATTTTTTACATATGTCATGAAATGATTTAAAAAATTGGATTAATTCGTTGAGTTCCAATATTTTTTCAGATGTTAAAATAAAATCAATATCATTGTATTTGTCCCCATTAATTAGATACCCAATGTATGAACCGAATAGGTATACGGAATAATTAAACTGTTTATTTAATTCGATAATTTCTGATGTAAAAAGACCATAAGAATCTCTTCTAAGAATCCCACTATCTATTATATCTGTTTTATCTTTAAAATTATATATATACTTCATATTAAGATACGTTTTGACCTGAGCCAGTTGATAATGCTGATGGTACATAACCCGAATTAACCAAATTAACAGTAATTGTCATTGAATCGTATATAGGTGTGGTAAAGGTTAGATCAGTGAATGATTTTATTGTGAGTCTCATATCTAATGTACCAACTTTTTTATCTTTATTGATATTGCTAGCACCATAATATTGAACATCCAATAAATTAACATTTTTAACGGTGTATGTTGCGCCAAAATGGATTGATTGGAATGGGTTTAAAATAAAATTTAGATCATTTGCGTGTTCTACGCTTCTACTAATTGATAATGTACCAATAACATTGGATCTAAATAATATGTTGTAATTATCGTATGCGTATGTATTTGATGTATTATATGTGGTATTAACAAATACATGTTTTAATGTATTTGCTGGCACCGCACTTTCATTTCTAAACCTAACCGATGTTAATGTAATACCATTAAAAACCATGGGCTGGTTATTCTTATTTAAAATATGAAATAAACCGTTATTTAGTGTTGTAAAAGATTTTGTTGATTCTGTGACACTAACACCATGCGTATTAATATAAAAATCATCACGAAATATTTTAAAATCAAAAACTGGTTGGATAGCTAATTTTTTTGTATATAAATTAACCGTTGATAACTCAGCTTGAGCTATGTTAGATGTTGGTGTGGATATATTAGTGTTGTTATAATAATTCATGGTTAGTTATTTTGTTGCTGTGGTGTAAAATTACTTGCATTATTATAACTACCAGAAACGGGAGAGCTGTATTTTGGTACGCTTATTTGTTGGTAATAGACATATCTATTCGACATTAATTGAACCGATTCGGATGTTGTATATGTTGTTGGGACACCAGTTCCCATAACACCTATATTATAATATTTAACTATTATTTTGTAGTCTTTATTTTTTAAAGCCACCTGATCAAAATCAGGTAAGGAAACATCAACTTGAAAACTATAACCATCAGGTGAAAAAGTCTTAAATAAATTTGAGATTGTACCAGTACCAACCCATCTCATATCAATACAACTTTCACTATTTAAACCAGTTGTTAATTGTATACCATTTACAGTCCCACCAGTAGCTGATATATTACCAATAGTTGAGCCACTGGTAGCCGCATCCGATGTCGTAACATCAACCCATGTTGTGGTATATTTTTTTAAACTACTTAAAGTTGCTGGTACTATATTAGTACCGATTTGTATATACACTTTAATTCTTAATGCATTTAAAACTTTTTTTGTTAATGAGGATGCTGACGTACCACTAAAACCAGGGAAAACAAAAGAACCTAAATCTGATGATGTGAATTTAAAATTAAGTTTAAATGTATTAAAATATGTTTTATTAGCAATAAGAGCATCGCTTTTATATATTTGACTATATGTTAATGAGGAATTGGAGGTTGCTATGGCGTTTGATCCAATAAAACCACCTGATTTATATTTGGTGTTTTTTAAATCAAATAAATTGGCCGATGTTATATTATCAGGAAAAAAATCATAATCCTTAAGTAATTGACTGCCGTAATTAGACAAAGACAACACCTCTGTTGGTTTAGTAGATAGATATAAACCATTAACCCCCGTTAAATTAAATTGCTTACCCATTATATATTAGTGTATGTTAATAAATTTAATGTTTGTGTTGAGTTGAAGTCTGGCTCCCTCATTATATATTCTTTTTGTGTATTTTGTCTAGTACCCAATAAAGCCCTTCTATATTCTATATTATCAGCAACTTTACCCCTTAGTGGCACTTGGACAAAAACATCATTGATATAATCATCAGTGTTACCCATAGTACCATTACCTAATGATGTTAGTTTTGTGTTATTGTGGTTTATTGTTGGTATTGCTTGTGTTTCTATTGATCTTGGGTCAAATAAATCAATCTCTTCCCAATATGTTGCCATAGTTGGTGCGTAATTGGTTCCTAGTGAACTAGCTTGTTTATATCTATAATATTTAACAGGTGATGTTCCATATGATACAACATCACCATTGTAATATAAAGTACCACTCTTAAATGGTGCAACTCTATATTTATCTGGCATAAAAATTTGGTAATTAGAGTCCCCATCGCACATTGAAAAATATACGACCGAATCTTTAAAACCACCTTTAAAAAACACCTCTTTACCAAGATCTGTTAAATAAACCTCAAATGTGTTTGTATTATCTTTTATAAATCCCATTTAAAAATCAATTGTTGCTTGTATTATTAACATATCCGAATTATATTTTCTAATTAACGGTTGGCTAAATTTACCAATAGCAACTAACTCATCATTATTATCGTATATCCCCATTTCGGTAAAACATGTTTTATCCTGATTTGGGTTAAATGTTGGGTTAGCTGAATTTATAAATTTATTTGGTAGTACATTGCATGTTATCAACGATTTATATATTGTCGCTTTAACATCCGTTGTTATATTACCATAAAAGAACGTCTCATCACCAAATGTATGTCCAGTTGGTGAATTTAATTCGGCTAATTGAATATAATCATTTAAATCATATTTCGTATCAATACTAATATCTAATAAAGATTTGTCAATGTTAACTCTTAATTTTTCGATATTAGCTGATGTAAACGTTGTGTTTATTGGATCCTGACCCAACCCACTATTATCTAAATAGAATAAAGATATCATTGAGCCATTTGAGGGAGTGAAAGTCAATTCAACACGTCTTTCAGCTATGGTTCCAGTTGGATAAACACCGTAATTATTTGAACTCACTAATTGACCATTATAGAATAACCAAACGACATCGTTGTTAGGTTGGTAATCTAATGTTAATGCAACATTACCATGACTAATATAAACGCCATCAACATAGGTGTTACCAGTTGTCACACCACTTAACGGTATATCTATATTTTTTCTAATAGTTTTTGATGTGCTTGTTGTACCAATTAGATAATGAAATAAAACATACTTGTTTGTTGATGAATTAATTAACCCAGGGGTAAACTCAACTATTGGCGTGTTGTTCGTTGATGATAGAACATTTAATGGATAAACGTAGTAATCACCATCAATACCTAGATTAGCTAAAGATGATGCCTCAGTTAATATACCACCGTCTAATGACACAATAACCTCACCAATCGGTTGTTTTGTTAAACTGT
>Ga0102879_1000944_pt1 | contig 12322 bp, 5 predicted proteins | sample Colrivmet1548B02_FD_78187 | JGI IMG/M metagenome (GOLD analysis project Ga0102879, IMG submission 78187) | Estuarine microbial communities from the Columbia River estuary - metaG 1548B-02 | ecosystem: Environmental > Aquatic > Marine > Intertidal zone > Estuary | place: USA: Columbia River... | reverse complement strand
TCTCTAATTATTATTTTATTATATGTAAAATATATTAAAATAAATAATAGAAAAAAAAAATTAAAAAAATTATTAATTCAATATAATAAAGTTAATTCTATTTAAAGAATATTAATTTAAAATATTAATATTATGGAAAAATTTTTTATAGAACAATATTTACATCAATTTAATATATTTATTAATGAATTAAAAAATTTATTTATTGATCATAATATTAATGATATAGATGATGATATTGTAGAGTTAAATGTAGAACAAGAATTAGAAATTTTAGAAAATTTACCAGATGATGATAAAATAAATAAAGGTATTGAATTTAATAATTTGTTATCTGATGAGTTATTTGATTTATTTTTAAAATGTAAAATTAAAGTTTTTTCTCATAAAATGGATACGACATTAAAATTATCAGAATCTTTATTTAACAACAAATTAACATTAAGAAATTTATTAAACAATCAATGTGATAAAGTAAAAAAAATAATCTGGGATAATTTACATAATTTATATATTATTACAGAATTTATGAAACCTATAGAATCGAGAAGATTAGAACGTTTACCTTTATTATATAAAGCCAAAACTTTAGATACTAAAGTAGATAGAGATGAAAATAATAATATTGAAGATCTAGCCAATTGTATATTATCTGATGAAAAAACATGTAATAATCAAATTGAAAGTTCTAGTAATAGTGATAATCAAAGTGAAACTAATAATCAAAGTGAAACTAATAATCAAAGTGAAACTAATAATCAAAGTGAAACTAATAATGATAAAAATAATCTTAACGATTATGTTAATAATAAAGATGATAAAAAGGACGAAGATAAAAAAAATAAATTTAATATCGACGACACTAAAAAAAAAATTAAAGAAATGTTAAATATAGATGGAACAACTGTAATTATGATTGATGACATTGTAGATTCATTTGAATCAGTTTTATCTGGAAATTCTAATTCTAATATTTTATCTGGAATTATTGAAACAAGTCAACGTATTTCAAATAAATATATGAATCAAATTAACGATGGTACAATTGAATTAGATAAAATTATGGAAACTATTTTTAAAAAAATTCCGGGAATTGAACAATTGATATCTACATTAGTAAAACCAAAAAGTACCAATACTAATAATAATAAAGTACTCATCGATAGTACATTTTCAACAGCTAATGTAGAAGTAGGAAATTCAAATGCAAATAATTTAGATATGAATTTAGGCACCATGTTAAAATTAGCAGATAATTTGGGAGTTATACCCGATAATAAAAATAAAAAAAAATATAAAAAAAATAAAAAAAATAAAGGAGAATTAAATGATAACATATTAAATAATTTATTTACAGATTTAGCGAAAAATTTAACTGATAAATCTGATGGAATACCCTCAAATCAATTAGATAATATGATTAATATGATTAAAAAAATTGACAACTCCAAGTCACAAACTGATATTAAAAAAATTCAAAATCAAATGGATACATTTTTAAAAAATAATTTTAATATAAATCTAGATAATTTTAAAGATTTAAAATAAATAGTATATTAAATAAAATTTGAAATATAATTAGTTTGTTTTAATATATATTAACTAATTAATGAATATTTTTTCTGATCAATATTTAGTTACAATCAATTTATATATAGTACCTTTATTATGTATTTTAACAGCATATTTATCAGATAATACAATAGATAGTATTTTAGATATTGTATTAGGCGATTCTAACTTATTTGAATCTATAACTGAACATATTTTTTATTTTCATTATATACGAGGAAAAAATTTAGGAAATAGTAAATGTTTAACAAATACAAAAATTGAAACAATATTTAGATATTTAAAAACTAATTATAAAAATAATAATTTTATATTTCATTTTAAAAAACATTTAAATGAAAATATTAATAATCCAATATTTTTAAGGCAAATTTATTTGAAATATCAAGATGATGTTTTAAATAAATTAAAGTCTTTTAATAAACCATTAATTATATTTAATGAACTACCTTTAGATATATCTTCAAGTATACAAGATTATCTTTCAGATGATATTACTTGTTTATATTCAATGGATAAAATTCTTGATATTTTACCATCCGATATTTGGAATAATCTTGATTCAAAATGGTTAATTGATAGTTATGATAATGGTTTATGTTGTACTGCTATATATATAAGATTAATGAAAACCTTAAAAAAATTTTTACCTAATTTTGAAACAAGACAAAAGCATATATTAGAAAATATGATTTATATTACAAATTTTGGAGATTTAGATGAAGATGAAATGAAAGATAGTTTTTTTTGGTGTAATTTTTATCTCAATCCTCACAGAAAATTTTCTTTGAATATATTATCTAGACCAATTTGTACCTTAAATATTCAATTTAATATAATATTCTACAATGAATATAAAATATCTCATCATGTATTAATACAAAAAATAACTAGATTATTAGATAAAATTCAATTGAATGGATATTTATTATTTATTCATTCATATCATAAATATTTAGATTTATGCAAATTAACAAGTAAAAATAATTGGCGCCTTAGTTCTGAAATAGATAAGAATTCAAGCAATATAGTGAATTTTGAATTAAAATACCAAAACAATTTATATGGATTAAATACTTTATGTATAATAGATAAAATATTTTTGCGCTATACAAATTATTATTATTATATGATTAAAAAGTTATATGTCAAAACTCTATAAGTATATCTGTTTCACAAAAGATGTAGAAGAAAATTAAAATAGGTATTTTAATTATACATCCTAAAACAAAGCTTTGATCTAAAATCTAGAGTATAACTCTTTAGGTTGTATGTTTATTTATAAAAAATAAAATAATATTAAAATTATATTATACAGCTATTAATTTTAATGACTGTATATGGCTAATTTAAATGATACATGTAAATACATCATCTTAATGTTTTTAACTCTAGAACATAACAAAAATACAATTGATAGTATGGTGAATATTATATTAAATAATTTTTCTCTATTAAATATGTATGAAAAAAATTAAATAATAAAAAATTTATATCAATAGATCAGAAATTAAAACTTTTTGATAGATATAACTAATAATAGCTATAAATAAGCACTCGATATATATTTTAAAATATATAATAAAATTACTGATTTACATTAAAAATCTATTAATTATTTAATAAAAAAAAATATAGGATGTATATTAAATTGAAAATCTAAGTACTAAAGATATATCATCTAATCTTTTATATATAGATTATTATTTATATAAAAGATTAGTATCTTTCATTAGATACTATTCATTTTTACAAAAATTAGAATTCAAATGTAAAGAATATAAAATTACAGATGAAGTTTATACATCAAAAATATATTATTTGATGTGGTGAAATTTGTAAAATTAATAAAAATACTAGATGTTTAAATTATAAATGTAAACATAATTTAGATAAAGATATTAATGGAAGTATGAATATACTATTTAAAAATTTATCATCTAATATTAATAAATAAATATTTATATTTAGAATGTTGTTTCTATTCCTAATATGTTATTAGTAGTTAAATATATATAATATATATTAACATAATAACTTTGATATTTTTATTATTTTATATAGAAAAACACAATTTTACAAAATGGCCTTATATTATAAATTATTGTATTAGGTTTTAAAATGAAATAGAACTAGATGAATTGGTATATAATGTTATTTTTTTTGTTTTGTATTTTTAGATTTCATTTGTATATTATCAAATTTTTTATTATACCATTTGATATATTTTTGTTCTAATAAATTTAATTCTTCTAACCAAATCATTTTTTCAGTTTTATTTAATAATTCATTATATTCAATTTCTTTATCTTGTCTTTGTTTTTTCAAATCTTCTATTTTTTCATTTGTTAAATTATATAATGGCATTGTAAGTAAATAATCGTATGAAATTTTTTGATCATCATTAGATTTACCTAACCTTGGAAAATTATTATTTTCTAACATAAGTTCAATTTCATATTTTTTTTTATTATGTATATCAATTTCATTATTAATAATCATCAAAATAAATTTAACTTTATATGAAATTAATTTTAATTGAAATTCTAAGATATTTAATTGCCACTGTCTTCTTTGTTTATATAAATCTAAACGGACACTATAATAATCTCGTATAATTTCTTTGATATCATTATATTTTTTAATTGATCCTTGAGGGCTATATAAATGCATATTACTAATTGAATATTTTTTACATAAATGATATATTTTCTCAATATCTTTACATGTATCTAAATAATTATCTTCAAAGAGTAATTCAAAATATACTGTAGTATCTGTATTATTATCTTTATAATTTAATAAAGGATTATTTTTTTTAGTTTTTTTACTTTTAGGTTCTTCAAAAAATTTTTCTAAAAATTCTTTATAATTAGAAGTCCATTCTCCAACAGGTAATTCCGTAATAATTAATTTATTATTATTGATTTCCCATTTACCATAAATTTCATAATTATAATTATTTACTTTAACAATTTTCCCATTGAATCCTTGCCACCAGGGATCCATATCTTCTATAGGTTTATCATTAATAATATTTTTAATATTATTGATAATTTGAATAGGATTATATGGAGGTACTTTTGTTGAAAATCCCGTACCAATACCTTCAGTTCCATTGACTAAAATCATCGGAATTATGGGTGCATAAAATTCTGGTTCAATAGGAATTCCATCTTCAAGTTGATGATTTAATATCGGATTATCATTAGGATTAAAAATAATTGTTGTTAATTCATCAAACATTGTCCAAATATATCTAGGAGCTGCATAATCTTTTGATCGTAGACGACTATTATGTGTAATAATAAAATTACCTAATAAAAATCTTTCATTACCATCAACTTGCCATCCGTAAAATTTATTTTTTCCAATATATTTAATATTAAAATCATAAGTATTTGTACGATTTATACAACAACATTTTTTATATAATTTATTTTTATTTAATTTTATAGGTATTAAATCTAAATTGGATCCTGAAATGATAATATTTGTATTATCGCAACTACTTATATAACCTAAACTATGAATAAGATAATTTACAGATTTTAATAAATTTTCATTTAAATCTGATATTTTAATGTAAGGTATATTTTTTTTATAAATAATTTCGCCTTTACTATCTATTAAACCAGCTAATAGATGTAATCTAATATATTTATTATTTAGAATGTAATCTTTAGGAATATGTTTATTTTTATATAAATTATATAGTTTTAATAAATCTATGAAAGGATTAGTTTTATATTGCCACCAATTAAAAATATTACAATAGGATTCATCATTGAATATGGAATTTTTATAATTTATATTGTATTGCTCATTAGATTTTTTAAGTATACATTCAATAGTTTGCAACCATGTAGCTAATTGATTGAGTAGTAATTTATTTTTTGTTTTAAAGCTTTCTCCATCATCACTTCCACAACCTATCCATACTCCTAAAATATAGGGAGTAATATAAACTTCCTTTTCTTTCCATTCAATTGATTGATAATTAGAAATCATTTTAAATTTTTTTTGTATAAAATGATTAAATTTTAGATAATGTTCTAATTTAATATCAATAATTGAAACATTTCTACCATCATTTATATATTTTTTGTTAATCAATAAATTATTAGGATAATTTTGTACTTTTGATAATAAACTTGTATGTATAATATTATTAAAATGAGTTTTATCCATATGTGTTTCTTCAAAATAAAGTGTTAACATATGTTGACTATTAGCAATAAAACTAAAACCATTACTTAGTTTTATTTCATACATGTCATCTGTACCATTGGTTACTTCAAGTACAATTCTTTTACTACCATCATCTCCAATCAGTTCATTACCTATTTGTATTTCGTCTGCTCTATTAATATTTCCATTCCACATTAATATTGGAGTATCTGGTGCCAGACAACCAAATTGGCCTATCGGTTTTAAAATATTAATATTATTGGATCCAACAAAATTTTGAGCCATTCCTACTATAGCTCCATTTAATGACATTTCACCATGATGATAGGCTGCTCTATCTGATACAAAACCAGCTAATTGTGCAACTTTAACTTCGTCTTTATCTAAACCTCTTAAAAAAGCTCCATATAAAATTTTTCTTTGAGATGGTTTTAAGCCATCAATTACAGATGGAATTGATCGAATTAAATCTTCATTTGAAAAATGGATTAAATCATGATGAATAAAATCATAATATGATACTTCTTTTTGAGCATATGTAATAATTTTATCTTTATTATAATTCATTAACCAACGTTTTCTATCATGAATTCGAGATTTATCAAAAGCTAATTTTATTGCGTCGTCATCATCCTCTTCTTTTTCTGGATCATGATCAGAAGATTCTATATCTTCTTCATCGCTAATTTGTATTTTAACATTTTCGTTAGTTTCATTAGTTTCATTAGTTTCATTAGTTTCATTATTATCCTCTATATATTTAGATTGATCAAGGTTATTGATATTATTCAAATTTTTACAGAAATATTTAATTAATTTATTATTAATGTCTGTAAAATATTCTCTGGCTTCAGCTGAAGTTGATGTACCCAATCCTTTATAATATTTAATCTTATATTGTATGGCTTCTGGTGTATCTTTCCAAATATTATAATCTGTTAAATTATAAAATTCTAATATATTTTTACCTTTAGTTGCTTTCACAATAGGAGTATTTAAACTAGTAACAAAATTTTTACGTTTAATTAAAGATGGCCATAAAGTATGTAACATATTAATAATTAATCCTTTAATATGACTACCATCAACATCGCTATCACATAATAATAATAATTTACCATATCGTAGCATACTAAATTTTTCATTAGTTGAATAATCTTCATTTTGTTTAAGTCCAAATATTAATTTTAAATTTTTAATTTCTTCATTTGATAATAATTGTGAAATTGAAGCTTCTCTTACGTTAAGCAATTTACCTTTTAATGGAAATACTCCATAATAATCTCTTCCTACTACAGCTAATCCAGCCATAGCTGTTGCTTTTGCAGATTCGCCTTCTGTTAATATAAGTGTACAATTTATTGAATCTTTTGTTCCTGCTTTATTAGCATCTTCTAATTTAGGAATTCCTGATAATTTAATTTTTTTTTTACCATCAGTTTTTTTTAATGTCGAACTTTCTTTAATTTTAGCTAATTCTATCATATGTTCAATAATTCCACATTTAGCTAGTTTTTTTAAAAAACTTTGCGGAGTTTCATAAGTTGATCCAAATTTATCTATTTTGCTAACCAATGTATCTTTAGTTTGTGATGAAAATACTGGATTTACAACAATAGCATTTATGAAAAAAATTAAATTCTCTTTTAAACTTGCAGAAGTAATTTTTATATTTTTATCTTTCTTTTTAATATAATCATTAATTAAAATTTTAATTATATTATCAATAATATAATTACAATGTGTTCCACCTTTATATGTATTAATACCATTAACAAAACTAATAGTTTCTCCTGTAATATTAGGATTATATAATATACCAATTGTCCACCGCTCATTAGAATTATCATAGTATATATCATAAAGCGATGAAGGGTAATATAGATCAATATATGATTTAAAAGTATTAGATTCTATTTTTTTATCATTAAAATATATCTTAATTTTATTTGTAGAGGTTGCAGCAATATCGAAAGCCCTTCTATAAAATAGATCATAATGATCATTATTTAAATCTAAGATACCAAATTTATTAAAATCAGGATAAAAAGTAACTTTTACTGAATTTTTTATATTAGATGGTAATTTTTGTATAGTAGGTTTATTAGCATTTAACATATTATCCGTCCAAATTTGTTGATATTTTTTACTTCTTTTAGTATCATTAATATCTACAATAAATTTTGTTGAAAATATATTAGTAACAGTCGCACCAATACCATTTCGACCACCAGTAATTCTTTGAACATTATCATCGTAATTTGAACTTGTTAACAATTCACCAAAAATCATAGTTGGTATTAATATTTTATGAATGGGATGTTCTTCTATTGGAATTCCAACATCACCATTATTAAATATGCTGATGAAACCAAGTTCTTTATTATATTCAATTTTAATAGTATCACATGTAGAATCATTAATTGATGCATCTCTTGCATTAACCAAAATTTCATCAAAAATCTTAAAAAATCCAGGTGTATATGTAATAGTTTTCTTTATCATTTTATTTTGATTCTCTGAATATATCCACATATCTTCTTTTGTCGGTTCAATATCACCAATATAAGTATCTGGTCTTAGTAATACATGTTCTCTTGGGGTTTTTTTGTCATATTTATTTATATCATTTGACATTTTATGAGTTTTAGACATGCCTTAAAAGTAAATAGAAGTATACTTTTAAATATAATTATCAATTTTTATTATGCTATTTAAAAATATTATTAATAATAATAATAATAATAATGATACCACAAGAAATACTACATACAAATCAAACTAATAATCATGAAAAAACAATAATTAGTTCAACATTATTAAATATTGATAGTTCTTTTAGAAATATCAAACCTAAACATATTTATAATTCTAATAATTTTTATTTATCTCCTGATCCTATTGAATTCATCCAAAATAGCAATATAATAACAATAAATTATCCAAATCATGATTTTGTTATAGGTGATAATATTATTATTCAAAATGTAACAGGAATAATAAAAATACTACATAATGCATTATATTTGGTAAATAATTTAAAATATGTAATTCTTAATATTGAAAATAATGAAATTTCTATCAATTATACTAATTATATTGATAAATTATATACAAGAATAGAATTAGTGGGTAAACAAAATACTCCCTATTTTATAAATAATATAACCTTTAACAGTTTAATAGGAATTAAAGTAGTTTTTCTTGCGAATGATATTTTAATTAATGATAATGTAAAAAAATTGGCTTACGACCTTTATAATTCATTTGATGAAAAAACTTTAAATACTAAATTTTTATTTATTGAATTAGATATTCCATATGTTGATTTAAATAATAATAATTATTTTTTAATTAAAGATATATTTAAAATTTCTTATTTGCATATTAATGGAATTAGTTTAGGGTATTTGAATGCAAATTATCCAATTAATGATTATTATTATCAAAGTAGTTATATGATTAGTAATATAGTTAATGCTAATCAATTTCAAATAACTTTGAATTATAAATCTTATAATTCAAATATGGGAGGAGGAAATAATATTCAAATTTATAAAATTTTAAATTCATTAATCGGATATCCAGACTCAAATAATTATGTAATTAATTTAAAAAAAACTTTTAATAATGTTATTGATATTGAATTAGTTAGTACTGAACTACCTTATGTAGATATAGTAGTTAAATATAATATTAATGATAAACTATATTGGAAACATATAGAAGATGGTAATTATATATATACAATTCAATTAGATGAAGGATTTTATACACCAATAACATTATATAATAGTTTAAAACTTAAAATGAACGCAATACCTAGAATTAATTCATATTCATCGTATTTAATTTATAATAATTTTGATATAGATTTTGAAGCAGAAATTCATAAAATAACTTTCAAGCCTTATAATTTAACAAATCTTCCAAATTGTTTATCAATACGTTTAAATTCAATTGATAATGATCAATTTTATATTTTAAATGTAAATCATAAAAATAATCTTGTTGATATTAATGATTATATAACTATATCTAATTGTACAAATGTTACATTTAGGGATTCTACTAATGTTAATCAAATTAATTCAATAGACGCTTCGTATTTTAATAAAATTCATAAAGTTTATGCAATTAATTTAGAAAATCAAACTTATGATATTATATTAGGTAAAAAAACTGAAATTACTATAACATTAACTAATTATGATTCTGCGGGAGGTGAAAATATAATTGTAAAATCAAAAACAAAAGTAAGTTTTTTATTTAATAAATCAGATACATTAGGTGTACTTCTTGGGTTTTTAAATGTAGCAAGTGATTATGCAATAACAGATTTTAAATCAGAAATAAGCAATGATGAAACTTATATTAATACCATCAATTTAAATTCTGTAGGAAATACAATAAATTATACTAATGGATTTTTTAATTTATCAGGAAATTATAATTATATACTGATGTATATAAATGATATTGAATATCTCTATAGTAATAATGATTTAGCTCCAGCTTTTGCAAAAATATTATTAACAGGAAATCCAGGAGATATATTATTTAATACATTTGTCCAACAACCAAAAAATATTTATTCTAAGAGTTTCCCTATAATGACTTTATCAGATATTGCTGTTTCTTTTGTATATCCAGATGGTACACCTATAAATTTTAGGAATCTTAACCATAGTTTTACATTAAAAATAACAGAAGAAAAAATTCAAAATAATGATACATATATTAATTCAAATATTATTTCTATAAAAAAATATTTAAATTGATAATTAGCTGATGACAAAAACATAGCTTTGTTTTTTGGTACTATTAATCCTTCAGGATTAATTAACTAGATTACTAATAATTTCAAAACATCTATAATTATTAATAAAATATTTAAATATATTCTCAATATTAACATGCCATAAAATTATAGTCTTTTTAATAAATAAATCAAAATATTTTATTACATCATCCTTAAATAAATTTATTATTTCATCAGGTAAACTGATAGGTATTGAAGAAAATAAATCAAAATATTCTGAAAGTATGGTACGAGTTGATTCTATACAGAAATCTTTTTTTTCTTTATTATTTGTATAAATATCACTACTATGTTTAACTAATTTTGGACAAATTATATCATATAAATAATTTAATAAATTATTCTCATATCCTGTTAAATTAGTTGTTAACATATATGTTATTATTTCATTAATTTGTGATAATTGTTTCTCAGGTAATGTATTCAATAAATAATTTAATAATATTCTACGTACAATTAATTCAATATTTGTTCCTATTATAATTCGAATTAAATAATTTAATATATCTTGTATATATTTTAGTATTTTATTATCATCAGTATAATAAGGTAATGTAAAATAAGATTCACATGTATTTGAAAGTTTTTTTAATACCGCTAATAAATCTAAATGATTATTTTTAGATGGTTTATTATTTAATTTTTCATCTAATAGTTTTTTTAGAATATCATATTGTTTTTCTAAAATATACAAAGGGGCTAAATTATAATTTATATCACTCTTGTTTTCTAATAAAGATTTCCAGATATATAATATTAATGGTTTGTCATAAATCTGTTGCTCGATATTATTATATTGAGTGATTATAGTTTTATTATTAATACTGATATTTTTAAGTTGATTATAATTAATTATATAACTTTCTAAGTTTGTAATTTCAGATTCTAAATAGTTTTGTTTTAATAATATAGATTGTTTTTTGGATTCAAGTTTTTTAATTAAAATATTTTTCTCTTCTTCATTTAATAGTTGCAATTTTGCATTTGTGTCTATATTATTATAGCTTATAGTCAATTCGTCTAATTCTTGTTTTAAATGAGAATATAACTCTGTTTTAGATAACAATATATTTTTAATTAAAATTATATTTATATTATTAGGAATATTATACTTTTCTATGTTTTCTGCTAAATAATTTTTATTTATTTTACATAATGGTATATCGATTTCTTTTAATATATTAATAAGGTTAGTAATTGTAAAATTACTATCAGTTTCTAATAAAACTTCTGATAAATACTGTAATATTAAATAGGATGATATATGTAAAGAATATTTTAAGTAAATAAATAAATTATTATTAAATACACTCGAAGTAATTATAGATTTTAAATTAATCCACAAAGTACAATCAATTGTATTTAATATTATATGTAATGGAGTATCCTGTATTTTTGCATCATAACATAATATTTTTTCTATATTATTAATATTTTCTTGAATCATCAAATTCAAAATTTTTTTTCCTTCTAAATTATTTATATCAATACTTGACTTTAATTCTTTCATTAATTCATAATTATAATTCTTAAGAATATTATTAATTGCTGGAATACCTTCATTATTATTTATATAAGGAGATGCTTGATAATCTAATAGGAGTTTTATTAGATTTTTATTAATAGAATAATAATCTTTATCTGTTAATTTATTAAGATTTGTTAAATCATTGGGATATAATATAAAATTGATTTCATTTATGTTATTCTCATTTTTTTTTTTTATTTTTATTTTTT
>Ga0102879_1000924_pt1 | contig 12469 bp, 8 predicted proteins | sample Colrivmet1548B02_FD_78187 | JGI IMG/M metagenome (GOLD analysis project Ga0102879, IMG submission 78187) | Estuarine microbial communities from the Columbia River estuary - metaG 1548B-02 | ecosystem: Environmental > Aquatic > Marine > Intertidal zone > Estuary | place: USA: Columbia River... | reverse complement strand
GTTAAGCTCATCAGCGCCGATGGTACTGCTATACCAAGTGGGAGAGTAGGTCGTTGCCTTTTTTTGAATCCCGAATACAGCAATGTGTTCGGGATTTTTTTTGCCCTATTCCCAAGGGAATATCAAGTATAGTCACATTTGCAATCACAAAAAAAGGGAACCCAACGGGTTCCCTTTAAAAAGCAATTACTGATGGTCCAGTTAGATTCTCGGTAAATCGCCTTCTCCTTTTAATGGTAAGTTAGAGCTCCCCATGAGATAGCTATCTATATGGTGTGCAGCCTGTCTTCCTTCTGCAATGGCCCAAACAATGAGTGATTGTCCCCTTCTTTGATCGCCAGCAGTAAAAACACCCGCTATATTGGTTTTATAGTTGTCCTCAGTTGCAGCAATATTTGTTCTTTGATCCATTGCTACCCCCAACTGTTCTGCTACTGTATTCTCAGAGCCTGTAAAGCCCATGGCTAATAAAACCATTTCTACCTTCCATATTTTCTCTGTTCCAGCTACTTCTACCAATTTTGAACGCTGTCCTGGGCTGTGCTCCCAATGTACCTCAATGGTTTTTAAACCTGTGAGGTTTCCATTCGCGTCTCCAACAAATTCTTTGGTATTAATGCTAAAGAAACGCGAGGCACCTTCTTGGTGAGAGCTAGTTGTCTTGAGTCGCATTGGAAAAAATGGCCAAGGCTGGTTTTCTGGTCGTTCGCTAGTGCCTTTAGGCATAATTTCAAAGTTAGACACGGTATTAGCCCCTTGTCTAATAGAGGTTCCAATACAATCAGATCCTGTATCTCCTCCGCCAATTACAATGACATCTTTCCCTGTAGCTAAAATGTCTTCATTGGTGTAGGTCTCTTTTCCTACGCGTTTATTGCTTTGTTTTAAAAAGTCCATGGCCTGAACCACCCCTTTTAGGTCTGCTCCAGGAATATCTAATGTCCTTCTTATAGTTGCACCACCGCTTAGTAATACAACATCGTAGTCTTTTTTAAGATCAGCTGCGTTTAGGTCTTTTCCTATTTCAATTCCTGTTTTAAAAACAATGCCCTCTTCTTCTAATATAGCCAAACGTCTGTCTATGACATTTTTCTCCATCTTAAAATCTGGTATACCAAACCTTAATAATCCGCCTGCTTTAGAGTCTCTTTCGTAAACGGTCACTAAATGCCCCGCCCTGTTTAATTGTTGTGCAGCAGCTAGTCCGGCAGGGCCAGATCCAACAACAGCCACTTTTTTTCCAGTTCTTATGGCTGGTTTATGAGGCACAACCCAGCCTTTTGCAAAGGCTGTTTCTGCTACGCTTTTTTCAATATTTTCTATAGTTACTGGATCTTCATTAATACCCAATACACAGGCTTCTTCACAAGGTGCGGGACACAGCCTTCCTGTAAATTCAGGAAAATTGTTGGTGGCGTGTAATATCTTAGCTGCCTTTTCCCATTTTCCTTTGTAAACGGCGTCATTGAAATCTGGAATCAAGTTTCCTAATGGACACCCACTGTGACAAAATGGTATACCGCAGTTCATGCATCTTGCACCCTGATCTTTGAGGTCTTTCTCTTCTAAAGGAACCGTAAATTCTTTATAATTCTTTACGCGCTCTTCTGGCTTTTCGTAAGATTCTACTTTTCTGTCGAATTCTAAAAATCCTGTTATCTTTCCCATTTTCCTATAAAGTTTGAGCGGTTTCTGCTGCTATTCTAACTAGTGCGAGTCGGTATTCTTCTGGGAATACTTTAATGAAATGCCCCAGCTGAGACTCCCATTGTTCTAATATTTCTTGAGCCCTAGGACTTTGTGTGGCGTGATAGTGATTTTCTATCAGTGTCTTTAATTGGTCTATGTCTGTCTGATCTTCTACAGCCAGTAGATTTAATCCTTCTTCTTTACAAATAGACTTAAAGGTCTTATTAGGGTCATAGACATAGGCAATTCCACCACTCATACCTGCGCCAAAATTTCTTCCTACTGCCCCGAGTATTACCGCTGTTCCTCCGGTCATATACTCACAACCATGGTCTCCAATACCCTCTACTACAGCTATAGCTCCTGAGTTTCTCACACAAAAACGTTCCCCTGCTTTACCGTTAATATAGGCTTCTCCTGCCGTAGCACCGTATAAGGTCACATTTCCTGTAATGACATTGTCGTGCGGAACAATAGTAGCTTCTACAGGTACTTTCACGACTAATTTTGCCCCAGAAAGTCCTTTTCCAAGGTAATCGTTTGTGTTTCCATACACCGTCATGGTTAAACCTTTGGTGGCAAATGCACCAAAACTTTGTCCTGCTGCTCCTGTAAAATTAAGTTTCAAGGTGTTGTCTGGCATTCCTGCTGCGCCATATTTTTTAGATATCTCATTTGAGATAATAGCTCCAACGGCACGGTCCGTATTTTTAATAGGAAAATCTAAACTCATTTTCTCTTTTCTATAGAGTGCAGGGTGGGCTTTTTCTATAATGTCAAACTCTATGGAGTCTTCAATATGGTGTTCTTGCTTAGTGGTATTGTACAGTTTTGTTCCAGGAATAACGTCTACCTGATGTAAAATTGGACTTAGGTCAATACCTGCGGACTTATAATGGTTTAATACTTTCTTTCTGTCTAGTTTTTGCACCTGGCCTACCATTTCGTCAATGGTTTTGAATCCAAGTTCTGCCATGATTTCTCTGAGCTCTTGTGCTATGAAGTACATGAAGTTAACCACGTGTTCTGGTTGTCCTTTGAATTTTTTTCTCAATTCTGGATTTTGTGTGGCAATACCTACTGGGCAGGTGTTTAGGTGACAGGCACGCATCATTATGCATCCTGAAGCAACTAATGGAGCTGTTGCAAAACCAAATTCTTCTGCGCCTAATAGACAAGCAATAGCTACATCTCTACCTGTTTTTAACTGTCCGTCACACTCCAACCTAACCCTATTTCTAAGGTCATTCATTACAAGGGTTTGTTGTGCTTCTGCAATCCCTAATTCCCATGGAAGTCCGGTATGCTTTAAAGATGTTAAAGGAGAAGCTCCCGTACCACCGTCAAAACCTGAAATCAGTATAACGTCGGCCTTGGCCTTAGAAACCCCAGCAGCGACCGTTCCAACGCCCACTTCAGAGACTAGTTTTACGTTAATTCGAGCTTCTCTGTTGGCAGATTTTAAATCAAATATAAGTTGAGATAAATCTTCAATAGAGTAAATGTCATGGTGTGGTGGTGGGGAGATTAAGCCCACATATGGGGTTGAGTTTCTTGTCTTGGCTATATCTGGATTGACTTTTGGACCAGGCAATTGCCCCCCTTCTCCAGGTTTGGCTCCCTGGGCCATTTTTATTTGAATTTCAGAAGCGTTGGTCAGGTAATTTGAGCTCACGCCAAAACGTCCCGAAGCTACTTGCTTAATAGCAGAGTTCTTCCAATCTCCAGTTTGATTTTTATAAAATCTTTCTGCGTCTTCTCCCCCTTCTCCGGAATTGCTTTTTCCGCCAATCCTATTCATGGCAATGGCTAAGTTCTCATGAGCCTCTTTGCTAATGGATCCGTAAGACATAGCACCTGTCTTGAATCTTTTCACGATGTCTGTCCACGGCTCTACTTCTTCTAGAGGAATTGGGTCGTAATTAGAAAATTCTAATAAACCTCTAATGGTCATGAGGTCTCTGGCTTGATCATTGACCAATTGGGCGTATTCTTTGTAAGTGCTCGTTTCGTTGTTTCTTACTGCTTTTTGTAATTTAGCAATAGAAAGTGGGTTGAATAAGTGCTTTTCGCCCTCTCTTCTCCACCTGTAATCTCCGCCTATTTCTAAGTCTAAAGAAGCCTCTGGTTGGTTTTTAGAAAATGCCCTAGCATGTCTTTTGCTGAGTTCTTTCTCAATTTCATGGAGGTCAATTCCCTGAATTCTAGAGGTGGTTCTCGGGAAGTATTTATCTATTACTTTGGTGTTAATCCCAATACACTCAAAAAGTTGAGACCCTCTGTAGGAGTTTAAGGTAGACACCCCCATTTTGTTCATTACCTTTAAAATGCCTTTTCCTACTGCTTTGTTGTAGTTCTGTATGGCAGTTTCAAAAGTATATGCTGTAATATCGTTTTCTTTGAGTTGTTCTGCAATAATTTCATTAACCAAATAAGGGTTTATGGCACTGGCGCCATACCCAAAAAGCAAACAGAAATGGTGTACCTCTCTAGGCTCTGCAGATTCAATGATTATACTCGCTTTAGATCTTTTTCCCAAACGCTGTAAGCCATTATTTACATAAGAACAAGCGAGTAGGGCAGGGATGGCTGCTTTGTCTTTTGAGATATACCTGTCAGAAAGAATGATGATATTACTGCCTTCTTCAATGGCTTTGCTGGCTTCTGCTAACAAAGATTCAAGTCCCTCCTCTAATCCGTTATGCCCTCTTTCTAGGGTGTATAACATTTGTAGGGACGTAACCTTGTAGTGTGGGTTTATATCGTAATTCTTAATCTTGTCTAAATCTTCTTTAGAAATTACAGGATTCTGAATTTTTAATTTTCTACAGTGTTCTTGGGTCTCCTCAAATATATTGTGGTCGCTACCAAGGGTAAGGCTAATGTCCGTAATCATCTCCTCTCTAATGCCGTCTAACGGAGGGTTGGTCACTTGGGCAAAGAGCTGTTGGAAGTAGTTGTACAACAATTGTGGTCTTTGCGATAATACAGCTATGGGTGTATCTGTTCCCATTGAACCAATAGGCTCTTTGGCTGTTTCTGCCATAGGCATTACTATGGTGTCTATGTCTTCTAAGGTGTACCCATAGGCTGCTTTTCTTTGGGCAAGTGGGGCTTCTCCAATAAATAAGGGGCAGTCGTTATATGGAATGTCTTTTAAATGTACGAGGTTGTCTTTGACCCATTTTTCGTAAGGATGCTTTTTGGCAATTTGTTCTTTAACTTCTTCATCATTGATGATTCTCCCTGCAGACATGTCTACTAAGAACATTTTACCAGGTTCTAAACGTCCATGATGCGCTAAATTTTTAGGATCAATGTCTACTACGCCAGTTTCTGAAGACATAATTACATAACCGTCTTTTGTAACAGAATATCTAGAGGGTCTAAGACCGTTTCTGTCTAAAACTGCACCAATATAATTTCCATCCGTAAAAGGAATTGAGGCAGGTCCGTCCCAAGGCTCCATCATACAGGAATAATATTCATAAAAGGCTTTTTTAGCCGCAGACATATTGTCGTTTTTTTCCCAAGCCTCAGGCACTAAAATCATCATGACTTCTGGAAGAGATCTTCCTGTCATAAGCAGTAATTCTACGACCATATCTAGCGTGGCTGAATCTGATTTGTTGGGTAATATAATGGGAAGGATCGCTTTTATGTCTTCGCCAAAAAGGTCGCTCTCTAAAAGTTCTTCTCTGGAACGCATTCTAGCGACATTCCCCCTTAAAGTGTTTATTTCCCCATTGTGACACATATACCTGAAAGGCTGTGCCAAATCCCATGTAGGGAAGGTGTTGGTGGAAAATCGCTGATGCACCAAGGCCAACCTAGTCACAACCCTAGTATCCTGTAGGTCTCTAAAGTAAAGACTAATGTCTTCTGGCATGAGCAAGCCTTTGAAAATAATGATTGTGGTGGAAAGGCTAGGCAGATAAAAGAACCCTTGCTCAGATAGTTTTGAGTTGTATATGGTGTGTTCTGCTTTTTTTCTAGCTATAAATAATTTTCTGTTAAAAGTAGCTGTGTCCTGCTCAGACTGCTCTTTTCCAATAAAGATTTGGGCTATAAAAGGCATGGTTTCCATGGCAATTCTTCCTGGCACGGATTTATTGACAGGGACTTCTCTCCATCCTAAAAGGACCAACCCTTGAGATTTTATTTCTTTCTCAAATTCTTTTGTACAGAAATTTCTTTGGTTGTCTTTTTGAGGTAAAAATACATTAGCTACCGCATAATTTCCTGGCTCTGGTAATTTAAACGAGCACTCACTTACAAAAAAATCATGGGGAATGTCAATGAGTATTCCCGCACCATCTCCAGTTTTACCATCTGAACTCACTGCGCCTCTATGTTCTAGTTTTTCTAGAATCTCGAGTGCTTTGTGGATAATATCATTGGATTTTTTTCCTTCTAGACTACAAATAAATCCTGCGCCACAATTGTCATGTTCAAACTCTGGGGAATACAGCCCCTGTTTTTTTAGCCTCATAAGTATTGGATGTTTACACAAAAATATCCAATATGTTGAATTTACGGCAATGATTTAGTCATTTATAACAAAAAAGTTCAGTGTTTTTAAAAAAACGTTGAAATAAATGTAATGTGATAATTTTGGCCACTTTTAAATGAGATTTCAATAATGGCCTTTGTTTAGTCTTTTAAAATAGCCCTAGATATTACCATTTGTTGGATTTCAGAAGTGCCTTCGTAAATCTGAGTGATTTTAGCGTCCCGCATGAGTCGCTCTACATGATATTCTTTTACAAAACCATTTCCACCAAAGACCTGAACGGCTTCTACGCTAACTTCCATAGCTACTTCTGAGGCATATAGTTTGGCCATTGCTCCTGATAAATCGTAATTGAGTCCCTGGTCTTTTTCCCAAGCTGCTTTGTAGACCAAATGCCTAGCAGCCTCAATTTTAGTATGCATTTGAGCCAATTTAAAGGCAATGGCCTGATGCTGACTAATGGGTTTCCCAAAAGTTTCCCTTTGTTTGGCGTAATTTAAGGCCAATTCATAAGCGCCAGCAGCTATACCGAGTGCCTGTGCAGCAATACCAATTCTTCCTCCTGAGAGTGTTTTCATGGCTAAGGTGAAACCAAATCCTTCTTCTCCGATCCTATTTTCTTCATGCACTTTAACCTGATTGAATTGAAGGGAGTGGGTGTCACTACTGCGAATACCTAATTTATTTTCTTTTGGCCCTATCACAAAACCTGGACTTTCCTTCTCCACAATAAAAGCACTAATACCTTTGGAGCCTTTTTTAGGGTCTGTTTGTGCTATGACCAAATAAATACTCGCACTACTTCCGTTGGTGATCCAATTTTTAGTCCCTGTAATTTCGTAGTAATCACCCTTTTTCACAGCCCTAGTTTTTTGAGAGGTGGCATCTGATCCAGCCTCAGGCTCAGAAAGACAAAAAGCCCCTATTTTTTTTCCATTACATAGATCGGGTAGGTATTTTTCTTTTTGCTGGGTGTTTCCATATTTTACTAATCCCCAACAGACCAGTGAATTGTTTACAGACATGATTACAGAGGCAGAAGCATCTATTTTTGAGAGTTCTTCCATGGCCAATACATAAGACATAGTATCTAATCCGCTTCCTCCATAGCTAGGGTCTACCATCATTCCCATAAACCCCAATTCTGCCAGTTGTTTAATTTCTTGGATAGGAAAAGTTTGGGTTTCGTCCCTTTCTAGAATTGTAGGAAGGAGTACCTGTTGCGCAAAGTTTGAAGCAGCTTCTTTGATGAGTTTTTGCTCTTCATTCAATTTAAAATCCATAGAAAACTATTTTTAATCTATTCAAATATAATCATATTTACTATGCATGCATAGTAAATATGAAAACAATGATTTTTGAAATCAATTGATTTTTAGACCTTCAAGTATAAGCGCAATAATTATTTTTAAAGCAATCTGATAATTAATGATTTTTACTTGCTCATTTTTTTATATTTGTTAGCGTAGATGTTGGGATTCCTTTTGAGTCTCAGTTAAGTTGAAAAATTCAAAAACACCGTATATTTTATGGAAACTATTATCCTGATTGTATTTATTGTAGGTTACTTGGCCATTACCTTAGAGCACAACCTTAAAATTGACAAACTAATTCCTGCCTTGGCCATGATGGCTATTTTATGGGCGATTATAGCTTTAACTCATATGGATGTTTTTGAGGTAGACACGGCACTCCGCCAATTGGTTCCTACCCATATAGAGGAGATTTTATTGCACCACCTCGGTAAAACTGCAGAGATTTTAGTATTCCTTTTAGGGGCAATGACTATTGTGGAAATTATAGATTATTTTGATGGTTTTGCTACCATTAAAGGTTTTATAAAATATAAGAAAAAATCTAAATTGCTTTGGTTGTTTTCCATTTTGGCATTTATTTTATCTGCGATTATTGACAACTTAACGGCTACAATAGTACTGATCACGATCCTTCAAAAAGTAATTAAGGAAAAGGAAACGCGTATGTGGTTTGCTGGTATGGTGATTGTTGCTGCAAATGCTGGAGGGGCTTGGTCTCCTATTGGAGATGTTACTACAACTATGTTGTGGATTGCCAACAAGGTGTCTGCCCTACAATTGGTGGAACATGTATTATTACCTTCAATTGTTTGTATGGTAATCCCTACTTTAATCGCTACCCGCTTTAAAGCTTTTCAAGGAAACCTAGATATAGATCCCACAGAAGAAGATGGCCCTAAATCAAGACATGGTGCTACCATGCTTTACTTGGGTTTAACAGCAATTGTTTTCGTACCTTTCTTTAAGACCATTACACACTTGCCACCTTATGTGGGTATGATGCTATCTTTGGCTGTAGTAGCCACTTTTGCTGAGATATATTCTAGCTCAAAATTCTCTTTATCTGACGTAGATGGTAAGAGTGAGGCGGCTGGTCACCACAGTCCAGTGCACCACTCATTGTCTAAAATTGAGTTGCCAAGTATTTTATTCTTTTTAGGGATATTGTTGGCTGTTGCAGCTTTAGAATCTCTTGGAATGTTATTTCATTTCGCAGAGGGTTTAAACGCAGCCATTCCCAATTCAGATGTTGTGGTGCTGTTATTAGGTGCAGGCTCTGCAGTGATTGACAATGTGCCTCTAGTTGCCGCTAGTATTGGTATGTTCTCTGAAGGATTAGACAATCCTTTGTGGCACTTTATTGCTTATTCTGCAGGAACAGGGGGCAGTATGCTTATTATTGGTTCCGCTGCTGGTGTTGTAGCTATGGGGATGGAGAAAATAGATTTCTTCTGGTACTTTAAAAATATTGCTTGGTTGGCATTAATTGGCTTCTTAAGTGGTGGTTTAACATTCATTTTATTGCGTGATTTTGTGTTGAACGCATAATTTTTTGCATTTTCTTACGTTAGCTTATAAATTAATTTGATTCTATTTTATGCAAGATAACTTGGCTGAAAATACCCTAGAGCTTGCGGCTTCTAGTGAGAAAACCCTATCCATTATAGACCTTATTTTTAATGGAGGTGCAGGGAGCGTATTTATTATGGGCTTACTTTTTGTCCTCTTGGCGGTAGCACTTTACATCTATTTTGAACGACTTTTTGCTATAAAAGCAGCAGCTAAAATAGACGCTAACTTCATGAACCAGATAAAGGACTATATCAGTAATGGTAAAATAGATGCCGCAAAATCACTTTGTGCTCAAACAGACTCACCTGTTGCTCGACTTACTTTAAAAGGGGTGTCTAGAATAGGAAAGCCTTTGGACGACATTAATACAGCCATTGAGAATGCAGGTACTTTAGAGGTGTATAAATTAGAAAAGAATGTTAGCGTGCTTGCTACAGTAGCAGGTGCCGCTCCAATGATTGGATTTTTAGGCACGGTGATTGGAATGATATTGGCCTTTCATGAAATGGCTACCTCTGGTGGTCAGGCAGAAATGGGGGCGTTGGCTTCAGGTATATATACCGCAATGACTACTACGGTAGGTGGTTTAGTGGTGGGTATTATAGCCTATATTGGCTACAACCATTTGGTTAATATGACCAATAAAGTGGTGCATAGTATGGAAGCTAACGCAGTAGACTTCTTAGACTTATTGAACGAACCTGTCTAGTTTTTATGAAATTAAAAGGTAGAAATAAGATCAGTCCAGAATTTAGTATGTCTTCTATGACGGACATTGTGTTTCTGTTGCTTATATTTTTTTTACTTACCTCCAACAGTCCTAATGCGTTAGACTTAATACTGCCAAAAGCCAAAGGTAAGACCACTAATACCCAACAGGTTTCAGTGAGTATAGACGCAGATTTAAGGTATTTTTTAAATGAAAAGTTAGTGGAAAAGAGCCAGTTAGAGGCTGTTTTAATTCAAGAACTGTCTGCACAAGATGCCCCTACAATTATACTTAGGGCGGCAGAATCCATTGCGATAAAAGAGGCTGTATTTGTCATGGATGTAGCCAACAGAAACCAATTCAAGGTAATCCTTGCAGTAAGGCCAAATTAATGGCATTTTTACAAACCACATACGAGAAAAAATCTTTTTGGACCACTGCTTTTATTCTATTAGCGGTGCTGTTACTCCTTTTTTTTGCAGGTCTTAGGTACCTAGATCCGCCGCCAGAAAATGGCATACTCATTGCTTTTGGAAATACAGATCCCGGTAATAGTTTAACGCTAGCACCTCCAATACAAGCCACTACAGAAGAAACAATTGTACCTGAGATGAATGCAGCTCCAGAAGTAAAAGAAGTAATGGTAGAGGAAGTGGTTTCAGAAGCACTAGAAGAAGTTTTAACTACATCAGATTCCGAATCAGTTCTTCCCAAAGAGCTCGCTGAAAAAGCGACCGAAACAGTACCAGAAAAAGTGCCCGAACCAGCCATAGAAAAAACACCAGAGAAAGTAATCCAACAGGCATCGGCCGCTACAAAAGCGGCCCTGGCAAATATTTTAGGCGCTAAAGAAGCCCAAGGGTCAGGTGTAGGAAATGGTGAAAAATCTGCCAATCAAGGACTTTCTGATGGATCTAAGTATGCGAATTCATTTTATGGTAGTACTACAGGAGAAGTTCAAGGCTTTGGCTTTGGATTGGCAGGTAGAAGTTTGGCTTCTAAAGGATCTGTAACACCTGATTGCAACGAAGAGGGCAGGGTGGTTGTGGCTATTACGGTGGACAGGTCAGGAAAAGTAATTGCTGCAGATCCGGGAGTGAAAGGCTCTACCAACAACGCCCCCTGCCTTTTAGCCCCTGCCAAAGCGACTGCATTTATGTATCAGTGGGCCCCAGATGCTGAGGCGCCTGAAAAGCAAATTGGTTTTGTAGTCATTAATTTTAAGCTGGGAGGGCAACAGTAATGAATTACACAGAAGCCACTCAATGGTTGTTTGATCAATTACCTATGTACCAGCAAAGAGGGGCTGTGGCCCTTAATGCTAAATTAGACGGGATTACACATTTTTGTGCCTATTTGGGAGAGCCACACCAAAAATTTAAAAGCATTCATGTGGCTGGTACTAATGGAAAAGGATCTTCTTCTCATATGTTGGCCGCTATTTTACAAGAAGCAGGCTATAAAGTAGGGCTATATACCTCACCACATTTAAAAGACTTTAGAGAGCGTATTAAAATAAATGGTCTTGAAATTTCTGAGGATGAAGTGGTTTCTTTTGTGTTGAACCACAAAGATTATATGAGCCAAAATGCCCTGTCTTTTTTTGAAATGACTGTGGCTATGGCATTTGATTATTTTGCATCAGCTAGGGTAGACATTGCCATTATAGAAGTAGGCCTTGGAGGGCGTTTAGACGCCACCAACATTATTAAACCTGAAGTCTCGTTAATTACCAATATTGGTTTTGATCATATGGACTTGTTGGGCAATACGCTCGCTCAAATTGCCATTGAAAAAGCTGGAATTATAAAGCCTAGCGTTCCTGTGGTCATTAGTGAGTGGCATAGAGACACAGAAGTTGCTTTTAAGGCAAAATCTGCTGCTGTAGGTGCGCCCATTTATTTTGCTAGTGATCTTATTGAAAAGCAGTATGCAACGGATTTAAAAGGCGCTTATCAAGAAAAAAATACAAAAGGTGTTGTTGCTGCCTTAAGGCACTTGTCAGGATTTAATGTTACCTCTAATCATATTAAGATGGGTTTGTCTAATGTGGTTGGTCTGACGGGATTATTAGGTAGGTGGCAGGTGTTGCAACACAAACCACTTGTCATTGCAGATACGGCGCATAATGAAGCGGGTATTTCAATAGTGGTAAAGCAACTTTTAAAGACCCCCCATAAACGCCTTCATATGGTGTTGGGTTTTGTGAAAGACAAGGATTTAAATACTATTTTACCTTTGCTGCCTGTAGATGCCTTGTATTATATTGCTGCGCCAGCCATTCAAAGGGGCTTAGATCCTTTGGTTTTTATTGAACAAGCAAAACGGTACAATCTTTTTTGCAACCACTATGAATCTGTAAATGAAGCCTTTAAAGCGGCAAAAAAGCAAGCTAAAAAAGAAGACTTGGTTTTTATTGGAGGAAGTAATTTTGTAGTGGCTGAGGTGGTTTAAAAAAATGCATCTTTTTTTATTTTTTTCTTTTGGGAACTAAAAAACAATCCTATATTTGCACTCGCTTCTGCAAAGGAGTAAAGTAAGGGCCCTTAGCTCAGCTGGTTCAGAGCACCTGCCTTACAAGCAGGGGGTCACTGGTTCGAACCCAGTAGGGCCCACAAAAAGCCCCTCATTTATGAGGGGCTTTTTTTATACCCAAAAGTCACTTAATCC